>Ga0326597_10004003_pt1 | contig 20889 bp, 16 predicted proteins | sample RVTome_12_FD_203789 | JGI IMG/M metagenome (GOLD analysis project Ga0326597, IMG submission 203789) | Soil microbial communities from uranium-contaminated site in the Upper Colorado River Basin, Wyoming, United States - RVT100D185 | ecosystem: Environmental > Terrestrial > Soil > Contaminated >...
CCTTCGAGGACCCCGCAAAAACCCTGGCCGACCAGCGCTCCTCGGCGAGCGGACGGGCCGATGTTGTTTCGGCGGCGTCGTCACGCGCGCGCGGCCCACTCGCCCGGACGCTTCCGCGCGCGCGAACGCCGAGCGAGGAAGTGAGCGGGTCAGCGAACGACCGAGCGTCCGCCGAAACGCATCGGCCCGCCCGCGAGCCCTCCGGCTCGCGGTGCGCCGTCCTTCCGGCTAGAATGCCGTCATGGCGCTTCGCGTTCTCGATCCCGTGGCCCACGCGTTCCGGCAATGGGGCTTTCTCGAAGCCGATCTCGACCCGCTCGGGCGGCTCGAGCCGTTTCGGCATCCGGATCTCCACGCTTTCCCCGATGACGAGACGGCGCCGTGGCGCCGCGTCTACTGCGGCCCGATCGGCGCGCAGTTCATGCACATTCCGCACGCGGACCGGTGCGAGTGGATCGCCGAGCGCCTGGAGGCGGAGCCGCCCGAGCCCGATCGCGGGCGCATCCTCGAGCTGCTCGCGCGCGCCGGTCTCTTCGAGACATTCATCCACTCGCGCTACGTCGGCACGAAGCGGTACTCGCTCCAGGGCGCGGCCTCGCTCGTCCCGCTCCTCGATGCAGTCCTCGACGCCGCGGGCGCGGGCGGGGTCGAGTTGTGCGTTCTCGGCATGAGCCATCGCGGGCGCTTGAACGTGATGACGCACATCGTCGGCATCCGGCCTTCCGACATCTTCGCGGGATTCGAGGACATCGATCCCCGAAGCGTGCTCGGGGGCGGCGACGTGAAGTACCACATGGGAGCGAACGGCGTGTACCACACGGCCTCGGGGCGCGAGATTCGCATGCACCTCGTCTCGAATCCGAGCCACCTCGAGGCCGTCGATCCGGTCGTCATGGGGCGCGCGCGAGCCCGCCAGACGCGCATCGGCACCGGCGGACGCGAGCGCGTGCTCCCGATCACGCTCCACGGCGATGCCGCCTTCGCGGGACAGGGCGTCACTTCGGAGACGCTCAACATGGCGGACCTCGACGGTTACACGACCGGCGGCACGGTGCGCATCATCGTGAACAACCTCATCGGATTCACGACCGCGCCTCCGTCCTTGCACTCGTCGCGGTTCGCGGCGGACGTGGCCAAGCGGAACGCGGTGCCGATCTTTCACGTCAACGGCCAGGATCCGGAAGCCGCCGTGCGCGCAGGCAGGCTGGCCGCCGAGTACCGGAAGGCGTTCGGATCGGATGTCGTCGTGGACCTGATCGGATTCCGCCGCTTCGGACACAGCGAGGTGGACGATCCGACCGTCACGCAGCCTCTCCTCTACCGGCGCATCGAGAAGACGCCGATGCTCTGGCGGATGTACGCGGACAGGATCGGCGCCGGCGAAGCGGAAGCATCGGCGCTGGAGCGCGAGATCATCGGCGGCCTCCAAGAGGAGCTCGAGCGCGGCCGCGGGCTCACCGAGCGCCCGACGCTCCGCATCATGCCGCCCTACTGGGACCCGTTCCGCGGAGGGCCGTACGATCCTTCGCTCGAGGTGGAGACCGCGGTGCCCGCATCGCGGATCGCCGAAGTAGCCGAGCGCCTGACGAGCTGGCCGGCAGAGTTCCATCCTCATCCCAAGGTGCAAAAGCTCCTCGCGCAACGGCGCCGCATGGCCGCAGGGGACGCGCCGGTCGATTGGGGGATGGCCGAGGGGCTCGCATTCGGGACGCTCCTCTGGGACGGAGTCCCCGTAAGATCGAGCGGAGAGGACAGCCGCCGCGGCACGTTCAATCAGCGTCACGCGGTCCTCGTGGATTCCGAGAACGGCGCCGAGCACTGCCCGCTCTGCCATCTGCATCCCGGCCAGGCGCGCGCCGAGATCGTCGACTCGCCTCTCGCGGAAGCGGCCGTTCTCGGATTCGAGTACGGATACAGCCGCGACTTCCCCGAAGCTCTCGTCTGCTGGGAGGCGCAGTTCGGCGACTTCGCGAACGGCGCGCAGGTGCTGATCGATCAGTTCCTCGTCTCGGGGGAGGACAAGTGGGGACTGCTCTCGGGGCTCGTCCTCCTCTTGCCGCACGGATACGAAGGACAGGGATCGGAGCATTCGAGCGCGCGCCTCGAGAGGTTCCTCGAGCTCGCCGCCGAAGACAACATCCAGGTCTGCCAGCCGTCCACGTCCGGCCAGTACTTTCATTTGCTAAGGCGACAAGCGCTCCGCCGCTGGCGGAAGCCGCTCGTCGTGATGATGCCGAAGGGCATGCTGCGCGCATCCGCGGCCTCCTCTCCCGTCGCGGAGCTGTCGAACGGGCGCTTCAGGACCGTGATCGCCGACGATGCCGACGACGAGGCGGAGCGCATCATCGTTTGCTCCGGAAAGATCGCGCACGAGCTGGCGGCCGAGCGTGCGCGGAGGGAGGAGCGCGTGACATCGATCCTTCGTCTCGAGCAGCTCTACCCGTTCCCCGAACGGGAGCTGGCGGATGAGGTATCACGTCGCGCACGCGCGCGCCATGTCCTCTGGGTGCAGGAAGAGCCCGCGAATATGGGCGCGCTCCGTTTCGTGAGGCCGCTTCTCCAGCGCGCCGTGGACCACGTCTTCGGCTCCGGGGCGCGGCACGTCTCGACCGTCCGGCGCTCGGCGAGCGCATCCCCCGCGACCGGCTCGCCGAAGGCGCACGCGCTCGAGCAACAGTCGCTGATCGATCTCGTCTTCCGCCGCCGCCGCTAGGATCCCGACAGCGCAGCACTTCCTCCTCTTCTCCTGATCCGGTTCGAAATGACCGACACCGGCACGAACGTTCCTCTTTCGACCGCGCGGAGGGCATCGAAAGACAGGCCTCAGGGTGCTAAATGCGGCCATACGCCTCACACCGCATTCGGACCGCCGTGGCATGCCGTCTGCTTTGATCCTCCGCACGTCGAAAACAATCGGCGCCAGTTGCACGGAGGCGCCGTTGACATAGATCGAACGGTGACTTGCGTCCGCCGCAAGGCGGCGCGGGGGTGAAGATGTTCCGGGCGAGTTCCTTCGGTGCCGGCGTGTTCGCCGTCGTGACAGCGGTGCTCGCGTTCTCTGGTGCGTCACCTGTGCATGCCCTCGAACTTCCGAAGGTCGAGGGTGCCTACGGCGCTCATGTGGGAGTCGCGAAGAACCGCATGGACGGCGACGGATCCGTCGTCTTTGGAGCTCATGTCAACGTGTCCGTGGTGTCGTGGCTGGAGGCGCAAGCTTCCATCGACTACCGCTCGGAAGAGAGCATTCCGATCGTGATCGCGAACCAGACCACGGAGGTGCTCGTCCGGACCATCCCCGTCACGGCGTCGGCGCGCATTCGCCTGCCGGCCGCCGGGCGGGTCCATCCGTACGCGATCGCCGGTATCGGCGGTTATCGCGAGATCTACGACTACTCGGAGCCGCTCGAGGAATCGGGCGCGAGCGACAACGCGCGCTGGTCCTTCGGATGGCACGCAGGTCTCGGCGCATCGATGCCGATCGGGGATTCGGTCTCGGTGTACGCCGATGCGCGTTACGCGTTTCTCGACCCGGAGAACGGCTTCGCAACGAGCGTCCGGGATGGGATGCGCGGCATTCGTTTCGATCCAGCTCACGTGACCGGAGGCGTGAGCCTCCAATTCTGAGCGGCCGGGAAAGGCTGGTCCGCTGAAACAACGAAGGTTCCGGTCTCTGGACGGAGGGATCGGTTTCGGAGAGGTTTCGTGCGGGTCCGCTCTCGAGGCGTGCGGCGAATCCTTGGCGCCGCACGCCCTTCCCCGCCGCGCGGAGAGGACAGTTCCCATGAAGTGGCTGGCGGCCATCTTGGTGTTGTTCGTCTTTCTCGCCGCGCTCCCGGCACCGAGCCGGGCCGACGAACCCGCGGCTCCCGCGTTCGAGTTCCTCGTCAAGATCGACGACTCGTCGCGAACGGCCGATCCCGCGACGACCGGATCAGGCGGCGTGGCGATCGAGCACCCCGCGGGGAGTCTCTTCGGCGGAGCGGGATCCGCGACGCTCCTCGGTGCGATCGGTCTTGCCGGTCTCGGACTGGGAGCGGCACTTCGCATCCTTCTGCGCCGAATCTGACGCCAACACGATTCGGGCCGGCACCCGGCGCGCGCCGCGCGGCGGGTGTCGCGCTTGGAGCCTTCGATGCGGTGGCGCGAGCCTCGTTCCTCATTCTCTTCACGACCCATGCGCGGATCGCGCGCCGGGCTCATCATCTCAAGATTCCTCCTCGTCGCCGGCGTGGTGCTGCTCGCCATCCCGGCCGGCATCGCGATCGACGCAAAACTCTACGAGCGCCACGCCCGCGACCGCATGAACGAGCTTCCGCCCGATGAGCCGAAGAGCGCCGGGCCGCCGGCCGAGGGCGAGTTGATCGGCTGGATGGAAGTGCCGAGGCTCGGGCTGTCGGCGCCGATCTCCGAAGGAACCGAGAAGCGCACGCTGCTGCGCTCGGTCGGGCACATCGAGGGAACGCCGCTGCCTGGGCCGGACGGCAATGCGGGGCTCGCAGGGCACCGGGACATTCACTTCCGGAAGCTCGAGGAGATTGGTGCGGGCGACCTCGTCCGCGTGACGACGCGCCAGGGGAAGTTCGAGTACCTCGTGGACACGACGATGGTCGTCAAGCCCGATCGCGTGGACCTGCTCGACGAATCTGCGTCGCCGGCGCTCACGCTCGTGACGTGCTATCCGTTCCGCTACATGGGAACGGCGCCGAAACGGTTCGTCGTGCGCGCGACGATGAAGGACGCGACGGAATCGACGGCGCGGACCGCGCTCGCCGCACCCGCTCCGCTGCTCACTCGGGGAGGATGACGGCCTTCCGCGCGGAGCCGCCTCCTCGACGTTCGAGCCGCAAGAATGAGACACCTGCCGAGACCCTTCGTCCTTCCTCGGAATCGCCTGCTCGAGATCCCCCGCGAGAACGGGCGCCTCGATTCGGCTACACTCCCCCGCCGGGACGCGCGCGGGCCCGGGAAGGCCGCCGGGCACGCGATCGGGACGTGCCGGACCGAGCCGAAGGAGGACGACGATGTTCGACAAGCGGCTTCTCGCCGCGGCGGGGGCGGTGCTTCTCATGGTGTTCGCGGCACCGCCGCACGCTCGCGGCGAAGAAGAAAAGAAGGTGCTCGAGGTCGGGCGCTGGTACCCGTCCGTCGAATCGGGGATCAACCTGACGCAGTCGTACTACAGCACGAACTGGTCGGGGGGCGACCGCGGTTCGATCGCCTGGACGTTCATCGCGAACGCAACGCTCGAGAACCAGCTCGACCCGAAAGTGAACTGGCTCAACACCCTGAAGGCCGCCTTCGGCCAGACGCACCAGCAGGAAGTCGATGAAGACGGCGATCGTCGCTGGGACCTCCCGGAGAAGTCGACCGACCAGCTCTCCTTCGAGACGATCGCGCGATTCACCTTGGGCGCGTTCGTCGATCCGTTCGTCGCCGGCTACTTCGAGACGCAGTTCCGCGACATGAGCGACCCGAACGACCGTCCGCTCTCCTTCAATCCGCTCCGCTTCAAAGAGAGCGCCGGTATCGCGCGGCAGTTCTACAAGACCGAGAACCGTGAGCTGTTGAGCCGCGTCGGGTTCGCCGTGCGCCAGAACTCGCGCCGGTTCTTCGTCGCGGAGACCGGAAGGGAGACGGAGAGCGAAACGACGAGCGACGGCGGGCTCGAGTGGGTGACCGACCAGAAGATGAAGCTTCTGTCGGACCGGATCGCGTGGACGTCGAAGCTCACGCTGAACCAGCCGCTCTTCTACTCGGGGCAGGAGGACTTGGACGCCCTCCGGCCTGATTCGCTCATCGCGCACGGGGTCGATCCCGACATCGCCGACTTCCCGAAGACGGTGGACATCGACTTCGAGAACATCTTCACGAACCAGATCTCGAAGCTCCTCTCGGTGAACCTCTACACCCGGTTGGTCTACGACAAGTACGACAACAGCGTCAAGCCGATGCCGGGCTTGGCCGGGGAACCCGCGAATCCCGAGGCGCTCCGCATGGCGGTGCGGAAGTCGGGGCAGTTCAAGCAGACGCTCACGGTCGGCGTCACGTATCGATTCCTGTGAGACGACCGCCGCCGCCGGAGCCTGGCGCGGAGGCCGAGCCCTCCGTGCGGCCGCCCGCGCCGGGCGCGCGCGACCCGGCCGTGCTGGCGCTCGCCGCGCTCGCCGTTGCCGGGCACCTCGCGACGATCGGGCGCTACGGATACTTTCGCGACGAGTTCTACTACATCGCGTGCGCGGGGCACCTCGGCGCGGGATACGTCGACCATCCCCCGCTCATCGGGTGGATCACGCGCGCTGTGCTGGAGACGATCGGCGCCTCGCTGCCGGCGCTCCGCCTCCTCCCCGCGCTCGCGAGCGGCGTCGTCGTCTGGCTCGCGGCCCGGATCGCCGGCGAGATGGGCGGCGGCCGGCTCGCACGCGCGCTCGCAGCACTTTGCGTGCTCGCCTCCCCGACCTACCTGTTCAACATGCATGTCATGACGATGAACGCCTTCGACATCCTCTTCTGGACGCTCGCGGCGTTCCTCGTCGTGCGCGCCTTCAACGGCTCTTCGGTCCGGACATGGATGCTCTTCGGCGTCGTCGCGGGGCTCGGGCTCCTCAACAAGCACAGCCTCCTCTTCTTCGGCGCGGGCATCGTCGCGGGCATGATATTGAGCCCTCAGCGCCGCCTCTTCAGGACGCGCGGCCCGTGGATCGGCGCGGGCATCGCGGCGGCTCTCTTCGCCCCGCATGTCGTCTGGCAGTTCGCGCACGGATGGCCGACGCTCGAGTTCGTCCGGAACGCGACGGCGGAGAAGAACGTCGCGCTCGGGCCGGCGCGGTTCTTTGCGGAGCAGATCCTCGGGATGAATCCGGCCGCCTTCCCGATCTGGGCGGCGGGCATCGTGTACCTCCTCGTCGCGCGCGCCATGCGGCCCTATCGCGCGTTCGGATGGGCGTACTTGGTCATCTTCGCGCTCATGATGTTGCGAAGCGCGAAGCCGTATTACCTGACGCCGGTCTATCCGCCGCTTCTCGCGGCGGGGGCAGTCGCGGTGGAACGCGTGGGCGCGGTGGCCGTGGGCGCGGTGGTCGGGGAACGCGCGGGCGCGCGGCGGCTGCGGCGCGCGCTCCCGTCCGTCGCGGTCACGGTCGTCGCCGTAGGAGCGGTGGCGGTCGCGCCGCTCACGCTCCCGGTGCTCTCGCCGGAGGGACACGTTCGCTACTCGCGGGCGCTCGGCATCCAGCCGAGGACCGGGGAGCGCATGGAGACGGGCGAGCTTCCGCAGTACTTCGCGGACATGTTCGGCTGGGAGGAGCTCGTCGCGACCGTCGCGCGCGTGTACGAGGGCTTGCCGCCCGAGGAACGCGCGCACGCTGCGATCCTCGGCTCGAACTACGGTGAAGCGGGCGCGGTGAGCTTCCTCGGCGATCGCTACGGACTTCCCGACGCGATCAGCGGCCACAACAGCTACTTCCTCTGGGGACCGGGTGGATGGACGGGAGAAGGACCGCTGATCACGATCAACTTCAGTGAAGAGGAAGCGCGCGAGACGTTCGAGGAAGTCACGTTGGCCGCGGTGTCGTGCTGCCGCCGCTGTATGCCCTACGAGGACCGGACGCCGATCCTCATCTGCCGGGGGCCGAAGCGGCCGGTCACCGAGATCTGGCCGTCGGTGAAGGAGTTCATCTAGCCCGACCATTCATGAACGACCGTCGCCTCCTCGCGCCTTGATCTCGCCCGCCTGAGGCCCAGCAAACGGCTTCGTATTTGTGGAGGGCAACACTAAGGCCGCGCCAGCGCGGCGGCGACGGCACGCGCCAGTTCGTCGCGCTCGCGGATGACCGGCGCGCCGCTCGCCTCGACCGGCGCCGGCACCTCCCCCCACTCCGCGCCGGCGCCGAACAGATAGAAGACGTCCCAGGCCGCCGCACCGCTCTCGTCCCCTTCGAGCTTCCGCGCGAACCAGCGTCCCGTCTCCTTTTCGCCGTCCCAGAAGTGCTCCACGCGCGGGTCATCCAGAAGGGGCGTGGCGCGGCCCACGGCGCCCGCGCGGTCGCTCCAGATCATCGGAATCCAGACGGCGTAGACGCGAAGCGGCGCGTCGGGGTAACGCTCGAGGATCTCTTCGCGCACCCACCGGGCGCCGCGGCGGCACGGGCCTCAGGTCGGCGAGAGGATGAGAACGAGGCGGGTCATGCCGGCGTCGCGCTCGAAGTGCGCGCGCAGGGTGTCGGGACCGGCGGGCGCGACCGAGGCCGGGACGCTCCCGCCGCACGCCGCGAGAGCGGCGACGACGAGCAAGACGGCCACGGCGGAAGCGACGCGCATGGTCACCATTCTAGCTCCCGGCGAACGTGCGGGCGTTGAAGTCTTCTCCGGGTCCGGCTAGTCTCTCCTCGCCATTCGACGCCGATTCTCTCGGAGGACCCCGCCCATGTTCGTCGAGGCGTTCGTTGACAAGGATCTCGGAAACTCCGCCTACCTCGTCGGCTCGCACGAGACGAAGAACGCCGTGCTCGTCGATCCGCTCCGCGACGTCGATCGCTACCTCGCCGTCGCGGACCGTCTCGGCGTGCGGCTCATGCACGTGCTCGAGACGCACCTCCACGCCGACTTCATCTCGGGAGCGCGCGAACTCGCGGCCCGCTCGGGCGTGACGATCGCCGCGAGCGCGGAAGCCGGGCTCGGCTTCGATCATCTACCGCTCGAAGCCGGCGCGAAACTTCCGGTCGGCGAGCTGCTCCTGTCCGTGTTGCGAACGCCGGGTCACACGCCCGAGCACATCTCGTTTCTCGCCGAAGCGCCGGACGGCGCCGGCCCGCCCGCGCTCTTGAGCGGCGGCGCGCTCATCGTCGGAGGCGTCGCGCGCACCGATCTCCTCGGTCACGACTTGAGCGAGCCGCTCGCGCGCCGCCTCTACCACACGGTCCATCACACGCTGCTCGCCCTCCCCGATGACGTCGGCGTCTTCCCGACGCACGGCACCGGCTCGTTCTGCGCCGCGCCGCCGTCCGCCGAGCGCACGACGACGATCGGCCGCGAGCGACGCATGAACCCTCTCGCGAAGGCGCGCGACGAGGAGGAGTTCGTGCGGCTCGCGCTCGCGGGACTCCCGACGTATCCCACGTACTTCGCGGAGATGCGCGCGATCAACCAGCGCGGCCCGCGCGTGCTCGGCGGCATTCCCGATCCGCGTCCCCTCTCGGCGCACGAGGTGCGGCGGGCGATCGATCGCGGGATCGCGGTGCTCGATGTGCGGCCGGCACCCGAATTCGCTCGCGGCCACATCCCCGGCTCGTACGGCATTGCGATCGAGGCGCCGCTCACGGTCTGGGCGGGCTGGCTCATCCCGTTCGGGACGCCGCTCGTGCTCGTCACCTCGGACGATCGCGAATGCGCTGCGGCGGTGCACCGGCTCATCCGCATCGGATACGACCGTTTCGAGGGCCGGCTCGACGGTGGACTCGCCGCGTGGGAGGATGCTCGATTCGAGACGCGCCGTTACGCGACGCTCTCCCCTCACGAAATCCACGCGCGCCTTCGCGCCGGCAACGCGCCGGTCCTCATCGATGTGCGGCAGGACGTGGAATGGCGAGCCGGGCACATCGAAGGCGCCCGTCACATCGAGAACGGCGCCTTGACGAACCCCGCGCTCGACTTGCCGCGAGACCGCGAGATCGCGCTCCACTGCCAGCATGGCGAACGCTCGGTCGCGGGGCTCTCGGTGCTCGAGCGGCGCGGCTATCGAGACCTCACGCTCGTCGAGGGTGGGCTTTCGGCGTGGATCGAGGCGGGGTTCGACGTCGCGCGCGACGCGGGGTGACAGCCGGACGCTCGCGGCCCGCAACGAGCCCTCACCGCACCCGCGTGATCGTCCCCCGCGCCTCGTGGCCGGCCGCCGTCACACGCAGGAAGTAGATCCCCGACACCGCCTCGCGCCCCTCGCCGTCACGCCCGTCCCACGCCGCGTCCGCGTATCCCGGCCCCTCGTCGCGGTCGAGCACGACGCGGACCAGCCGCCCGGCGGCATCGTAGAGGCGCGCCGTGCAGCGCGAGCGCGCGGGCACGTAGAGCCGGATCCGTGTGCCGCCCGTCGTCGGATTCGGCGCGAGCGGAAGGAGGAGGAGACGCGTGTCGGGTGCGGTCGTGATCTCCGCGACGGAGAGCGCCCAGTCGGCGCCGGACGCATCGACCGCGTGAAGATGATAGCGGTAGCGCGTCTCGGGAAGCACGCCGTCGTCGCGCACGTCGATGTGCCCCGACGCGCCGGGACGCAGGAGAGCCGCGTCCACGCGCTCGGCGGAAGGCAACGCGCAGCTCGGTTCGGAGCGCACCTCTTCGCGCAGCAGGTAGAGGCCCACGTACCCGGCCGCCGGATCGATCGCGAGCCGCCCGGTGACGGCGCCGGACTCGGCGGCGAGCGCCAGGCTGCCGCCGCGCGCGCCGATCGCACTCGAGAGATCGACCGCCGAGTTGAAGCCGCCGAATCCATCGGGCTCGCGGTCGCTCCGGCCGGGGTCGGGGATCCAGAAGGCGCCCCACGGCGAGTCGAGGACGAGCTTGTACTGGTGCCGCTCCGCCGCAAGCGGCGCCGTCTCCGCCGTCCAGAAGCCGTCGTCGCCGAGGGTCATCGCGAGCGCATCGGGATTCCAGCCGTTGAAGTTCGCCCCGACGCGCACGCGCGCGAACGCGGGAACGCGCGCCGCGAAGAAGAGCCGGCGCCCCGATCTCTCGACCGCCGACGGGAACGGCGGCACCTCGAGCGGCGGCGTGAATCGCACGGCCCCGTCCGAGACCGGCCGGCGCCCGCCCCACCAGTTGCCCGCCGCATCGAGCGGACTCGCGGAGTCGTTCACGACGTCCCGATACGCTCCGTCCGCACCGCCGATGACCTGAACGCCCGGGCCGAGGCGCACTTCGGCGCCGCTGCTCGCCGCGAGCGCCGAGTGCGCGCAGAAGCTGAGCCGCCCGCATCGCACGCTCACCGCTCCGCCGCGGCACTCGATCCCGCTCCGCGTCGCGATGAGCACGGTGTTCCGCGCCATCTCGATCGAGCCGTCCTCGACGAGGAACCCGCTTGCCCCCGCGTCGAACACGAAGTTGTCCTCGACCGGGCCCGCCGCGCCGCCGCCGAACGCGAACCCATCGGCCATCGGCATGAAGACGGCGTTCCCACCGATGCGGTCGAAGGCCGCCTCCGCGCGCACGCCGGTCACCGCGTTCCAGATCTGCGCGCCCTCGAGCCGGGAACCGGCGCCGCCCGCGATCCGGATGCCGCTCCAGAGCCCGCGCTCGAACGGCCCCGCCGGGTCGCATCGGAAGACGACGGGCGCCGACGTGGTGGCCGCGACCTCCATGCGCCCCAAGACGAAGATTTCGATCCGGTCCGGGTCGAGCCCTCCGAGCCGGTCGTCGCCGTCTTCCGAGACGAGCACCTCCGTCCCCGGCTCGATGCGGAGCGTGATCCCCTCCGGCACGACGACATCGCCGGAGAGCCGGACGGGCGAGGCGACGCTGCCGCCCGCGCCCCAGTGGCTCTGCTCCGCGGTGAGCGTGCCGCTCATCCACCCGGGCGGCGTCGCTCCCGCCGTCTCGAACCAAGCTTCGAACGCACCGCGCATCGTTCGCCCCGCGGCCGCGCGCGCCGCCGCGTCGACGCGCACCGCATAGCGCGTCTCCGCTGCCCAGCCTCCGGCCGACGTGAACCTGAGCGTGTCGCCCGACCACGCGAACGATCCCGCGGCCGGCGGATCGAGTGCGAACGCCGCCTCCACCGAAGCTCGGTCCATCGCCTGCGAGAACGCGATCGCGAGCGGCGCATCGGCGCGCGCCCGCTTCGCGTGCCCCGGCGCGAACCGCGCGACGAGCGGGCGCGGCTCGATCCACGCCGCGGCGTCCGCGAAGACGCGCATCCCGTACGCGGGAACCGTCACGGCCGTGCGTCCGCCCTCCCCCACGGCCACCGACGTCGCGGGCTCGAGGAGATCGCGGAGCACGGTCCCCACCGCGAAGCCCGTCGCCGGCGACGCCGTACGCGAGCTGCCCGCCGTATTGACGCAGACGAGCACCCTCTCCCCTTCGTGCTCGCGCTCGAAGACGAGGAGCCCCGCGCCTCCACTCTCCGCGAAGCGCTCCGTCCATCCGCCCCGCCGGAGCGGCGCCCAGTCTTCGCGGAGCGATGCGAGCCGTGCCGTGTGCACGTAGAGCGGCGACGCCATGTCGAAGTCATCGCCGAGCGACGGGCCCGATTCGTACCCGCCATCGAAGTGGTCCTCGCGCGCTGCGTCGGCGTTCGCGCCGTCGAATCCCTGCTCGGTGCCGTAGTAGACGATCGGAAGGCCGCGCGTCGTCAGGAGGAACCCGAGCGCGGCCGCGACCTGGGCGTCCGTGCCCGCACGCGCCCGGAAACGCGCGTTGTCGTGGTTGTCGAGGAACGTGACGAGCCGCTCGCGGGCCGCGGCGTCGTAGTCCGAGAGCCCGGCGTACCGGTCGGCGATCTGCCGCGGCGAGCCGCCCGCCGCGAAGACGTCGTGCAACGTGTAGAACATCGGATAGTAGAGCATCGAGTCGAACACGAAGGGCCCGCCGGCGCGCGTGCCCGTGTACCGTCCGACCTGATCGTCGCTCCCGCTCCAGGTCTCGCCGAAGAGAAGGAAGTTCTCCTTCCCCACCGACGCCGCGTGCGCATGGATCGCCGGCGCCCATTCCTGCCAGAACCCGAGCGGCACGTGCTTCACGGTGTCGATCCGGAAGCCGTCGCAGTCGGTGGCATCAATGAGCCATGAGAAGACGGAGATGAGTTCGTCGCGGACGGCGGGACGGTCTGTGTCGAGGTCATCGAGGCCGAAGAGCTCGCCGAGTTCCTCCTCGCTGGAGGTGGCGCCGTCGGAGTAATCGATGTGGCCGTGATCGTGGTACCAGCTCAGCGAATCGAAGGGCGGCGCGTACCGGCGTCCGTCGCGATACGCGAGCGCGTATCCGCCTTCGGGGCGGAACGAGGGCCACCCCGGCCCGTGCCCGTCGAGAAGCGTGCCCGTGTGGTTGCAGATGACGTCGAGGATGAGGGCGATGCCGCGCGCATGGCACGCATCGGCGAGCGCGCGCAACTCCGCCTCGGTGCCGAAGTGGGGCGCCACCGCCCGGAAATTCTGAGCGGAATACCCGTGGAACGAGGCGTCCACGTTGACCACGACGGGCGAAATCCAGATCGCACCAATGCCCAAGCTCGTGAGATAGTCCAGCCGCCGAACGATCCCTGCGAAGTCGCCCCCGTGGATGGACCAGGAACTGTCAGGGTCGAAGTGGCCCTCCACGGTGTCGTTCGTGGGATCGCCGTTGTCGAAGCGATCGGTGACGATCTGATAGAGGACGCGGTCGCGCCAGTCTTCGGGTGATGGCGTGAGCGCATCCGCGCACGCGATCGCCAGGCAGACGATCACGACGGCTCGGGTCACCGTGAAGGCGATGATGCGCATCCACGAAACCGCCCGCTCCCGCCCACAGAGCATTGTTCCCCCTTCCTGCGCTTCTCCCGGCTGCCGGATGAGCCGCCCACGAAGCGGCACAACGGATTCTAACACAATAGGATACGGTTTCTAAGCAGAACATGGGCGGAGGAGCCGAGAATAGAAAGGGACTTGAAGATCTTTTTCGCCCTGGAAGAGCCGTTGCAAGTCGACTACCTTCAGCGCTACAAGCATTCGTGCAAACCAGTCTGGGCCGAACGGAACGGCGGGCGGCCGTTCGAGCGGGCATCGAAGTACTCGCGGCTTCCGCGGCCACGGAGGCACGCCTCAAGGAGGGGAGCATGACGCGGAGGAGATTGGTCTGGGCGTCTGTGGCGTTCGTTCTCGGGTTCGCCTTCTTGTCGGGGTGCGGCGATGAAGAGACGAAGATCGTGACGCCCGAGGCGGCGATCACGGTATCCGTTTCGGCGGCGCCCGACAGTCTCGACACGGGGCAGACGGTGACGGTCACGCCGCATGTCCAATCGGATGCGTCCGGCCCGTTCACGTACTCGTGGATGGCCGAGGGCGGGACGTTCAAGAACGCGAAGGATGACACGACCGTCTGGACCGCCCCGGACGAGCCGGGGATCTATACGCTGTCCGTCGTCGTGACGAACGGCGACGACGTCGGAATCGGCGGCGCGATGGTCGCGGTCGCGACGTACATGCCCGCGGTCACGCCGTTCTATCGCGGCGCCGCGTACTGCGCCACGTGCCACAACGGCGGCACTGGCGGCGATCAGTACTCGTCGTGGTCGGGGCACGCCCATGCGACGGCGCTCGAATCGCTCGCCGATATCGGGCAGGCGGCGAACGCCAACTGCACCGTCTGCCACACGGTCGGCACGTACGGCATCGCGCCCGACACGCTTCACACGATCGCGAACGGCGGCTTCGACGAGACGACCGTGCACCGGCTCGCGGGGGTCCAGTGCGAGAACTGCCACGGTCCGGGAAGCGAGCATCCGCAGAGTGACTTCGGCTCGGTCGCCATCACGATGGAGCCGGGCATGTGCGGTAGCTGCCACACGGACGAACACCATCCGACGTATGACGAGTGGCTCACTTCGGGCCACTCGGGTATCATCACGAGCCCGGCGACCCGCGCCTCGTGCGTGAAGTGCCACAACGGACTCTTCGCCGACGAGTACCTCGACGATCCCGAGGGCTTCACGGCCCCCGGCTCGAACCCGACCGAGACGGCGGCGATCGTCTGTGCGTCGTGCCACGATCCGCACGGCAACGACAACCCGGGCAACCTGCGGAACGCGTCCGTCACCGACCGCATCTTCCCGAACCAGATCCTGGTCGAGCGGGGCGGCGCGGGGCGGCTCTGCATGTCCTGCCACAACGGACGCCGCTCCGGAGAAGATATCGAGGACATGATCGAGAACGGCAGCTCGCACTTCGGGCCGCATCACTCCGTCCAGGGGGACATGCTGGCCGGCGTGAACGCGTACCAGGACATCGCTCCAGACTTCCCGTGGGCGTCCAGCAAGCACATCCTCGTCGAGGACGCCTGCGTCAGCTGCCACACACATCCCCACGAAGGCGACCTCGGTGCGGGAATCCCGAACTTCACGGGTCACGATTTCGAGCCGAAGGTCCAGGCCTGCGAGCCGTGCCACGGCGCGCTCGCGGACTTCGACGATGTCCGGGCCAAGCAGGACTTCGACGGCGACGGCGCGATCGAGGGCGTGCAGTCGGAGGTCGATGGTCTTGCCGCGCTCCTGGAGGAGACGATCATCGACGTCAGCGTGAAGCCGGGGGCCGTCGAGGCGCTCACGGCCGACTTCGAAGGCACGATCGGTGACACGACCTACACGACGGCCGATCAGCGGAAGGCCGGATACAACTGGGCGTTCGTCGCGTTCGACCACTCCACCGGCGTTCACAACGCGACGTACGCGGTGCAAGTGATGCAGCAGAGCATCCTCTTCCTCGATCCGGGCGCCCTCCCGAAGAGGGCGTACATCCTCCGCCGGGAGGACTGACGGGAGGCGGGCGTGTCCGGGGCGGGCATCGTGCCCGCCCCGGGGCGGTTCCGCGATGGAAGGGGGGTGCCGATGATGTGGAAGCTTGAACCGCGGCGACGGGTTCTCATCGGGCCCGTCGTGCTCGCAGCGATCCTCTTGTCCTCTGTTCCCGCGTCGGCCGCCTGGCCGGCGCCGACATCCTGGTGGCTCAACCTCCGTTCGACCGGCTACGTGTACCAGACCGAGGAAATCGCCGACGCGCCTCTCGACCGGTTCGCCGCGTACCAGGAGTTCGACGGCGCCGTCTCGGGGCTCGCGAACGGGAAGCTCGCGTTCCGCATGGGCGGGCGCGTCGCCGACGATCTCTCGCTGAAGCGAAAGGTCACCGACAGGTCCCGGCTCTACGTCGGGCACGCCGAGGCGCGGATCGATCCGCGGCTCACGGCGCGCTTCGGCCGGCAGTTCGTTCAGGAAGGGCCGACAGGCTTGACCTTGGACGGTCTCTGGCTTTCGACGCGGCCCGCGGCAGGATGGGACGCGCAGATCTGGGGCGGCGCACGCGCGCCTTACGACCGCCGCTTCGCGCCGGGTGAACTCGGCAACGACGCGGCGTGGGGTGCACGCGTGGGCACGCGCCCGCTGCCGTTTGCACGCCTCGCGGCCTCATGGGCGTATCGCGAGCGCGACGGCCGCGTGGCGTCGCGCCCGGCGGGGCTCGACGGCTCGATCGCTCTTCCCTACGGCGTGCGCGCCGTCGGGCGGGCGGTCTACGATTTCGAACGCGACATGTGGGAGCGCGAAGACGCGCTCGTACAGTGGCAGTTGAGGCCGGATCTTCCGGTCGTCACGGGGCAGTTCATCGACCGCAGGCCCGCGATCGATGCGGCGTCGTACTTCGCTCGCTTCGGCACCGTCGAGCGCGTGCGCCAGGCGCGCGGCTCGGTGCGCTACGAGCACCGGACCGGCTTCGGCCTGGAGGCGGAGGTCGTCGGGACGTTCCTCGATTGGCGGGAAACGTCGCGGATCGCGGGCGCGGTCCTCCTGCCGGTGGCGCGCGTCGGCTACTCGGTACGCACGGGCGACAACACCGGCGAGCAGAACCGGTTCTTCGGCGACGGATCCGTGCGCGTGCTCCCGTGGCTCCGGCTCGAGGCCGGGGGCGCCGTCGAGACGTACTCGTTCCTCGATGATCCGGCCGAGTCGGATGAATTCGACCTCACGAGCGCCTACGCGCGCGTCCGCGCCTTCCCGCGCGGCGGGATCGGCGTGACGCTCGAGGTGCAGAGGCTCGACAATCCGCTCTACGAGGAGGATTTCCGCGTGCTCGGCGGAATCGACTTCTCGATGGGCCGCGGCGCGAGCCGGTTCGGTCTCGGCCGGGGAGGGTGGCTGCGATGAGACGAATCCTCTGGTTCGCCATTCCGACCCTGGGCCTCGCCGTACTCGGCACGCTCGTCCTCGGCGCGAAGCCGGACCGCATCATCTCGGCGCATCCAACGCACTTCAAGAACGAGGTCGCGTGCGAGACATGCCATCCGGCGGCGACGTCGACGACCGGCGCCGACAACCTCCTTCCCAACATGGAGACGTGCGGCGCCTGCCACGACATCGAGAGCGCGGAGAACTGCAAGCAGTGCCACACGAACACCGAAGCGCCGGGGGTCGCTCCGCGCGTGACCGGACTCGCGCAGAAGTTTCCGCACCAGACGCACGTCGGCGAGGGAATGGATTGCGCGTCGTGTCACGGGAGCACGGAGAAGGCCGAGCCGCGGCTCCCCGACAAGCTCCTCTGCCGGAGCTGCCACGAGACGGCGTCGAACCTGACCGACTGCGCCGTCTGCCATGCGGAGTCGGAGCGGATGCGGCCCGTCTCGCACGTGAACGAGTGGAAGTCGTTCCACGCGACGGCGGCGCATCAGGATCAGGCCGACTGCGCCGGATGCCACACGCAGAAGGATTGTCAGGACTGCCACGCGGGCGACAACGTTCGTCCGCGCGTGCATCGGCTGAACTTCCGGTTCGACCACGGCGTCGAAGCGCGCGGGAAGGAGCTGAACTGCGCCTCCTGCCACGAGGACGCCGGATTCTGCCAGTCATGCCACCAGGCGGAGCGGGTCATGCCGCGCGACCACTCGTTCGCCGATTGGGTCGAGTCCAACGGCGGCGGACGTCACGCGGAGGAAGGCCGCTTCGATCTCGAAACGTGTGTCGGATGCCACGACACCGGAAACCAGGCGCCCACATGCGCCCGGTGCCACGGGAGGTGAGGGCGATGCGCGTGATCGGAATCGTCAGTCTCGTGATCGCCGTGCTCGCCACTTCCGGGTGCTCCGAGCGCCGCTCGCCCGTGGAGACCGGGGACGTTCATCCCGCGGGATGGGTGGACCCGGTGTCTCCGAACTTCCACGGCGATCGCGTCCGAGCGAACGATGGCCCTGACGGGTGCCGCGGCTGCCACGGTGAGGATCTCCACGGCGCGCCCGGAGAGATCGTCGGGTGTTTCGCGTGCCACGAAGGCGCGAGCGGCCATCCGGACGGATGGGTGCGCCGCGCGTCGCCGAACTTCCACGGGAACACCGTCGCGGCCATGGGACCGTCGGCATGTCGTGACTGCCACGGCGCCGACTACACGTCGGGATGGAGCAACGTGGCGTGCTACTCGTGCCACGGCGAGCCGCCCGGCGGGCACCCGCCCGGACAGTGCGGGCATCCGGTCGGATGGATGAACGAGGACGCGCCGGTCTTCCACGGAAACGCGGCGTTCGAGCAGGGCGTGGAGGAGTGCACGCGGTGCCACGGCTTCGGGCTCGGCGGCGGGACGAGCGGCGTCGCGTGCGCCGACTGCCACGGCGGGGTGCCGGCGAAGTAAGCCCGCGGGTTCGTTGCCGCGGGCGTCGTGAAGAGTGCGGCGGCCGGGTGGACTTCGGTCCACTCCGGCCGCTTCGCGTTTCCGTCGCTGCGGCGCGAACGGTGCGCGACCGGTCGCGTAGGGCGTGGGCGGAGGCCGCGCACCCCCGCGGGAGCACGCCTCGGTCGCCACGGGCCTATAATGTCTCCATACCGCCCCAGGGAGACTCGGCCATGGCCATGCGGAAGACCCTCGAAGACATCCTCAAGGAACGCACACGCCCCGGCGAGCTGTACGAGAAGCTTCCGAACGACTGGCTGCGTTGCTATGCGTGCGGACATCTCTGCCGCATCCCTCCCGGCGCGCTCGGCGTGTGCAAGGTGCGCTTCAACGAAGGCGGCGTGCTGAAGGTCCCTCACGGTTACGTCGGCGGCCTCCAGATCGACCCGATCGAGAAGAAGCCGTTCTTCCACGCGCTCCCCGGCGCGCCAGTGCTCTCGTTCGGGATGCTCGGATGCGACTATCATTGCGGCTACTGCTTCACCGGCGACACGACGGTCATGACCGATCGCGGTCCGCAGACACTCCAGGGTCTGTTCGACGAAAGCACTGTACGAGTTGCGCTTCGAAACGGCGAAGCCGGCGCCGTCGAAGACTGCCGCGCGGTGACCGATCGCGGGCGGTTGCGGGCGATCCGGCAAGTCTTCCGGCACCCCTACCGCGGACCGCTCGTCACGATCAGGCCGATGTATCTTCCGGCCCTACGTTCTACGCCGGAACATCGCGTTCTCGCGGCAAGTGAGTCCGGCGAAAGTGCAGAGGCGATTGCTGCACGCGAAATCAGGCAGGACCATCTGCTGGTCGTGCCGAAACCGCAGACTGAAGGTTCGGCGCAGGTCTTGGACCTCGGCGGGGTCGTGAGGCACGAGTACGTCGAAACCTCCGATGCCTTCCTTGTCCCGATCCGCTCGATCGAGACGGAGCATCACGATGGATTCGTGTACAACATGGAGGTCGATGAGGATCACTCGTATCTCGCGGGCCTCTTCGCCGTGAAGAACTGCCAAAACTGGATCACCTCGCAGGCCCTCCGCGATCCGTCCGCGCTCTCGCCGCCGGAGGAGATCACTCCCGAGACGATGGTGCGTCTCGCGCAGGAACACGGCGTGCCGGTCATCGCGAGCACGTACAACGAGCCACTCATCACGAGCGAATGGGCCGTCGAGATCTTCCGCCGCGCGAAGGCGGCGGGCATTCGCGGCGCCTACATCTCGAACGGCAACGCGACGCCGCAGGTGCTCGACTACCTCCGCCCGTGGGTCGACCTCTACAAGGTCGATCTGAAGAGCTTCGACGACAAGAACTACCGGAAACTCGGCGGGGTGCTCGAGACCGTGCTCCGCACGATCCGTATGCTGAAGGAGCGCGACTTCTGGGTCGAGGTGGTCACGCTCGTCGTTCCGGGATTCAACGATTCCGACGACGAGCTCCGCCGAATCGCGGGCTTCCTCGCCTCGGTCTCGCCCGACATTCCGTGGCACGTCACCGCGTTCCACCAGGACTACAAGATGCTCGACAACGAGAACACCTCCGCCGCCGCGCTGCTGCGCGCTGCGCGCATCGGCGAAGACGAGGGGCTCCGCTACGTGTACGCGGGGAACGTCCCGGGAGGGGTGAGCGACCGTGAGAACACGCGGTGCCCGTCGTGCGGCACGACGCTCATCAGGCGCTTCGGAATGCGCGTGCTCGAGAACCTCATCGCGGATGGATGCTGCCCAAACTGCGCGACGGCGATCGCCGGCGTGTGGGCGTGACGGACGCGCGGGAGAAGTGGCGATGAAGCTGCCGCGGCACCGGTGAGCGGACTACAACCACAGCGGCAGAAGCAACGAGCCGCCGCGATCCTTGGATCGCGGCGGCTCAAACCGTCGAGGGGGACCTAGCGACCCAGCGCCGTGTCCTTCGCCGCCTTCGCGATGCGGAACTTGAGGACGGTCTTGGCGGGGATCTTGATCGCTTCACCCGTCTGCGGATTGCGGCCCATGCGCGCCTTGCGCTTCACGACCACGAGCTTTCCGATGCCGGGAAGCGTGAAACCTCTCTTCGCTTCCTTGGCGGCGAGCCGGGCGAGCTCATCGAGAAGCTCCGCACCGGTCCTCTTCGTGAAGCCGAACTTCTCGGAGAGGTGAGCGGCAATCTGGGACTTGCTCATCGCCTTGCTGGTCTTGGTGGCCATCGCACTCATCCTTTCGCGTCCTTCCTTTCTTGCCTTGGAGCACCACTTCACCAGTACCCCGAACCGCCGGAGAGCAAGCTGTTTCTACCGCACCGTTCCAGGGCATGCAAGAGAAAAAGTGAGTTTCGGCCGCTCCAGAAGCGGGTTTTCTTCGGGTGGGGTCCAGACGGGCCGCATCTGACGCCGCTCCCGCTGAACCCGCCGGGCCGAGATCGACCCATCGCTCGCTCGGAACCGCGACTTCGCGTGCGATCCACTGGCCGGGCGCGCGCCACCTTCGGTATGCTACGCGGCATGAACTCACCCGACGTTTTCATCGGCATCGATGTCGGC
>Ga0326597_10004004_pt1 | contig 20887 bp, 23 predicted proteins | sample RVTome_12_FD_203789 | JGI IMG/M metagenome (GOLD analysis project Ga0326597, IMG submission 203789) | Soil microbial communities from uranium-contaminated site in the Upper Colorado River Basin, Wyoming, United States - RVT100D185 | ecosystem: Environmental > Terrestrial > Soil > Contaminated >...
ACATCGAACGCCGAAACATGAGGCGCGTCGTCATGACCGACGAGACGGTCGATCTCGATCAGCATCGCGGGATGGCGGCGCAGAAAGCCACCGACCTGCGCCGGCTGTTGGCGGACGTGGAGGCGAATGAAAAGACATTGCGCCTGCGCCAAGACGAGTTGGAATCTCATCTGCTTGCAGCGCCGGCGGAAAACTGGGAAGAAGCCGCCGAAAAGGCCCGCTACCTTCTCAATCTTTTTGCCGCCACGCTCACGGCACAGGATCCCCGGAGACAGACGCTGATCGCTGCCGTGCTCGCTGACTTCGACCGGCTCGCCCGCGAATCCTAGGAGCATGTCCCGGAAAAGTGGGCAGTGTCTCAGTTTGATTGTGGCAGCAACATTCCGATATGCACATTTATGCTTAGCGGCAAGAATAAAGTTCACTTAATTAATCGCAATTGTGGCCTGCCCCCTCCTGCAGTAACGGGCTCGCCGACTATCTCGGCACGGTACATCTCTTGGAATTCTGACACTTTCAGATGCAGCAGCTTTGCCATTTCACCCAAGCTGTAACCCAGCTTTTTTGTGTGAAATGAAATCATTTGCCGCAAAAGACTCGGCGTTTCCTTCGGAGGCTCGTTCGGCTCTCGTTTGCGGTAGCCAAGCCGATTCATCTCAATCCAAAACATCTTGCTTTGGTAGGGCGTGATGAGTTTGAGCCGATCTGCTCGCACCGCGATGGCGCCCATTGACACCTTCCAGTGAAGCTTCAAGTTCGCAAGCTGCCGCAAATCAAAACGCCTCAGCTGTGGTCTAATCTCATCAGCCGGCAACAGAAAAGCACCCGCAAACGCGTCCGCTTCGTCCTCCATCTCCTCGTCACTTTTTACCGTGACTGTATGAAGCACCATGTGGCCAAGCTCGTGAGCGAGGGTGTGCCGAAGCCGATCTGCCGGCGCGGCGACGTTCACAAAGAAAAGGATCGGCAGACCATCAATCCGCTGACTCAACGCGTCGATAAGGTCGCTTCCAAAATCGCACGGGATAACGAGGCCCCCATTGCTCTCAAGAAGCTCAACCATGTTGGGGATTGGCCCCTTCGGGAGCATCCACATCTCGCGCACTAAACGAGCCACGTCCTCAGTGGTCAGCGCCCCCTTGCCTCTCCCGCGATATTCGTCGCGGTCGATCTCTGGAATGAAGGCGTTCGTCTTCCAATTGAACGACACAAGCAGCTTACTCACGTGCAGGCGCCGAATGTTCATTTCGGCGACAATGCGCGCGAGAGCTTTCGCAGAAAGCTTCTTACGCCGCCGATAGTGAAATGGCGGGAGGCCATAGGGCCGACCCGGTTCATAAAAGAACGACGACGGAAAATTTACCGAGTCCGCAAGATCATCCACAAAGTCCAAGGGAGGCTCAAGTAAGCCGCTCTCATATTTGGAGAGCGTCCCCTGGGTGACTTTTAGACGGTGCGATAACTCGGCTTGGGTCAAGCCACGCGCGTCGCGCGCGAGAGTCATCATGTGGTGGTTAAAATTTTCCATGGCGCACCCAATCCTGCGAAGGATCACAAGCGGCCTTGGCGCGTCACATCAGTCCAGATGCGTTCTCCAGGTTTCCGGTCTTCTCGTGGCACAATTGCGCCGCACCACATTGGCTCGCGGCCGTCAGGGCGCGCGATCTGCGTGCGCACCAAGGCGCCGGTAGGATCCAGTAAATAACCCGCAGTGAGCCTCACCGGCGGGAGCGGGAGTCCCGGCAGAACCTTTTGAGCGTCAAACGCCTTGGCCTGCTTAGTTGGATAATTTCGCGAGCGTCCGTCCTCGTCCATCTTCTTCAAGCGGATAACGGTGTTCGCATCCTCGAACAACCATAGCTTCAAGCCGCGAATATCCAGCGGACGAACTCGTGGCCTGCCGTCAAAACGCCGGTCGGCATCAGCGAGCATGTGGCAGTAAGTGCATGCGGCCTGCGCTCGGACATCATGCTCAATCAAATCGTCGGTGCGATAGGCCCGATAACGCCTGTCGGCGGTGCGCACGATCTCATCCAGTTCATCGAGCAGCAGCTCACCCAAATCATCCAGAGTCTCGATCATCGTGCGATTCGGCATGGCGGCCCTCCCTTAGACCTTCGGCAAGTACCAAAGCGGCCGACAAAAATCAAGAAAAATATTCCTGATATTATTCTTAAATCGCCTATTTCCAGCGTTTTTTTGCCGCCTGACTGGCTATTTCGCGACGACGTCTGGCCGACATACTCTTAGCCCGCGCCTTCCCGCCCATGCGGCCCAAGGCCACGGCGGCGGCGTTCTTGCCGTCATCGGTGGTCACGTCCTCGATCTCGCCCGTCGCGATCTTGGCGATCATGACGGCGGCGGCGTTGGTGTCGGCGGGGCGCTTTTCGCCTTTCGGTCCTCTCGGCATTCGGATAGCCTAATGCTTAGCGGTAAGCTCAGCAAGTTATCTGTGGAGATCGGCCCATGAAAATAGCGGACCTCTGGGGTAAAATAGTGGACCTCTGGGGTATCGATAGTTGGATTGATACTGCAAGGATTCCGACAAGGATTGTCGGCGCATCAATTGTCGGCCTCTTTGGCTTCTATCTCGGTGTCAACGGCTGGGGAATTTTGGCCGGCCTAATCTTGGCGGCGGCTGGCGGTGCGATAGGCGCTATAGTTGGACCGATTTTGCTCTTTTCGATCGCTCTGCTAATTCACTCTGCAATCCTCGTGGTGCCAGTGATCTTGTTCATTCTTTTGATGCTGTATGCGTTTTCCTGAATGATCGCCCGCCACAATCAAACTGAGACACTACCGGAAAAGTGGGTACCGGTTTTCCTGCCAGGACATGCGAATACTCAAAAATCGGGAGCGCATCCCAATTCAATCCGAGCGGGACGGCTTTTGCGGCCTGGGCGGCCAGCGCCGCGTGCCGCTCACCACGCAAACTGCATGCCGACGCGCCCGCCGACCAGATTCTGGTCGACGCCGTAGCTGATCCCGCCCGAGACCACGGCATTGTCGTCGACCCGGACGTGGCTCGACAGCGCCACCGCGCTCATCCCGCCGAACGTGCCGTAGTTGACCGCCACGGCGAGCTTCTTGCCGGCGGGCAGCGCGCTGCCTGCGAGCGCCATGGCCATGGCGACGCCGTTGGTGGTCTGGTCGAGACGCCGGTCGATTCGCGCGAACCGCGACTGCACCTCGCTTTCCAGGCTGGCAAGCTGATTGGCGACCATGCCGGTCCGGGCCGATCCGCCGTCGCCATGGCCGGCGCCGCGGCGCCTGGCATCCGGCGCGGCGGCTGGATCGCTCCGCTCCTGCGCGCCGGTGTCGCGCGCGGCATGGGCGTTCCTGCGGGCTGTTGCGCGGCGCGCCTGCGCGGCATGCGCCGGCCTGACGGTGCGGCTCGGGACAGCCTCGGCAGGCCTGCGGCCGGCACCGCCGCGGCGCGTCTGACGCTGGTCACGCATCCGCCGGTTCAGCCGTTTGATCTTGCCGCTCAGCTTCTTCGTCGCCCGCTTCAACTGTCCGTAGGTCGCGGCATCGTGGGCATCGACGCCGTCGGCGATGTTGGTGAGGCGGCGCTCATGGCCGGGCGAACCGAAGGAGACGACGTTGGCGACGTCGGCGATCGAGCCGGCGCCGATCGCAATCGAATTCGCGCCGGTGGCGACCGCGCCGGTCCCGATCGCGACCGACTGCTCGCCGCGGGCGCGGCTTGCGGTGCCGATCGCCACGCCACCGTCGCCCACGGCCCGCGCCTGATTGCCGAGCGCAACGCCGTCGTCGCCGGTGGCGCGGCTCAGCACACCCAAGGCCGTGCTGTTGGCGCCTTTCGCCTTGCTTTGGTTGCCGACCGCGGTGGTATTGACGCCGTCCGCGTCCGCGAGAATCCCGACCGCCACGCTGTTGTCGCCGCTTGCCGTGCTTTGATTGCCAAGGGCGGTGCTGTTGAGCCCGGTCGCCGCGCTGAGCAGGCCGAACGCGGTTGCGTTCTCGCCGCTGGCAAGACTGTGATTACCGATCGCCAGGCTGTTGGCGCCGGAGGCCACGCTCTGCACGCCGATGGCGGTACTGCTCTCGCCGCTGGCAAGGCTCAGGTTGCCAAAGGCGAGCGCATTGGGGCCGGTGGCGCTGCTGAGCACGCCGAACGCGATGCTGTTGGCGCCTTCAGCAAGGCTGAAATTGCCGAACGCCGTGCTGTTGTCTCCGCTGGCGAGACTGCGATAGCCGACCGCGGTGGCGCCGTCGCCGCTCGCTTCGGCATAGGGCCCGAGCGCGAAGCTGTTGATGCCGGAGGCGGCGAACGGCTGGAACCGCCGGTCCAGGCTGTCGGCGGTTGAGGGATCGTGCGCGATGTCGATGCCGGCCGATTTCAACGTCCCCAGCAGCGCCATCGGCATTTGCGAGACTGCCGGACTCTCGCCGCCAACCGCTTGCCGCGAAGCGCCGGCCGTCATCGCGGCGACGGCGATCCATGCCACGGCCAGCGCCCGCCGGCGCCGGCAACTCTTGTTCCCCATGTCCATCCCCAAGGTCCGACTTGACGCAACGCGTCAAACCCACCCGAGGCGACGTTACCGTGCCGCGCGGCCGCCTTGCGTCCGCGCAACTACGGAGCACAGCGCACATGGTTAACGCGGGCGCGGCTTTGCGCGCCCCCTTGCGCTGGGCGGCCCGCATGCTTATGTAATTACGAATGGCGATGTCGATGCCCAAACGGCTCCATCGCCGAGACGGCCACGAATTTTGGGCGACGCCGGATGTACGCGCGCCTTCACATTCGTGGTCGTTGCCATTTCTGGCGCCAAGTCTCGCCTAGGAACCAACCTCGACGCCGGCGTAGAGCGCGGCGAGCGGCAGGTTGAGATTGAGCGCGCCGACCTGGATGATCTTGTCGAGCCCGGCCACGACGTCCGGTCCTGCGCCGAATCCATCCTTGCCACGCACCCAGAGCCATGCCTTGCAGCGGTCCTGGGCGAGAATGAGGTACGCCATCAGACTGGGCAGCTTCAGGTATTCGGCCGCCTTGTCGCCGAGGTCGACCGCTTCGGTGGTCGGCGACAGCACCTCGGCGAGCATGACCGGCTCGGTCGCGGTGTAATCGCCGCCGGCCCCACCGGCGCGATCGACCACGATGTCCGGGTAACGCAGGGTCTGCGGACCGGCATCAAGGCCAAATTCGGCGATCACGCTCCAACGCTGCGGATCGAGCTGGCCACGGATCACCCAAAACAGATTGCCCACAATCAGCCCGTGGGCGCGCGACGCGCCAACCATCATGACGACCCGGCCATCGGCGAGCTCATAGCGGCCTTCTTGCCCCTGCACCCAGGCAAGAAATGCAGGCTTCCCCATCTGTGTCGGCAGGTGAACATTCATGAGCGCCTCATCGACGACCTCATTATAGCGACCTAGCGACGACGCGCGATAGGAAAAGGGCGCAGCTTACGCCGCGCCCCTTTGCAGTCTCGTGATCCAGAACCGACGGATCAGACATCCGTTCCGCCACCGAAGTCGGGCCTGCCCGGCTTCGGTATGTTACGATCTTGCGAGAATAGATTTCCTTAGAAATCCATTCCGCCACCGAAGTCGGGCCTGCCCGACTTCGGCATGTTACGATCTTGGGCGAATGGACTTCCTTAGAAATCCATTCCGCCACCGAAGTCGGGCCTGCCCGACTTCGGCATGTTACGATCTTGGGCGAATGGATTTCCTTAGAAATCCATTCCGCCACCGAAGTCGGGCCTGCCCGACTTCGGCATGTTACGATCTTGGGCGAATGGATTTCCTTAGAAATCCATTCCGCCCATGCCGCCGCCGCCGGGCGGCATCGCCGGGCCCTGCTTCTTCGGCAGCTCGGCGACCATCGCTTCGGTGGTGATCAAGAGGCCCGCGACCGACGCGGCATTCTGCAGCGCGGCGCGCACCACCTTGGTCGGGTCGATGATGCCCTTGGCGACGAGGTTGCCGTACTCACCGTTCTGGGCGTCGTAGCCGTAGTTGTACTGGTCCCTCTCAAGGACTTTGCCGACCACGACCGAACCGTCCTCACCGGCATTGATGGCGATCTGGCGCGCCGGCCAGGACAGCGCCTTGCGGACAATGTCGACGCCGGTCTTCTGGTCGTCGTTGTCGACCTTGATCTTCTCGATCGCCTTGATGGCGCGCAAGAGCGCCACACCGCCGCCCGGCAGGATCCCCTCCTCGACCGCGGCGCGGGTCGCATGCATCGCGTCGTCGACGCGGTCCTTGCGCTCCTTTACCTCGATCTCAGTGGCGCCGCCGACGCGGATCACCGCGACACCGCCGGCGAGCTTGGCGAGCCGCTCCTGCAGCTTCTCACGGTCGTAGTCCGAGGTGGTCTCCTCGATCTGCGCCTTGATCTGGCTGATGCGGCCTTCGATGTCGGCCTTCTTGCCGGCGCCGTTGACGATGGTGGTGTTCTCCTTGTCGATCATCACCTTCTTGGCGCGGCCGAGCATGCCGACGGTGACGTTCTCAAGCTTGATGCCGAGGTCCTCCGAGATCGCCTGCCCGCCGCTCAGGATAGCAATGTCCTGCAGCATGGCCTTGCGGCGATCGCCGAAGCCCGGCGCCTTCACCGCCGCGACCTTGAGGCCGCCGCGCAGCTTGTTGACGACGAGCGTGGCAAGCGCCTCGCCTTCCACGTCCTCGGCAATGATCAGGAGCGGCTTGCCGGCCTGCACCACCGCCTCGAGCAGCGGCAGCAGTTCCTGCAATCCAGACAGCTTCTTCTCGTTGATGAGGATGTAGGGATCGTCCATCTCAACGCGCATCTTGTCGGCGTTGGTGACGAAGTACGGCGAGATATAGCCGCGGTCGAACTGCATGCCCTCGACCACGTCGAGCTCGGTCTCCAGCGACTTCGCCTCTTCGACCGTGATCACGCCCTCGTTGCCGACCTTCTTCATCGCATCGGCGAGGAAGCGGCCGATCTCGGCATCGCCGTTAGCCGAGATGGTGCCGACCTGGGCGATCTCCTCGTTGGAGGTGACCTTCTTCGAGTTCTTCTGCAGGTCCTTGACCACCGCCTCGATGGCAAGATCGACGCCGCGCTTGAGATCCATCGGGTTCATGCCGGCGGCCACCGCCTTGACGCCTTCCTTGACGATGGCGTGGGCGAGCACGGTTGCGGTGGTGGTGCCGTCGCCGGCGGCATCCGAGGATTTCGAGGCCACCTCGCGCACCATCTGCGCGCCCATGTTCTCGAACTTGTCGTCGAGCTCGATCTCCTTGGCGACGGTGACGCCGTCCTTGGTGATGCGCGGGGCGCCGAAGCTCTTGTCGAGCACGACGTTGCGGCCCTTGGGGCCGAGCGTCACGCGCACCGCATTGGAGAGAATGTCGATCCCGCGCAGCATCCGGTCGCGCGCATCGACGGCAAATTTGACGTCCTTGGCAGCCATGTGTGGTTTTCCCTGTGTTGCGTTTGCCCCGTCATCCTGAGGTGCGAGTGAAGCGAGCCTCGAAGGAGAACGGCCGATTCAGTGCCTGCGTCATCCTGCGAGGCCCGCCTGCGGCGGCCGCCTCAGAACGACGAACGAAAATCAAGCGGCCTTCCTGCGGGCGGCCTCCTCGACCAGGACGCCCATGATGTCGCTCTCTTTCATGATCAGATATTCAACGCCGTCGAGCTTGACCTCGGTGCCGGACCATTTGCCGAACAGCACCCGATCGCCGACCTTGACGTCGATCGGGATCAGCTTGCCGGCCTCGTCGCGGCCGCCGGGCCCGACGGCGATGATTTCGCCCTGCGAGGGCTTCTCCTTGGCGGTGTCGGGAATGATGATGCCGCCGGCGCTCTTCTCCTCGGCATCGATGCGCCTGACGACAACGCGGTCGTGAAGCGGGCGGAACTTCATGGGTGTCCTCCTAAGCTATTGCAGAGACGTCTGAATTTTTCGAAGGCACGAAACCGAGGCGAGTCCCCCGGCCCGTCTGAACGGGCAGTTAGGCCTCTCTTGTAGACGCTGCAAGGGGTGAACGGAGAAAAATTAGCACTCTCGCCTAGAGACTGCTGCCAATATAGTTAAACGGGCGCGGGTGCGATGGTTAACGGTCGCGAGTGCGACATTTTCATCAATGAAATCAAATATTTCAGCCGAAATCCACGCAGCAGGCGCGCGGTTCCAGTCCAATCCAAGCAATGACGCTTGCGCTCAGGCTGCCTGGCATCCCGGTAATGCCAGCGGATCCGGGCCAGCCGTTTTTCCCAGGTCTGTTAGCAGCCCGGCGCGATGGCTGCTAACGCCTTGTTTGTAAACACTTTATTCAATTTTTGGGCTTGAAATAAGAAACCGCGTTCCGCACACTTTCGTTCACTCCAGAATGGAGCAGGAAGGACATGATTGCGGGCAACAAAAAGATATCGAACCGCGCCGGCGTCCGGACGTCCGATTTCGCCAAGCAGCTCGACGGCTACGGACTGACGACGGCGCACATTCTCTACCGGCGCCCCGACTATCGCTGGCTGCTGCAATCCTATGTCTGGCAGAACTACGACCTCTGCCCCGATTTCCCGGTGCTGAACAAGTTCCTGGAATTCTGGCAGGACAAGATCGAGGGGCCGCTCCACTCGGTGACGGTCGCGCATTCGCGGCTGATCCAGCCGCACGAGATCCGGCCGGTCGACGGCGTGTTCCGGCTGCACTAGCCGTCGACTTGCTTCGGCAATTGGTACATCCTCTCCTGGTTGTGAACCGATAGCCTGGGGGTTGTCATGTCGATCGTCGACGCCCGCGGCATGGCTGTTGCCGCTCTCGTCTTATGTGCACTGGTTCTGGCTCTTCCATCGCCCGATGCAAAGGCGCAGGCGGTCGCTACAGTCGGCACGGCTGCGGCAGACACACGGGACTTGGCGCCGCAGGGCGAGTGGTCGCCGGACGTGCAATACTTTACGGACGACTTGGTCACCTCGCGCGGCTCCGCTTGGCGCGCCAAACGCAACAATATCGGCAAGGTCCCCGGCTCGACCAACCCGTCCACCGTGGACGACTGGGAGCACTTCGCCGCCGGCTTCAATCCGCTCGGGGCGTGGAACGCCGTGACCACGTATCACCTCGACGACCTGGTGACGCATCAGGGCTCCACTTGGCGCGCCAAACGCACCAACCTGAACAAGGTGCCGCCCAATCGCCCGAACGACTGGGAGAAGTTCGCCGCCAAGGGCAATCGGGGCGCGACCGGACCTGCCGGTCCCGCAGGCCCGCAAGGGCCGGTAGGTCCACAAGGACCTCAAGGCCCACAGGGCGTGCAAGGGCCGCAAGGACCCCAAGGCGCCCAAGGCCCGCAAGGTCCGCAAGGCATCCAAGGCCCGCCCGGTCCGAACACGGTCGCCGACGGCAGCGTCAGCGCGCCGTCGATCAATTTCGCATCGAGCACAGATACCGGAATATTCTCACCAGGGGGCGGAAATATCGCGCTCGCACAGAACGGAGCGCTGTTCCTCCACAGCGCCGGCGGCGCCAACACCGCCGTGGGACTGAGCGCGCTGAATAGCGGCGCAGGCACAACCTTCAATACCGCCGTGGGCTTCGGCGCAATGTCCAGCGCCTTCATCAGCGGCGGCAGCAACACCGCGGTCGGCATAGTTGCGCTCCAAAAAAACACCACCGGCAGCCTCAACACCGCGATCGGCCGCACTGCACTCTCAGAAAACACCACCGGCGCACAAAACACCGCCGTGGGAACCCAGGCGCTTGAACAAAACACCACCGGCGGCTCCAACACCGCGCTGGGAAGTGCCGCCCTGCTCAACAACAATGGGAGCGAAAACACCGCGGTCGGGCGACGCGCGCTCATCGCAAACACCACAGGCACAGGAAACACTGCGGTAGGGTTCGCGGCACTCGAAAACAACACGACAGCCACTGGGAACACCGCCGTGGGACACAATGCACTCAACAACAACACGACCGGCGTCTTCAACATTGGGCTAGGCATTGATGCCGGCATCGATGCACCCGCGTCGTCCCGCAGCATCTTCATCGGCAATCGCGGCAGGGCCGCCGATACCGCCACCGTCAGGATCGGCAACGCGCAGACCCGAACCTTCATCGCCGGGATTCGCGGGCGAACCACCGGATCGAACAATGCCGTCCAGGTGCTGATCGATTCCAGCGGCCAGCTCGGCACGGTCAGTTCCTCGCGCCGCTACAAGGAGGACATCCGGCCGATGGGCGATGTGGGCGCGGCTCTGATGAAGCTGCGGCCGGTGACGTTCCGCTACAAGCAGCCATATAACGACGGCGCCAAACCGATTCAGCACGGCCTGATCGCCGAAGAGGTGGCCGCGGTGCTGCCCGACCTCGCCGTGTTCAACGACGACGGAGAGCCCGAAACGGTGAAGTATCACCTGCTGCCGTCATTCTTGCTGGCCGCCTATCAGCGGCAACAAAAGGTCGTCGAGTCGCAGGCCAAGCAGATCGCCGCGCAGGCGGACGAGATCGCGGAGCTCAAGCGGCAGCTTGTCATCTTGGCGGCCAGCGTCGCGCTGCTGGACCAGCGTCAGGCGGCGGCACGCTAGGCCGCGCCACGCGGCGCCGAGGCCGAGGCCGAGTCTTCGCCCGCGACCAGCACCAGCGGCGGGCGGCGCCCTTCCACGCGATTGCGGCCCTTGGCCTTGGCCTGGTACAGCGCCTTGTCGGCGGCGCCGAGCAGGCCGGCCAATTCCCCGCCCGCCTCGGCGGAACTGGCGATGCCGATGCTCACGGTGGCATGGACGCGGGCGGAACCGATCGTCCGTCTGGCCGCGTCGAAGTCGGCACGGATGCGCTCGGCAACGGCGAAGGCGGCCTGCAGCTTGGTTCCCGGCAGCACGCAGACGAATTCCTCGCCGCCGAGCCGGGCGAATACGTCCTCCGCTCCGCACCGCCGCTGCGCCGCACGGCAGAATTCCACCAGCACGTCGTCGCCGACCTGATGCCCGAAGGTGTCGTTGATGCGCTTGAAATGGTCGAGGTCGAACAGCAGCAATGACACTGGCAGCGCCTCGGCACGGCAGCGCGCGAGCACCGTTTCGGCGCGATCGGTAAAGCCGCGGCGATTGGGCACGCCGGTGAGCGGATCGATGATCGCCGCGTGCTTGTGCCGCGCCTCGGCGCGCTCCTTGGTCATGGTCAGCAGGATGAAGGCGGATCCGAAGGCAAAGAACAGCGCCTCGAAAATGCCGAACGGCAGCCATTTCAGCTGCAACAGGCCGCCCTCCGGCGGCAGCTGCGCGGTCCAGGTGAGCGGGATGCGCACCAGATAGATCATGGCGTGGAAGCCGAACAGGCTCATCGCCAGCCAGCGCGACAGCATGCCGTCGTGCCGCGAGCGCCACAGTTCGCGCAGGCCGAGCACCGCATAGACGAACGCGATCGCCGAGCCGAGCGCGATGCGCGCATGCAGCGACTGGTAGAAATCGCCGAAGCCGCAGGCGGTGAGCCACACCACGCTGCCGGCGAGCGCGTACCACGGCGCCACGCGACGCCCGTCGAACACGCGCAGGCCGCACCAGGTCATGCCCGCCGCCGCCAGCAGCACCGCATTGGCGATATTGATCGACCAGAAATCGGGAATGTGTCCGCGCGCGCCGAGCAGCGCGGCCGCGCTCGCGCCGCAGAGATAGGCTCCCCCCCACCACAGCAGCGCCGTAACGGCGCGGTTCTGCAGCCAGGAAAACACCATCAGCCCGCCCGCCATCGTCGAGATGAAGATGGTGACGACGATCAGTGTTGGGACGTCGAGTGTCACGTGGCCGGCCCCGTCTACCGAAGCCCCCCGGTTTCGGCAGCCGCATCCCTAGCAGAGGGCGCTTACCGGCATGTTTTCCGGCGCGGCAAAACGCTTGAAACGCGCGTGTGTGCTGAACAAACGCTAAACCGGATTGCTGCAATTGGATGGAATTGGGCTTCGGCATGGAGCGAAGCGGATTGCGGGATACGTCGGGCAACGCCACCCCGGTTTTCGCTTGCGCTCCACCCGGGCTATCAGGCCCGATTCTCAGGTCTTCGGGCGCCCGCGCCGCTCGAAATCCGGCCCCGGCGGCAGGCCCCAGATCCTGCGGCTGTCGCCGGTCCAGACCTTCGGCCGCTGCGGATACTCGCGGTGCCAGGGGCGCGGGTCCCAATAGCCGAGCGCCTCGTCCTTCATCTGATCGAGCTCGGCATAGAATTCGACCATGTGGTCGTCGCCGTTGCGGTGGAAGATCGCGACATTGTGGCCGGGGCCGAGCCGCACCGGGCCCCAGGCGATGGGAATGCGCTTCCTGCCCAAGAGGTCGCAGGCGTTTTGCAGCGCCGCGAAATCCCGCACCTCGAAGGCGAAGTGGTGCAGCACCGATTGCTCGCCGCGCACGAAGTTGACCGCGTGGTGGTCGGCGTTGCAGCGCAGGAACACGAAGAAGTCGTCGATCCAGTCGGAGACGCGGAAGCCGAGCACGGTCGTGTAGAACTCCGCCATCGCCTTCGGATCGCCGACCACGAAGGCGACATGGCCGAGCTTGAGCACGCCCGCGCCGGCGACGTCGGCCGGCGCGCCGACCGGGCGCCATTGCGCGAACAGATCGATGGCGGTGCCCTTCGGATCGTTGAGCGTGAGCACCTCGGAGAGGCCGGGCGCGGAATCATTGCGCCGTTCGCTGGCAAGGCCGGCATCCGCCAGGCGCCGGCTCGCATCGGCGAAATCGGTGTCGGCGGCCACCTCGAAGGCAAGCCGGGTGCAGCGTGCCTCGCCGCCGCGATCGAGCGCGACCGAGAGCGCGCCGATCCTGCTGGCGAGATAGGCCCGGTCTTTGTCACGCTCGGTCAGCACCAGGCCGACGACCTGCGTGAAATAATCGATCGCCTGGTCGAGATCGGGCGTCTCGAAGGTGGCGTGGCCGATGCGTCGGGCTTGGATCATTCCGTTGCCTATGGTGACCGTCATGCGCGGGCATAGCCCATCGAAGGCGGGCGCAAACGCCCTGGTGACCCGCGCATCCATCTTCCTGCGATGGATGGCCGGGTCAAGCCCGGCCATGACCGGCTGGCATGGCGCAATAGCCGCAGGCGTATTGCGCCATTCTCGGCCAAGACGGCGCATTACGCTGACGCTAATGCGCCCTACGATCCTGTGGGCGCCCACAAGGGGCGCCCCTACTCACTCAGCACCCCGACGATCGCGCCGAGCATCAGCGTCGACAGCGTGCCGGAGACAATCGTCTTCCAGCCCAGCGACAACACGTCGTTGCGCCGTTCCGGGCACATGGTGGCGAGCCCGCCGATCATGATGCCGAGCGAGCCGAAATTGGCGAAGCCGCACAGCGCATAGATCATGATCACGCGCGAGCGCTCGCTCAATGCGTCCGCCGGCAGCGCAGCCAACTGCACATAGGCGATGAACTCGTTGAGGATGGTCTTGACCCCCATCAGCGTGCCGGCGGTGACCGCCTCCGCCCAGGGAATGCCGATCAGCCAGCACACCGGCGCCATCGCGGCCCCGAGGATGCGTTGCAGGGTGATCGGCGCACCGGCGATGTCCGGCGCCAGCCCAAGCACCGCATTGGCAAGATGCACCAGCGCCACCAGCACGATCAACATGGCGCAGATGTTGAGCAGCAGTTCGAGCCCGACCGCCGTGCCCTTGACGATGGCGTCCATGGTGCTGGCGGCCACCGGCTCAATCGGCTGTAGGTAGGGGCGCCCCTCGTGGGCGCCCACAAGAGCCTGCGCCCGGGCGCGCGCAAGCGCGGCCCGGGTGGGCGCCCCTACATTTCCGTCCGTCTCCGGCACCATGATCTGGCTGATGAAGATCGCCACCGGCGCGCCCAGCACCGAGGCGACCAGCAGGTGGCCGGCAACGTCGGGAATGAGCGGCTTGAGGATCGTCGCATAGACCACGAACACCGTGCCGGCGATACCGGCCATGCCGCCGGTCATCACCACGAACAGTTCGTGGCGCGAAAGCTTGGCGAGATACGGCCGGATGAACAGCGGCGCCTCGACCATGCCGACGAAGATGTTGGCGGCGGTGGACAGCCCGACGGCGCCGCCGACGCCGAGCGTGCGCTGTAGCGCCCACGAGAATCCGCGCACGATCGGCGGCAGGATGCGCCAGTAGAACAGCAGCGTGGTCAGCACGCTCATCACCAGCACCAGCGGCAGCGCCTGGAAGGCAAGGATGAATTCGGCCCCGGGAAATTTCGGATCGAACGGCAGCGTCCCGCCGCCGACATAGCCGAACACGAACGAGGTGCCGGCGCGCGTCGCCGCCGCAATCGCATCGACGCCATCGTTGACGGCGGCGAACACAAGGCGCACCGGCGGAACCTTGAGCAGCAGCAGCGCCAGCACGACCGTCAGCGCGAGCCCGGCCGCGACCTTGCGCCACGGCACGGCGCCGCGGTTTTCGCTGATCGCGAACGCGAAGGCGATCAGCGCGGCGATACCGAGCGCGGATTGGAGGTGCTGCATGTGGCCCTGCCCGATGATTCCCCGTGGGGCAGTTTAGCGCGAACCGGGAGACACCTGCGTCGTCATTCCGGGGCCCGAGCACCCGGATCGGCGCTTCGCGCCGTCCGGGCACAGGCTCCGCGAGGGAGCCCGGAATCCATAACCCCAGTCCGTGGTTATGGATTCCGGGCTCGCGCCACCCAAGTCGGCTATAGCCGACTTGGGCATTGTGACTGCCGATCTCGGGTAAACCCGAGATCGGTGCGCGCCCCGGAATGACCGTTTGGTGGTATATCGCCGTCGTCACGGGAGAACAGGTATGCGCATCCGCTTCGATTTCGCCACGCTCACGCTCGACGCCGAGCTGCTCGACACCCCGACCGCGCAGGCGATCGCCAAGGCGCTGCCGCTGACCGCGTCGGTGATGACCTGGGGCGAGGAGGTCTATTTCGAGGTGCCGGTGAAGGTCCCGCGCGAGCCGGATGCGCGGGCGGTGGTCACTCCCGGAGAGATCGCCTATTGGCCGGACGGCCACTGCATCGCCATCGGCTTCGGCCGCACGCCGATCAGCAAGGGCGATGAGACCCGACTTGCCAGCCCCTGCAACATCTTCGCCACGGCGCTCGGCGACGTGAAGGCGCTGGGCAAGGTGAAGGCGGGAACGAGGGTGACGGTGACGACACTCGGATGAAGGCGCCCGCAGGATCGATACTCAAGGCGCCACCGGATTGAACCATCGTAACCCGGGGAACCGCGCAAAATCGCGATCCCCTGAGCACAGGGTCAAGCCGTGCTCGATCGCGAGCGCGGCCAGATGCGCGTCCGGCACCAGGTTGCTGCGCACACCGGGCTGCGCAAGCAGCGCGCAAAGCACCTCCGCGTGGCGTTCAGTCGGCTGCGGAATCCAAACGGTTTCGACACCGAGCCACGCAGCAATCTGGCCTATGGCGTCAGCCATCTGTATCGGTCGGGTGAACACGCGGGGATTCGTAGCGACACGCAAGAAAGCGAGCAGGCTCCCCCACGGAAGCCCAACACGGACCTCGCCGTTAAGTTGCTCGTCAAGCCAAGCGTGCGCCGCCTCGTGCCGGATGGCCGTTTCTATAGACGCGTCGATGAGAATATTCGCGTCGATCAGGATCACTTGTACGCTTCGCCTTCGATGATGGCGAGCACCTCCGAAATATTGTCAATATTCTCCAGCAGGGGCGGACCTGCGTCAAAGGTCTCGGTCCGAAACGGCTTTCGCTTCTTCGGCGGCCCGCTCATGTCGCGCAGACCGCGGCGCAGAACGTCGTTGATCAGCCCCTTGAGACTGACGTCATTCTTGCGACGCAGGCGCTCAAGCTGAACCGCAACGTCGTCTTCGATGGTCAGCGTCGTCCTCATAAACCAAGACATAGGGTTTTGATGTCTTGATGTCAAGTTCGCGATGTCTTGATGTCTTCCCTCAGCCCCGCCCGACGAACGGCATCCTGGTCGCCATCACAGTCATGAACAGCACGTTGGATTCGAGCGGCAGGCCCGCCATGTAGAGCACCGCGTTGGCCACGTGCTCCACCTCCATGCGCGGCTCGATCATCTTGCGGCCGGAGGCGATGGTGGGGGCAAGTTGGCTCAAGCGAGCCACTCAAGCCGCCGCGCGGGCGAGCGCGCGCCGCACGGCGTCAGGCGCCTCACGGATCGCCGCGATGAGCGCACGCGCGGGTGCGTCCGGCACGCGCCGGCCCTGCTCCCAATCACGCAGCGTAGCCACCGGAATGCGATACCGCACGGCGAACTCCTTCTGGGTCAGATCGAGTTTTTTACGGATTTCGCGGGTATCGATCTCAGCCGGGATGTGGATACGAAATTTGCGTGCATCAGCCTCGCCGCGCATGATGGCCACCGCCTCTTCCATTCCCTCGATGATGCGCGCGCCCAAGCTCGTTTTCCCAGTCGTCTTCTTCCTCTTCATCTCCTTCTCCTCGTCTCCAATGCGGCGGCCCATCGCCTGATCACCTGCTTCTCGGCCATCGAAATGTCAGACCGGGTGCCCTTGCCGTACACGTCGATCAAGAACACTGGTAATTCTTCATGGGCGTAGTAAGTAATGACGCGATAGCCGCCGCTCTTGCCCTTACCGCGCCCAGCGAAACGAACCTTTCGCGCTCCACCAGTGCCGGGAATGACTTCCCCTGCCGTCGGATGCGCAGCAATGAATGCGACGATCGAGGCACGTTCCTCCTCGCCGATGCCTTCCCGCTCTGCAGACACAAGAAATCGCGCCGTTTCGATAACGGTATGCATGCCGTCATATACGGCATTGCCGTATCTGGATCAAGCTGATTCGTCCAATCGGGAGTTGCCCTCACCCGCGCCCGACGAACGGCATCTTGGTCGCCATCACGGTCATGAACAGCACGTTGGATTCGAGCGGCAGGCTCGCCATGTAGAGCACCGCCTGCGCCACGTGCTCCACGTCCATGCGCGGCTCGATCATCTTGCGGCCATCGGGCTGCAAGACGCCGTCGCCGCTCACCATGCGCTCGGTGAGCGGGCTCACCGCGTTGCCGATGTCGATCTGCCCGCAGCAGATGTCGTAAGCGCGGCAGTCGAGCGCGGTCTGCTTGGTCAGCCCGGTGACGCCATGCTTGGTCGCGGTATAGGCGGCAGCCCCCGGCCGCGGCGCGTGCGCCGAGATCGAGCCGTTGTTGATGATGCGCCCGCCGCGCGGGTCCTGCGCCTTCATGATCCTGATTGCCTCCTGGGTGCAGAGGAATACGCCGGTCAGGTTGGCGTCGACCACCGCCTTCCACTTGTCGAACGGCAGCTCCTCGATCGGCATCGCCGGGGCGCCGGTGCCGGCGTTGTTGAACAGGACGTCGAGCCGACCGTAGGTCGCCTTCACCTTGGCGAACAGCGCCTTGACCGCTGCCGGGTCGCCGACGTCGGTCGGCACCGCGATGGCGTCGCCCTGGTTGGCGCCGGACTCGGCGACCGCCTGGTTCAAGGCGTCGGCGCGCCGCCCGGCAAACGCCACGGCGTAGCCGTTGCGCGCCAGCGCGTGCGCCGCCGCCTTGCCGATCCCGCTCCCCGCCCCGGTCACAACCGCAACTTTTCGTACATCAGCCATGGCGATGTCCCTCCGCTCGCGTTTGGCGACACGAGACGGACCGATCGCGGCGATGTCAAGGGTGGGGCAGCGGGCACGAGAGTTATCGTGCAGCCGCGCGGCGAAGCTGTTTCCACGTCATGAGATTTGTAGATCTCCGTTCCGCCGGTTCATGAGTCCGCCGCTCGTCTGGCAGATCGCGACGTTGCATGCTATCTTGCAAGCATGCTCGCACCCTCCGCAAACAGCCTCCCGACCGAGTTAATGTCGGAGTTGGAAAGCCGGTTTTTCTGGTGGGAGCCCGCGGGTTCGCAGCCGCGATCCCCCGCAAGAATCCTTGCACAGGCGATGGACTTGGCTCCATTCGACGTCGTCCTGCGCCTCGAAAAGCAACTCGGTTGCGATCGTCTCGCCGAGGCCATGCTTGCCGCCGAGCCGGGCTGGTTCAGCGACCGGTCTTGGGAATTCTGGCGCGGGCGCTTGGTTCTTGCCACCGGACGGGCGATTCCCGAGGACCCTCCTCGGAGATTGTTCGATGCCCGCGCGCTTTAGGCCCAAGACCGAGGTCCTTCCCAAGCCTCAGCAAGAGGCTTGGCCTCTGCTCGCTCCCGCATCCGGACTGTCATTCGTTCTATACGGCGGAACAGCCGTCGCACTCCATCTCGGACATCGTCAGTCGAGCGATTTTGATTTCTTTCGGTCCGCACCGCTCGACAAGAAGGAGCTTGCTGCATCCTTCCCGTTCATGCCCGATGCGCAAACGATGCAAGAAGACGACAACACAATGGTCGTGATCGTGCCAATGGCATCCGGTCAGGTCAGAGTGTCGTTCTTCGGAGGCCTGAACATCGGCAGGATCAATGACCCGCTGCAGACCGCGGATTCGATCCTGCTGGTCGCTTCACTCGACGACCTGCTGGCGACGAAACTGAAAACGATTCTGGATCGGGCGGAAGCAAAGGACTATCAGGACATCGCGGCTATTTTGTCCGCCGGATTTTCCCTGGAGAGGGCCCTGGGGGCGTTCAAAGCCATGTGGCGCAAAGACCCGGGACTGCCGCTCAGAGCGCTCGGGTATTTCAAGGACGGCGATCTGCCGTCTCTGCCGAAAGCCGATCAGGACCTGCTTCGGGCGGCGCGAGACCGCGTCGGGGCAATTCCGGACGTCGCGTTGACATACGGATCGCTCGCAGTCTGACCGGGACGTCGTGTGCGGCAGGGTGAGCGCGCCGTCACGCCCCGGCCGCGGACGATCGAGCGAGCGCGGGGCGCTCCGATGACGACTCGGGCCCGTGAAATTCGGCGATCTCGTCGCCGGATACCGGTCGGCCGAAGCGGTAGCCCTGCATCGCGTGCACGCCGGCCGCGCGCAGAAACAATTGCTGCTCGGCGGTTTCCACGCCTTCGGCCGTGACCTTCATGCCGAGCCCGCGCCCGAGGCTGACGATGGCATGCACGATCGCCGCCGCATCGGCGGCGTTCTCGATGCTGCGCACGAAGCTGTGGTCGATCTTCAGCCGATCGAACGGGAAGCGGCGCAGATACTGCAGGCTGGAATAGCCGGTGCCAAAATCGTCGAGCGCGAGCTTCACGCCAAGCGCCTTGAGCCGCAGCATGGCCGCTCGCGCGCTCTCGACGTTGCCGAACAGGGTGCTCTCGGTCACTTCCAGCTCGAGCCGGGCCGGATCGAACCCGGTCTCGGCCAGCATCTGCTCCACCCCGTCGACGAAGTCGGCGCGGCGGAACTGCATCGGCGAGACGTTGACCGCCACGGTCAGGTTCGGCCACGCCCTGCCGTCGATGCAGGCGCGCCGCAACACCCAGGCGCCGAGTTCGATGATCAGTCCGCTGTGCTCGGCAATCGGGATGAACTCGCTCGGTGGGACTTCCCCGTGCTCGGGGTGCAGCCAGCGCGCCAGCGCCTCGACGCCGATCACCTTCTCGCCGCTGGCGTTGACCACCGGCTGGTATTCGAGGCGCAGGCTGTCGCCGGCGATCGCGCGGCGCAGGTCGTCCTGCAGCAGCTTGCGCTGCACCAGGTTGGCATCCATCGCCGCGTCGTAGATGCAGGCCCGGTTGCGGCCTTCGTTCTTCGCCCGGTACAGCGCCATGTCGGCATGCCGCATCACGTCGGCGGCACCGAGGGCGTTGCCGTCGATCACGGCGATGCCGACGCTGGCGCCGATGATGATGCTCTGATCGGCCAGCGCATAGGGCGCACACAACGCCGAAATGATCCGCTCGGCGATATCGTGCAGCGCCGCGGCCTCGGGGGCGACCGTGCGCATGACCGCGAACTCGTCGCCGCCGAGACGCGCGACGACGTCGTTCTCCCGCATCACCCGGGAGAGGCGCGTGGCGACGGCGACGATCAGCTCGTCGCCGACCGGATGACCGAGAATGTCGTTGACGTCCTTGAAGTGATCGAGGTCGATGTAGAATACCGCAGCCGGCGCGCCGCCGGCGCGCACGTCGTGGATCATGTCTTCGAGCCGGTCGCTGAAGTAGATGCGGTTCGGCAGGCCGCACAGCGGATCGTGCATCGCCAGATGCCGCAGGCGTTTTTCGGTCGACGCGATGGTCTGCGCCGTGCGGCGCATGTGCCGCAGGACGAAGGCCGCCAGCAGCGCGAAGCCGAAGAACGCAACGGTAATGAACGGAAGGACGCTGGCAACGATCTCGGCGCCCGGCTTTTGCGGCGTCCACGCGAAGCTGACGATCGAGCGGCCGTCGGCGCCGGTCATGTCATACACATGGTCACTATCGCTGCCGGAAGATTTTCCGCCCATCACAATACGCAGATCGCGCAGCTGCAGCCGCCTGGCGATACCCGCAACGACATCGTCGTCGAGGAAACGGACCGCCACGATGGCCGGCGCCGGACCGGCCTCGGCATCGCCGCCCTGCTCCACCGCGCTGCCGGCAACGAGCGCCGGACGGCCGGCGAAGATCTGCAGCAGCGTCGCGCGCGCGGGTCCATCCGCCCGCCCCTGGCCTGCAGCGGCGAGGATACGGAACGACGCCGACGGACGAGCATCCGCGCCGCGCAGCACATCGAGCAGCGGTGCGAGATTGAAGCGAAGCGCAACCGGGTCCAGGCCGGAACGGCTGAGCGGATACAGCAGGCGGCTGGCGCGATTGACGACAAAGACCAGATCATGCCGGAACAACGTCTCCAGCCTTTCGCCGACGCGCTCGGCGATCCATTGCGGGTCGGGGTTGACGGCAATGCGTTCGACGGCCTGATCGAGCGTGCCGATGCTCTTGACTTCGCGCAGCAGGCGATCGGCGTAGTTCCTGATTCCGGCGGTGAGCAGCTGCGTGTCCTGCTCGATGGCGACCTCGTCGGCGCGGCGCGCCGAGCCGA
>Ga0326597_10004005_pt1 | contig 20887 bp, 17 predicted proteins | sample RVTome_12_FD_203789 | JGI IMG/M metagenome (GOLD analysis project Ga0326597, IMG submission 203789) | Soil microbial communities from uranium-contaminated site in the Upper Colorado River Basin, Wyoming, United States - RVT100D185 | ecosystem: Environmental > Terrestrial > Soil > Contaminated >...
CTGAAGGAACTCGGCATTACCCTGCCTGACGCGCCGGCCCCGGCGGCCAATTACATTCCCTACGTCGTCACCGGCAAGCTGGTCTTCGTGTCGGGACAGATCTCGAACGCGGGCGGCAAGGTGATCGCGGGCAAGCTTGGCCGGGACCTCGACATTCCCGCCGGCCAGCAGGCGGCACGAGCCTGCGCGCTCAACCTGCTCGCCCAGTTGCGGGCGGCGTGCGGCGGCGACCTCGACAGGGTGACGCGGGTGATCAAGCTGGGCGGATTCGTCAACGGCACCGAAGATTTCCCCAACCCGCCGCAGGTGATGAACGGCGCCTCGGATCTGCTGGTGGAAATCTTCGACGACGCCGGACGCCACGCGCGCTTTGCCATCGCCGTTGCCTGCCTGCCGTCGAACGCCGCCGTGGAAGTAGACGGGGTGTTCGAGATCGGCGAATAGCGCCTCAGAGCAACGCCGCGAGCTTCGGCACCTTTTTCGCGATCGCCACGGCGACGTCGCCCAGTGCGCGCACGCGGGCGGCAAGCTGCGCCTGCGAGGCGTTGACCCGGGACGCTTCACGCACCACCGCCATCAGCTTCTCATAGGTTTCCAGATCGGCGGTGTCGTTCGGCGTGATCGCGTCGATATCGGCCTTGCTGAGCGCCGTCAGGCCCGCGACTTCATCCTTGTATTTGCCCACGATCGACTCGTGGGCGTTCTTGATCGCCTGGTCGAGTAGCCCGTCGAATTCCTCGTCGGTAATGTCGGCCATCCTGGACCTCCTCGATGCAGTCTACTGGCCCGCGACCGCGGCCTTGCAGTCTGCGGTAATCGCGGCTTCGTCCGGTTTCTTACCGCTAATCGTGCCGCGCGCCTTCTTCACCAGTTCGCACAGCTTTTGCGCCGCGTCGTCAAGCTTCTGGCCGCCACGCTCCACCTTGCCTGTGATCTCCGCGATCCTGTCCGAGACTTCGGCGGTGGTGTCTATGAACTTGCTGCGCACGTCTTTCAGACCGACGGCGCCGAGGACCTCCTCCTGCGCCAGCTCCACCTTGCGGACGGAGGCGAGATGCCCCGTGACGACAGCCTGCGCGTTCTGTATCCGCGTATAGACGTCGTCGATGGCGCGCAGCACGTCCCGTTCCTGCGCCTCAATCGGTTCGAGCAGCGTCCGGCGGTACCTGGCGACCTGATCGGTGATCTTGTTGACGGTTCTGGTCATGAAGGGAAGCACCCTTCCGCCGCCGGGCTTTTTCGCCTCGGTGACGATCGTGTCCATAATCCCGGCATTCAGCGTCTTTTCGATGAGATCGGGCTGGTATTTCGTGTCGATAAAGGCGTTGATGTCCACCTTCATTCTGCCGAAATAACGCTCCGCGAGGGCCCGATGCGAGCGATGCACCTCCTCGAGGTCGCGACCGACCGTGACGGAGAGTGTCACCGCCTCCTCGGGCACCCTGGCGCAGGAAGCGACGCCCAGCAGACACAAGACGACGACGCCGGCCCGCACAGTGCGGCGCGTCGCCAGGGCGCCGGGAAGAGTCCTGTGAATCATCGGTCTGTCTCCCTGCTGTTTACCGGTCCGCTTCGTCGTCGTTCCGCCGATATCTATAGTTAACATATTGCGGGATCGGGTTCGCGGCAAAATACGACCTGCTCTCGCGGCGCGGCTTAACACGGATCGAACGAAACCCTCGCGCACCGGACCGGTTCCGGGCCGGCGGATAGTGCGATAAACTGTCGTTTTCGGTGGGAAACATAGCGGCTGATCTGCCCCATGCCCGATAGCGGCGATGCCGTAACCGTCAGGGTCGTCCAGGGTCTGGCCGAGGTTCCGGCAGACCGGTGGGACGGCTGCGCCGGCAGCGACAACCCGTTCGTGTCGCACGCATTCCTCAGCATCATCGAGGAAAGCGGCTCGGCAACGGGCGAGACCGGCTGGCAGCCCCAGCACCTGCTGGTGGAGGATGCCGCCGGCCGGCTGGTGGGCGCGGTGCCGTGCTATCTGAAGAGCCATTCCTACGGCGAGTACGTGTTCGACTGGGGCTGGGCGGAGGCGTTCGAGCGCGCCGGCGGCGCCTACTATCCCAAGCTCCAGGTCTCGGTGCCGTTCACCCCGGTGACCGGACCGCGGCTGCTGGTGCATCCCGACGCCGATGCCGGTCACACCCGCCAGGTCCTGATCGCCGGGCTGGTGGCGCTGGCGCGCCGGCGCAAGGTGTCGTCGGTGCACGTCACCTTCTGCACCGAGGCGGAGATGCACGCCTGCGCCGAGGCCGGGTTCCTGCAGCGGGTCGGCAAGCAGTTCCACTGGACCAACCGGGGCTACGACAGCTTCGACGGTTTCCTTTCCGGCCTGAGTTCGCGCAAGCGCAAAGCGATCCGCAAGGAACGGCGCGACGCCAACGCCGAAGTGGAGATCGAGGTGCTTTCCGGCGACGCGCTGCAGGAACGGCACATGACGGCGTTTTACGCCTTCTACCTCAACACGGTGGACCGCAAGTGGGCGCACGCCTATCTCGACCGGCGCTTCTTCCCGCTGCTGCGCCGGCGTCTCGCGGACCGTATCGTGCTGGTGATGGCGAAGCACGACGGCCGGTACGTCGCCGGCGCGCTGAACCTGCGCGGCGGCGACACGCTCTATGGCCGCAACTGGGGCTGCACCGAGCGGTTCCGCAATCTCTATTTCGAAGCCTGCTTCTATCGCGCCATCGACTACGCCATCGAGCACGGGTTGAAGCGGGTCGAGGCGGGCGCCCAGGGCCCGCACAAGATCAGCCGCGGCTACCTGCCGACGCCGACGTGGAGCGCCCACTGGATCCGCGATTCCGGGTTCCGCGAGGCCGTCGCCAACTATCTGGTGCGCGAGCGCGAACAGACGGAATTCGAGATGGAAGCGCTCGAGGACGAGCGCTCGCCCTATCGCCGCGGTGCGCTGTCGACCCCGCCGGGCCGGGGAAAGGGCGGCGGAGAAGCTGACGGAAAGTAAGGGCGGGTCCTCGACCCGCCCTTACGGATTTCTGGCGATAACCGTCGCGCCGGCCTATTCCACCAGCGCCGGCTCCTTGCCGCTCTCGTCGCGTTCGCCCGCGCTCTTGCGACGGCCGTCGCCCTCGACGAAAGAGAAGGCGAGCTTTCCGTCGGCCATCGTAACCCGTACGAGACCGCCCTTGGTCAGCTTGCCGAACAGAAGCTCGTCGGCCAGCGGCTTCTTGATGTGCTCCTGGATGACGCGGGCCAGCGGGCGGGCGCCGAACTGGCGGTCGTAGCCCTTGTCCACCAGCCACTTGCGTGCCCCATCGTCGAGCTCGATGGTGACGTTGCGGTCGCTGAGCTGCGCTTCAAGCTGCATCACGAACTTGTCCACCACCATGGCCACAACCTCCGGCTCCAGGTTGGCGAAGCTGATGGTGGCATCCAGCCGGTTGCGGAACTCCGGCGTGAACATGCGCTTGATCGCTTCCTCGTCGTCGCCCTGGCGCACGGTGCTGTTGAATCCGATCGCCTCCTTGGCAAGCTCGGCCGCGCCGGCGTTGGTGGTCATGATCAGCACCACGTTGCGGAAATCGACGCTCTTGCCGTTGTGGTCGGTCAGCCGGCCATGGTCCATCACCTGCAGCAGGATGTTGAACAGATCCGGATGCGCCTTCTCGATCTCGTCCAGCAGCAGCACGGCATGCGGATGCTGGTCGATGGCGTCGGTGAGCAACCCCCCCTGGTCGAAGCCGACATAACCCGGCGGCGCGCCGATCAGCCGCGACACGGTATGACGCTCCATGTACTCCGACATGTCGAAGCGGATCAGTTCCACCCCCATGGTGAGCGCGAGCTGGCGCGCCACCTCGGTCTTTCCGACGCCGGTGGGCCCCGAGAACAGGTAGCAGCCAATGGGCTTTTCCGGTTCGCGCAACCCTGCGCGCGACAGCTTGATGGAGGCGGAAAGCGCCTCGATCGCCCTGTCCTGGCCGAACACCACGGTCCTGAGGTCGCGATCGAGATTCCTGAGCGCCTCCTGGTCGCTGCGCGACACGCTCTTGGGCGGGATGCGCGCCATCTTGGCAACCACCGTCTCCACGTCCTTGACCGTAATCAGCTTGCGCCGCTTGCCTTCGGGCTTGAGCTTCTGCGCTGCGCCCACCTCGTCGATCACGTCGATCGCCTTGTCGGGCAGCTTGCGGTCGTTGATGTAGCGTGCCGCCAGGTCCACCGCGGTTCGGATCGCCTCGGCGGTATAGCGCACCCGGTGGTGCTTCTCGTAATAGGGCTTCAGCCCGCGCAGGATCTTCACCGTATCCTCGACCGACGGCTCGCTGACGTCGATCTTCTGGAAGCGGCGCACCAGCGCTCGATCCTTCTCGAAATAGGACCGGTACTCCTTGTAGGTGGTGGAACCGATGCAGCGCAGCGTGCCGCTCTGCAGCGCCGGCTTGAGCAGGTTGGACGCGTCCATCGAGCCGCCGCTGGTGGCGCCGGCGCCGATCACCGTGTGGATCTCGTCGATGAACAGGATTGCGCCCTCGCAGTCGTCCAGCTCGTTGACGACGGCCTTGAGCCGCTCCTCGAAATCGCCGCGGTAACGGGTGCCCGCCAGCAGCGCCCCCATGTCGAGGGCGAAGATGGTGGCATTGCGCAGCACGTCGGGCACCTCGCCGCGCACGATACGCAGCGCCAGCCCTTCCGCCAGCGCGGTCTTGCCGACGCCGGCATCGCCGACATAGAGCGGATTGTTCTTGGTTCGCCGGCAGAGTACCTGGATCGTCCGCTCGATCTCGGCCTCGCGGCCGATGAGGGGATCGATCTTTCCGGCGGCGGCCTTCTTGTTGAGGTCGACGCAATAGGCGCCCAGCGCCTCACGGCCGCGCTTCACCGGCTTCTCCCCACTCGGCTCATCTTCCGCACCTTCCGCCGGACGGGATTCCGAGCGGCCCGGTACCTTGGCGATGCCGTGCGAAATGTAATTCACGGCGTCAAACCGCGACATCTCCTGCTCCTGCAGGAAATAGACCGCGTGCGACTCGCGCTCCGAGAACATGGCCACCAGAACATTGGCGCCGGTGACCTCCTGCCGGCCGGAGGACTGCACATGGATCGCCGCGCGCTGGACCACCCGCTGGAAGCTCGCCGTCGGCTTCGGATCGTCGCTCCGGTTTACGACCAGATTGCGCAACTCGTTATCGAGATATTCCGCCAGGTCCTGACGCAGCTTGTCGACATCGACGCCACAGGCACGAAGCACCGCGACCGCATCCTGGTCCTCGGTCAGCGCCAGCAGCAGATGTTCGAGCGTCGCATATTCGTGGTTGCGCTCGCGGGCTAGCGCGAGGGCCTGATGCAGACTGCGTTCAAGGTTGCGCGACAGCATACGCTGGTCCCTACCCTATTCCTTTTCCAGGGTGCACTGCAGCGGATGCTGGTGTTGCTGGGCGAGATCCATAACCTGCGTCACCTTCGTCTCCGCTACTTCGTAGGTATAGACGCCGCATACGCCGACGCCTTTCTGATGCACGTGCAGCATGATGCGCACGGATTCCTCGTGGCTCTTGTTGAACAGCCGTTCCAGCACCATGACCACGAATTCCATCGGTGTATAGTCATCATTCAGCATGATGACCTTGTACATCGACGGTTTGCGCGTCTTCGGTTTCGATCTGACGACCACGCCGGTCGCCGGGTTCCCGCGGGAATTCCGGTTCGTGCCGCTGTCGCTCATGATGCTCTGAAATGCGCTCCGATCAGGTTTCGACCGCGCCCGCCTCGGGACGCAAGGAAATGATATGGGATCGTCCATGCAGGATGGAAGTGTATTTTCGAGTCGCTTCCCCGACGACCGCGCCCGCCGCCATCATATCCGGTCGCTCCGACAGCCGCATTCCCGATTGCATCGATCGCACCGTGTTCTCCCCTGCAACGAAGCGCGTGGTTGGTTAACCGTGGGTTAACATCTTCAGTTCACAATGGACATGTGACGAGGATTCCGATAGTTTTTATGGAATCTCAAGGACTTCGATGTGGCCATACGGTGCCGTTGAAGTCATTTGGTGGTAGACGGCCAATTTGGGGGCTAGATGCTGCGCCGGTTCTGCCTGTTGGCGCTTGTCGCGATTTTGTCGCTGGCCGCCCGTTCCGGCTGGGCGATTCAGTACGCTTCCATCGTCATCGATGCAAAGACCGGCAAGGTTCTGCACGCCGTCAACCCGGACGAACGCGCCTATCCGGCGTCTCTCACCAAGATGATGACGCTGTACCTCACCTTCGAGGCGCTGCGCAGCAAGACGATAACGCTGGATCAGAAACTGCCGGTTTCGCGGCTTGCCGAGCGGCGCTCGCCGTCGAAGCTGGGGCTGCGCAGGGGCCAGCGCATCGGCGTCGGCGACGCCATCTCCGCCTTGGTCACCAAATCCGCCAATGACGTGGCAACCGTGGTGGCCGAGGCGCTGGGCGGCACCGAGGTACGCTTTGCCCAGCGCATGACGGCGAAGGCGCGTCAGCTGGGCATGACCCGCACGACGTTTCGCAACGCTTCCGGCCTGCCGAACCGCGGCCAGGTGAGCACGGCGCGCGACATGGCCAAACTCGCCGTGGCCCTGCAGCGCGATTTTCCGGAGTATTATCAATACTTTTCCCTCAAGACCTTCGAATACGGCGGTCAGACCTACCGCAATCACAACCGCCTGCTTGCCCGTTACCGGGGCACGGACGGGATCAAGACCGGATATGTCCACGAGTCCGGCTTCAACATCGCAGCGTCGGTCGAGCGCAACGGTCACCGGCTGATCTGCGTGGTGCTCGGCGGCAAGTCCGCCGCGCGGCGCGACCGACATGCCGCCAAGCTGCTCGACAACGCTTTCGAAACGCTGGCGGAAGCCCCGGCCGTTGCGGGCGACGGCACCGGCGCGAAAGCGATCGACTTCGCCGGCGTCCGCCCCGCCCCGCCCGCCGCCGAAGTGGTGAGCGAGCCTGTCGCGAGCTGGGGCGTTCAGGTGGGCGCGTTCAACCGCTACGCCCCGGCTCATCTCGCCGCCACGCGGGCGGCGCGCAAGGCTCGCGTCCTGCTTGGCACCCGGGTGGCCATCGTTCCCAGCGAGGGCGATGACGGTCAGGTCTTCCGCGCCCGCCTCATCGGCCTGTCGGAGTCGCAGGCGCGTGACGCCTGCCGTATGCTGAAGCGCCGCAAGGTCGGCTGCCTCGTGGTCAGGAGCGGCGAGGAAACCGCCGAAGGCGACCGCGATTAAGGCGTAATCCGTGCCGGCGACGTTGCCCCGGCGGGGAAGGTCGCTCGGCGCGCCCCTCCGGCGAGCCTCTTCAGGAACCTGTCCCGGTGCTGCCGGCACCACGCGGTGTAATCCCAGTCCGCAGCGGAGCTCAACGTCGCATTCCGGGCCACGTAAACCCACGCCGTAGCGCCGCCGTCTGGGGAACGGACGGCGAGCGCCCGGCGGACGTATTCCGGACCCTCGAAGCGATCGAGTCGCGTGACAGCGGCGCGGCTCATGGCGCCGGTAACGAGACCAGCGACCGAGGCGCCCGACGCGGCAACGACGACCGGATAATGCCGGCCGCGCACCGCGGTCCGCCGCCAGCCGTCCAGCACGGCAGGCTGCAGCGACAGGGTGCGGGCCGACGGGCCCAGCACCAGCCGCCGGACCGTTTCATCCATCAGCGTTCCATAGAAGAAGAACCGTTCGCTCATTGCCGCGGCGTCCGGCGGGTCTCAGAACCTGGGCGGTTCCACGCCGCTCCCCCGCAATTCGGCGACCAGGGCTTCCTTGAGCCGTTCCAGCCCGGCGTCGTCCTTCGCCTCGCAGCGCGCGACCAGAACATCCTGGGTGTTGGACGCCCGCAGCAGCCACCACCCGTCGGCGGTATTGACGCGCAACCCGTCCACGTCGATGAGTTGCGCGCCCGACGCCTTCATGCGGTCGCGCACCTCGTCCACCACCTGGAACTTGCGTTCCTCGCCGCAGGGAAAGCGCAACTCGGGCGTATTGACCGGCTGGGGCAGGGCATCGCGCATCTCCGCGAGACTCCGGTCGCTGCGCGAAACATAGCCAAGCAGCCGCACCGCGGCGTAGAGCGCATCGTCGAAGCCGTAATAGCGATCGGCGAAAAAGATATGGCCGCTCATCTCTCCGGCAAGCGGCGCGCCCGTTTCCGCCATCTTGGCCTTTATCAGCGAATGGCCGGTTTTCCACATCAGCGGCTTGCCGCCCATTTCGGCCACGGCGTCGAACAGGGTCTGGCTGGCCTTCACGTCGGCTATGATGGTGGCTCCGGGACGGTCGGCCAGCACGTCACGGGCGAGCAGCACCATGAGCTGGTCGCCCCACAGGATCCGTCCCTGGCCGTCTATGGCCCCGATGCGGTCGCCGTCGCCATCGAAAGCGATACCGAAGTCGCATTTCTCGCGCCGCACCGTTTCCTGGAGCTGTTCCAGGCACTCCGGCACGGTGGGATCGGGGTGGTGAGCGGGAAACGTGCCGTCGATGACCTCGTTGAGCAGGATGTGGGTCCCCGGCAAACGACTGGCCAGCATGGCCATCGCCTCGCCGGCGGCGCCATTGCCCGCATCCCACGCCACCTTGAGGACGCGGTCGCCGCGGAAATCGGCCGCCAGCCGCGCAACGTATTTCTCCAGCACGTCCTGCCTTACCGACTGGCCCGACCCGGACGCATAGGCGCCGGCCGCGGCGATCTCCCCCAGCCGGCGGATGTCCTTGCCGTAGAACGGGGCCTTGCCGATCATCATCTTGAAGCCGTTGTACTCGGGCGGATTGTGCGAGCCCGAAACCATGATCCCCCCGTCGGCGGGCAGGGTGTTGACGGCGTAATACATCATCGGGGTCGGCCCCAGGCCGATCCGCACCGCGCGCAGCCCGCAGGCCGTCAGCCCGGCCACCGTCGCCGCTTCCAGCTCGGGCGAACTCAGTCGCCCGTCATAGCCGACGCAGACCGTCTTCGCCCCACTTTCCGCCAGCATGGTTCCGAAGGCGCGGCCGATGGCCTCGGCGTCGGCACGGTCGAGGGTGCTGCCGACCACCCCGCGGATATCGTATTCGCGCAGGATAGTGGGATCGAAGCGATGTCCGGTCACGGGCTTTCTCCCTGCCGCACCGCGGCACGGCCGATGCTGTGATAGTCGAACCCGGCCTGCTTCATCTCGCGCTGCGGATAGATGTTGCGCAGATCGACCATCAGCGGCCGCTTGAGCAGCTTCCTGACGCGGTCGAGGTCGAGAGCGCGAAATTCGTTCCATTCGGTAATGATGACCAGCGCGTCGGCGTCCTTGATGGTTTCGTAGGTATCGGCACACCAGACGACGCCGTCCATCATCCGCTTGGCCTCGTCCATACCCTGCGGATCGAACGCGCGCACGGTCGCGCCGCGCTTCTGCAGCCCGGGAACGATCTCCAGGCTCGGGCTTTCGCGCATATCGTCGGTGTTGGGCTTGAAGGTGAGCCCGAGTACCGCGATGGTACACCCGTCCACCGAGCCGCCGCAGGCGTCCGTGATCTTGTCGACCATGTGCACCTTCCGCGCCTCGTTGACCTCGACGACGGTCTCGATGATGCGGAGCGGCGCCCCGGCATCGCGCGCGGTCCTCACCAGCGCCAGCGTATCCTTGGGAAAGCATGAGCCGCCATAGCCGGGGCCCGCATGCAGGAACTTGCGCCCGATGCGTCCGTCAAGCCCGATGCCGCGGGCAACGTCCTGCACGTTGGCGCCGACTTTCTCGGCCAGGTCCGCTATCTCGTTGATGAAAGTGATCTTGGCGGCGAGGAAGGCATTTGCCGCGTACTTGGTCAGCTCGGCGGTTTCCAGCGTGGTCTGGATGATCGGCGTTTCCAGAAGATAGAGCGGCCGGTAGAGCTCGCTCAGAACGCCGGCGGCGCGCTGGCTGTCGGTACCGATGACGACGCGGTCCGGCCGCATGAAATCGTTGATGGCCGACCCCTCGCGCAGGAATTCGGGGTTCGACGCCACGTCGAAATCGGCGTTCGGGCTGGTCTCGCCGATGATGCTCTGCACCTTGCGGCCGGTCCCCACGGGAACGGTCGACTTGGTCACCACCACCGTATAGCCGTCCAGGGCGCGGCCGATTTCCTCGGCGGCGGCGAACACGTAGGAAAGATCGGCGTAGCCGTCGCCGCGCCGGCTCGGCGTGCCGACGGCGATGAACACCGCGTCGGCGCCCGTTACGGCATCGCCGAGGTCGGTGGTGAAGCGCAGGCGACCCGATTCCAGGTTCTTTTCCAGCAGAACCTCGAGCCCCGGCTCGTAGATGATGCATTCGCCCTGGGACAGACGACGGATCTTGTCGGCGTCCTTGTCCACACAGACGACGTCGACGCCGAACTCCGAGAAACATGCCCCCGAAACGAGACCGACGTACCCGGTGCCGACCATTCCTATTTTCATTTTTCGTTTCCCCTGGGGTTGGGCCGACCGCAGCCGGGCAGACCCGGCGGATCGTCTCCTAGGTGACGTAGGGCCGGATCAGCGGCAGCACCTGGTCACGCAGGTCGTCGCGCGCCAGCGCAAAAGCCACATTGGCTTCGAGGAACCCCGCCTTGTCGCCGCAGTCGAACCGGCGTCCTTCGAACCGGTAGCCGTGGAACGGCATGCGCCCGATCAGCCGGGCCATGGCGTCGGTGAGCTGGATCTCCCCGCCCGCGCCCCGCTCCTGGCGGTCCAGCTCGGCGAAGACGGTCGGCTGAAGGATGTAGCGGCCGATCACAGACAGGGTGGACGGCGCCTTTTCCGGCGGCGGCTTCTCGACCAGGCCCCTGACTTCCACCAGCGCCCCTTCCTGCGTACCGACATCGAGAACGCCGTACCGGTTGGTGTGTTCGCGCGGCACATCCATCACCGCGACGATGTTGCCGCCGACCCGATCGAAGACCTGCGTCATCTGCTGCAGGCAGGGCGTGGACGCCATGACCAGATCGTCGGCCAGAAGTACCGCAAACGGCTCGTCGCCCACCAGCGCGCGCGCGCACCACACCGCGTGACCGAGTCCGAGCGGCTCCTGCTGGCGGGTATAGGCCACCTGGCCGGGCCGCATCATGGGACCGCTGATCATGGCGATCTCGCGTGTCTTGCCGCGTTCGGAAAGGATGCGCTCCAGCTCGACCGAATGGTCGAAATGGTCCTCGATGGCGGTCTTGCCGCGTCCGGTGACGAAGATGAACTCCTCGATCCCGGCCGCGGCGGCCTCTTCCACTGCGTACTGGATCAGCGGCTTGTCCACCACCGGCAGCATTTCCTTGGGCATGGCCTTGGTTGCGGGCAGGAACCTGGTCCCCATCCCGCCCACCGGAAACACCGCCTTGCGCACCCTGTTTGCCATCGTCGCCTTCGCACCGGAAACCGACGCGCGGAGCCCGGCGCTCGCGGCCGGGTGTCGTCGGGTGCGGGTTTTGTGCCACAGAGTTCGTTAACAAGGCAAGAACCGGGGCGATTTCCCCGCCCTTGTGCGCGACCTCGCCATGGGCTGAGATGCCTCCATGTTTACACTCCGCGGCGTCCGTAAATCCTTCGGGACGGTCCCGGCGCTGGGACCCCTCGACCTCGAAATCGCGCCCGGCCGCACCACGGTGGTCATCGGACCGTCGGGATGCGGAAAGTCGACCCTGCTGCGGCTGATGATCGGTCTGCTCACCCCCGATGCGGGAACGGTACGGTTCGCGGACAGGCCATTGACGCCCGACAGCGCCCAGGCGCTGCGCCGCCGCATGGGATATGTCATCCAGGAAGGCGGCCTGTTCCCGCATCTGAGCGCCGCGGCCAACGTATCGCTGATGGCGCGATGGCTGGGGTGGGACCGGTTGCGCTGCGAGGCGCGGATGGCGGAACTCGCCCGGCTCGCACATCTGCCGGCGGATGCGCTGGCCCGCCACCCGCAGGCGCTGTCGGGTGGCCAGCGCCAGCGCGTGGCTCTGATGCGGGCCCTGATGCTCGACCCCGAGGTGCTGCTGCTCGACGAGCCGCTCGGCGCGCTCGATCCCATGATCCGCTTCGATCTCCAGGCCGAGTTGCGCGACATCTTCCGTGCCCTGCGCAAGACCGTTGTCATGGTAACCCACGATCTGGGCGAGGCCGCCCATTTCGCCGATCATGCCGTGCTGCTGCGCGAGGGCAGCATCGTCCAGCAAGGCCCGCTCGGCGATCTGGTGGACCGGCCGGCCGACCCGTTCGTCGAGCGCTTCGTTACCGCCCAGCGCGCGCCGCTCGCGGCGCTGGACCGGAGCGGCGCGCCGTGACGGCGGGACGACGGTTCGCGCTCGCCGTCCTGGCGCTGCTGGCCCTGGGCGGCGGTCGGGCGGAGGCGACGACCGCCATGGTGGGCTCGAAGGCCTTCACCGAATCGGTCATCCTGGGCGAGATAGCCGCGGGGCTTCTGCGCGACGCCGGCATCGCCGCCAGTCACCGGCGGGCCCTCGGCGGCACCCGTATCCTCTGGCAGGCGCTGCGGACGGGCGAGATCGACCTCTACCCGGAATATACCGGCACCATCGCGCGGGAGATATTCGCCGGCCGCGACCTCGGTGACGCGGCGGCGATGCGTGCCGCGCTGGCGAGGGACGGCATCGCCATGACGCTGCCGCTCGGCTTCAACAACACCTATGCCATCGGCATGCGGGCCGGAACGGCCGAACGGCTGGGAATTCGTACGCTTGGCGACCTCGCCCGCCACCCGGACCTGCGTTTCGGCTTCAGCAACGAATTCATGGACCGGGGCGACGGGTGGCCCGCGCTGCGCCGCGCCTACGCGTTGCCGCAGCGGTCGGTGCGCGGGCTCGATCACGATCTGGCCTACCGGGCGCTGGCCAATGGAGATATCGACGTCACCGACCTCTACGCCACCGATGCCGAGATCGCCTATTACGGACTGAAAACCCTCGCGGACGACCGCCATCATTTCCCCGCCTACGACGCGGTAGTGCTCTACAGGACCGATCTTGCCCGCCGACATCCCGCTGCCGTCCCGGCGCTGCGGCGGCTGGAAGGCCGGATCGACGCCCGACGCATGGCGGCGATGAATGCCGCGGCGAAAATCCGCCGTGAGCCCGAGGCACGGGTGGCCGCGCGCTTTCTCGCCACGGCCCTGGACATATCGGCGACGCGGGTCGAGGAGACGCGCGGCGAACGGCTGTGGCGCGCGACGAAAGAACATCTGGCGCTGGTCGCCGTCTCCCTCGCCGGCGCCATCGCGCTGGCGCTGCCGCTCGGGGTGGTCGCGGCGCGGCGGCCGCGCGTCGGCCAGGCGATCCTGGCCGCCACCGGCGTGGTGCAGACCGTGCCGTCTCTGGCGCTGCTGGTGTTCATGATCCCGCTGTTCGGGATCGGCGGACCGCCCGCGGTGGCCGCGCTCTTCCTCTACAGCCTTCTGCCCGTCGTGCGGAACACCCACGCGGGGCTGGCGCATATCCCGCCGGCCCTGAGCGAATCGGCGGTGGCGCTCGGCCTGCCCCCCGCGGCGCGGCTCAGGCTGGTGAACCTGCCGCTGGCCGCGCCGTCCATCCTTGCCGGCATCAAGACCTCGGCGGTGATCAACGTGGGCACGGCGACGCTGGGCGCGCTGATCGGCGCCGGCGGCTATGGCCAGGCGATTCTCACCGGAATCCGTCTGGACGATCTGGCCCTGATCCTGGAAGGCGCGGTGCCGGCGGCCCTTCTGGCCCTCCTGGTACAGGGCGCGTTCGAGATGGCCGAGCGCCGGCTGATGCCGCCGGGGCTGCGCCCCCGCCCGGTCGCTGGCGGAACGCCCTAATCCTTCTTGCGCAGGGTGATGGTGTAAACGCCGCCGGAGTCCGTTTCCGCCGCTATGCTGTGCCCCGCTTCGTCGCAGAAGGCGCGAAAATCCCGCGGCGCGGCCGGATCGGTCGCCAACACCGTCAGCATCCCGCCGGGCGGCAGCGCCCCCAGCGCCTTGCGCGCCCGCAGAACGGGCAGAGGACATTTGAGGCCCCGGGCATCGAGAGTATCTGCCAAAGCGTTCGCCCCATGGGTACGGGTGGGGAATTGGCTGGGGCGCCAGGATTCGAACCTGGGATCACGGGACCAAAACCCGTTGCCTTACCGCTTGGCCACGCCCCAGCGGAAACGGCGCGCGACCATAGGCCCGAACATGGAGCGCTGCAACCGCTGCCCGCGGCCTTACGCGCCGCCGTTTCTTCCCCTATAATCGTAAAACTGTCGCTTGTCGCCGTCCGCCCGTTCCGGGCGGCCGGGCTGAGACGGCAACGGGGGAGAAGGACAAGGTATGACCGGCGGACCGTTGCCCTGGAGCCTGAAAGGCGTCAGCAGCGCGGCGCGCAGCGCGGCGAAGGATGCGGCCCGGCGCGAGGGGGTTCCCCTCGGCGTATGGCTCGGCCGCATCATTCGCGAGACGGATGCGGCCGAGCGCGAACAGGCGGAACCCGCGGGCAGTTGATCCCGCCCCCCAACCACCTCTGCGACCGCCGGTGACGGACAAAGGGCGAGGGACCTCCATCCCCTTGTGCCGTTTTCCGGCCCGACCGGGCAACGCGACGGCGACGCCGGCCGGTCGGACCACGCGCTACCCTATAGCCCCCGACATGATGCGCATGCATAGGTGGCACGCATACAGATTCATTGAAAAATCGGCGTTTTCAGGCTATTAACGAAATAGACGAACCTCTTTGGTATGACATGGTAGTGTTTATCGTCATTCGGGAAAATGCTTCATGACCACATCGCCGTGGAGCGTCAAAGGCATAGACCCCGAGGCTCGCGAGGCCGCCAAGATCGCGGCGCGTCGGGCCAGGATCACCGTCGGTCAATGGTTGAACCAGACCATCCGCGCGGCGGCATCGGAGCAGCTTCGCAACGGCGGGCGCCCGGCGCCGGAAGCGCCGCGCAACGGCGGCTTCACGTCATCGACAGGAGGCGAGGCCGGCGTCGGTCACGGCCACCACGCCCCCGAACATACGGCGCACCCTCCCGCCCCGACCATGCAGGCCATCTTCGAAAGCATCCAGAAGCTGTCCTCGCGTGTCGAAGCGGCGGAAATAAAGACGACGGCAGCCATCGCCCCGCTGGCCGAGCAGGTTGACAGCCTTACCCGACAGATCGACGAGGTGAAACAGCACGGCGAGGTGTCCACCGCTCCGGTGGAGCGCGCCGTCACGCGCCTTTCCGAACGTCTGCAGAAAATCGAGGAAGGCAGCGGCCGGACCCGGCGCGATGGCCGGTGGAGCCTGTTCGGTTTCTCCCGCTAGAAGCGGGCTTCCCCTTATCCGCAGGAGATTTCCGGGCCGTCGCCCTGGCCCGGAAAGCGTGCACCGTTCAGAAATTCCTTAACAGAGCGCACTACCGGGCGGTATAGTCGACCCGACGTTCGAAACGAATAAGTAGCGCCGACATGGCGAGGAATCCTGCGTGGAGCGTCAAGGGGGTCGACGACGCGACCCGGGCGGTGGCGCGAGCCGCCGCCATGCGTGCCGGGCTGCCCATCGGCGTATGGATCGACCGCGCGATCCTCAGGGCCGCCGCCCCATCCGTTCCCGAGGCGAACGCCACCCCATCCGGTTCCCGCGACGCCGCGATTCCCGACGTCATTCCCCAACTGCCGGTCCCCGCCCGGGACATCGCTGCCGCGGCGCCGGCGAGCGCCGGGACCGCATCCGTCCACGCGTCCAGGAACGGTAACGAATTCGGCAGGCCCGAGAAAAGTCCGCTCGACGCCCCGCCGCCCGGCGAAGAACGGGCGGACACGGTGGCCCTGCCGCCGGCCGTGAATTACAGGCGCAGCGATACCATGCGCTACGGGCTGGGAGGAGCGATCGTCGTTCTCCTGGTCGTCGCCGGTATCTGGCTGGTGGACCGCATGGCGGCGCCGCCCGTCCCGCCGTCGCCCGACGCGGGGAGCGCGACGGTCGCGGCGGCCGCCCCCGCCGAATCCCCGCAGACCGCGCCCGCGAAGCCGGACCTGCCCGGGCCCGCGACCGGTTCCGCGCCGGCCGGCGGCGAAAGACCGATCGCCCCCCAGGAAACGGTTCCGGCGCTGGCGGCGCTGACCGCCGAGGCGAGCGCCGGCGATACCAGGGCCCAGTACGAACTGGCGGTGCAGTACAGCCTGGGGAAGGACGTGGCGAAAGACGACCGCCGGGCCGCCGAATGGTTCGAGAAAGCCGCCGTCCGCGGTCTCGCGGCGGCGCAGTACAATCTCGCGGTCCTTTACGAGCAGGGACGCGGCGTGGCGCAGGACAACAAGCTCGCCTTCTTCTGGTACCAGAGCGCCGCCGAGCAGAACCACCCGCGCGCGCAGCACAATCTCGCGATCCTCTATGCGGTCGGCAAGGGAATTGGACAGAACTACCGGGAAGCCAGGCGATGGTTCGACCGCGCCGCCAGGACGGGGGTGATCGAATCCCTCTACAGCCTGGGGCTCATATACGAGCACGGACTCGGCGTAGAGCGCGACCGGGATGCCGCCATGGACTATTACCGTCGCGCTGCCGCGGCCGGCGATGCGGATGCCCGCGAAAAGCTCGCCCGGGAAAGAGAAGCGAAATCGACAATGGCGATCGCCGCCCGCGCCGATGGTGCCGATCGAAAGGCAGACGGCCTTTCCGACATCGCGCCGGCAGCCGGCACTACCGGGGACGGGGCGGCTGCCGACACCCGGTCTCTGACCCGCCGCGAAACGGCCGAGCTGCAGCGACTGCTGGCGCGGCTGGATTTTGCCCCCGGTTCCGCCGACGGCGTGGCCGGGCGACGAACGGTCGCGGCCATACGCCTCTACCAGGAATTTGCCGGACTGCCGGCCGACGGCAAGCCGACCCGATGGCTCCTCGAGGACGTGCGCGCGGTAACCGGATCCCTTGCGAAGCGGGGCGCAAAACCCGTTCGGTAGTGCCAGGTGCCGTATCCGGTTCGACCGGCACGGGCCGACAAGGCTCTAGGGGCGCGACGGCGCTCCGTCGGCGAGGCCGGTCGCGGCAACCCACCAGTCGGCATGACGACCGCCAAGGGCACGCGCCGCGCTCGCTGCAGCACTACCATCGGGATACAATCCGAAACAGGTCGCCCCGCTGCCCGAAAGCCGGGCCAGCAGGCATTGGCCGCTGGCGGAAAGCGCGGCGAGTACGTCGCCTATCGACGGCGCCAGCGACAGGGCCGGTGCCTCGAGGTCATTGCGCTGTTCCGCGAGCCAGTCGGCAAGCTGCGATACGCTCGCCACGCCCGGCATGGGCGATGCCGGACGGGAATACCGTCCGCCCAGCCGGGAAAATACCGCGCCCGTGGACACCGGCACGCGCGGATTGACCAGCACGACGCCCACGGCCGGTAGTGCCGGCGCCGGCATGATCGTCTCGCCAATACCGCCGACGCGCGCGGGCCGGCCGAAAAGACAGATCGGAACGTCGGCGCCGAGCCTTAGTCCGAGCCGGGCGAGCGCATCCGCGTCGAGGTCCAGCCGCCACAGCCGGACGAGCGCCCTGAGAGTCGCCGCCGCATCCGCCGAACCGCCGCCGATCCCCGACGCCACCGGCAGGTTCTTTGTCAGCCGGATTGCCGCCCCGGCGTCCGGGCGGACCCGGTCGGCGAGCGCGCGCGCTGCGCGCAGCGCCAGATTGTCCTCGCCCGCCGACAACCCCGCGGCGAACGGCCCTTCGACCGTCAGCGACAGGCCGGGTGCCGGCGCTACCTCGATCCGGTCGCCCAGACGCGCAAACGCGATCAGGCTGTCGAGCAGGTGATACCCGTCGTCCCGACGGCCGAGCACATGAAGGAAGAGATTGATCTTCGCCGGCGCGGCCAGGGCAAGGGACCGGGCCGGCGCCGGGCCGGCGCCGCTCAAGTGCGCCGGCCGTCCGCGTGCCGGGGGCTGCCCAGCCCCTCGCGAATCTTGCGTTCGATCTCGGGGATGGCTTCCTTCTCCGGATCGAGAGTCAGGGCGCGGCGCCACTGGAAACGGGCCTCGTTGATGCGCCCGACCCGCCAGTAGGCGTCGCCCAGATGGTCATTGATGGTCGGATCGTCGGGCCGCAGCGCCGCCGCGCGCTCGAGCTGCTCCGTCGCCGCGGCATATTTGCCCACCCGGTACATCACCCAGCCCAGACTGTCGACGATGTAGCCGTCATCGGGCCGCAGCTGCACCGCGCGCTCGATCATTTCCTGCGCGCGCTTGAGATGCATTCCCTGATCGACCCAGGAATAGCCCAGGTAATTGAGCACATAAGGCTGGTCCGGTCTGAGTTCCAGCGCGCGAAGCAGATCTTTCTCGGCATCCTGCCAGCGCTTCAGCCGCTCGAAAGCGATGCCGCGGGCATACAGAATCGCCCAGTGACGCTCTTCCAGCTTCCCGATACGGCGGATACCTTCGCTGTAGGTGTCGACCGACTCCGCGTACCGTTTCTTGGCGCGCAGGATATCGCCGAGACGCACCATCACGTCGTCCTGGTCGGTCCGCTCGGATGCCATTGCGCGCAGCATGGCGATCGCCTCGTCCGAGCGGCCGAGCGAATCCAGTCCGGCGGCATGGCGCAGCCGCGCGTTCCACGACAGCGCCGACCCGCGATCCACCTTCTCGTAGAGCGCGAGGGCTTCCAGGGTGCGGTCCAGGCTTTCCAGCACCCCGCCCACCAGAAGCTGGGCAATGGGAAAATCGGGCCGCAGGTAAAGGGCGAAACGGCCGTAGATCAGAGACTGGTCGGTGGAACGGCTCTGCGCCAGAGTGCCGGCGAGATTGAAGAACACCTCGGCCATTCCCTGGCGCGGATCGCTGACCAAAGGCGTGGCCTCGACGGCGCGCCTGCCCTGCGCCCGCTCGAGCGCCACGTCGAGGGCGTCGGACTCCGGCTGATCGGAAAGGAATTTCTCGTACAGCGCCCGGGCGTCCGCGGCGCGTCCGGCCCGCTCGAGGAACGAGCCGTACCCGCGCACGATACGCAGCGACAACCGGTTTGCCGCGGCGGTCCTGTAAGCCGCCTCCGCGGCCTCCGGCCGGCTGCCATATTCATTGATCAACGCCACGTGCAGCTCGCGCAGCGCCGCGAAGCCGGCGATCTCGCTGAGCGGCTGCAGCGTCTCGATGGCACCGTCGATGTTGCCCTGCGCCGCAAGCGTCCAGGCATAGAGCAGCGGCGCCGTAAACGTATTCATGCCGCGCCGCGGCAGGGTCTCCAGCCGCTTCCCCGCCGCAACGAAGTCGCCGCGCACGACGTCTTCGGCGACCAGACTCAAATTGGCGACCGGCGCCCCACGGTCCTGCTCGACAATGGCGCGCGCCAGCGGAACCGCCTCGGGCAGGCGCCCGCTGGCCACCATGGCGAGGAACGTGTTGCGTTGCAGCCGCCGGTTGGCCCGGTCGGCGGAAAGAGCCTCGGAAAAGTAGCTCGCCGCGGCGGCGAAATCGCGGGTGCGCTGGGCGTGGCTGCCGGCAAGGAAATTGCCCGCCGCCGATGCGACCCGGATGGCCACGGGCGCCGGCTGCGACGCAGGAACCCTCTCGGCGACCGCCGTGCGCCGGGGCGGGCTGTCCGAGGCGCACGCGCCGAGCAATGCAGCGAACCCGAGCGCCACGACCCCTAACCGCATTCCCATGACCGATCCTGTAACCGAGCGAACCATATCCGTCCGTCGCACCGCCGCGGACCGGCGGTCCGGGCACCGTACACCTTCCGGCAGTTCTTCACCGAATGCGGCGAAGACTCCGTCTCCCGCACATCGCCGACTGCGCCGCCGACTGCGCCGAAGTGCGGATTTTAGCCGACTTGGCCGGCCGGTGCGAGGCCGATTCCGGCCCGGCCGATCACATGTTCGGATAGTTGGGTCCGCCGCCCCCCTCGGGCGCGGTCCAGACGATGTTCTGGGTCGGGTCCTTGATATCGCAGGTCTTGCAGTGCACGCAGTTCTGCGCGTTGATCTGCAGCCGCGGATTGGCCCCGTCGGGGTCGCGGACGATTTCGTAGACACCGGCCGGGCAGTAGCGCTGCTCCGGGGCATCGTACAACGCCAGGTTCACCGATACCGGAACGCTGTCGTCCTTGAGCCGCAGGTGGCAGGGCTGATCCTCCTCGTGGTTGGTGTTGGAGACGAATACCGAGGACAGCCGGTCGAAGCTGACGACCCCGTCGGGCTTCGGATAGTCGATCCTGAGAGCCTCGCTCGCACGCTTCAGCCGGTCATGGTCGGCATGGTGATGCATGGTCCACGGCGCACGGCCGCGCAGCAGATAGGTGTCGAGGGCGGCATAGGCGATCCCGCCCCACAGCCCCCAGCGGAACCCGGGCCGGATATTGCGCACCCGGTAGAGCTCGTCCCACACCCAGCTCCTGGAGAGTTCCAGGGGATAGTCGGCAAGCAGCGGCCCGCCGGCCGTCGCCATCGCGCTGAACACCGTTTCGGCCGCGACCATGCCCGACTTCATCGCCGTGTGGCTGCCCTTGATCTTCGGCACGTTGAGGAAGCCGGCCGAGCAGCCGACGATGGCTCCGCCGGGGAAAACCAGCTTCGGGATCGACTGGAAACCGCCCTCGTTGATCGCCCGCGCCCCGTAGGCGATGCGCCGTCCGCCCTCGAAAGTCGGCCGGATCGCGGGGTGCGTCTTGAAACGCTGGAACTCCTCGAACGGCGACAGGTGCGGGTTGGTGTAGTCGAGCCCGATGACGAAGCCGACCGCAACCTGGTTGTCCTCCAGGTGATAGAGGAAGGATCCGCCATAGGTCCGACTGTCGAGCGGCCAGCCGACCGTATGGATCACGCGGCCCGGCCGGTGGACCGCCGGGTCCACCTCCCACAGCTCCTTGATGCCGATGCCATAGGTCTGCGGATCGCGCCCCTCGCGCAGGCGGAAGCGGTCGAACAACCCCCTGGACAGCGACCCGCGGCAGCCCTCGGCGAACAGGGTATACCGTGCGCGGAGTTCGTAGCC
>Ga0326597_10004006_pt1 | contig 20883 bp, 20 predicted proteins | sample RVTome_12_FD_203789 | JGI IMG/M metagenome (GOLD analysis project Ga0326597, IMG submission 203789) | Soil microbial communities from uranium-contaminated site in the Upper Colorado River Basin, Wyoming, United States - RVT100D185 | ecosystem: Environmental > Terrestrial > Soil > Contaminated >...
CGAATGGGATTCATTGACGATGCGCAGGTACGCAAGCTCGCAGAACCGCTCGTGAAAAGCGGCTACGGCGAGTACCTGTTGAACATTCTGAGGGAGCGGTACGTATGACCGCAGCGTCGCGGAAAATAAAGGTACTTTTCGCGATAGGGAATCTGGACGTCGGGGGCGCACAGAAGCTCCTCGTCTACCAGAAGAAGACACTCGACACGGCACGCTTCGAGCCCTCTCTCATTACACTTTTTCCGGAAAAGAAGGACACTTTCGCCGATATCGTCGCTATCGATCGCTGCTTTGGCTTCCACTCTACCTTTGACATCGTTTCGTTCTTTAAGCTCCTTTCTTACCTGCGGCGCGAGCGTTTTGATGCTGTCGTCACGCATCTCTTTTCCGCGAATCTTCTGGTGCGCATTGCAGCCATTATCGCCGGCGTTCCCGTCATTCTCAGCTATGAGCACAACATCTACCCCGACAAGAAGGCATGGCAGATATTCATGGACCGGTTTCTTTCTCGCTGGACGGATCGCATCATTGTGGATTCCGAAGCGGCGCGTATCTTTACCGCAAAACAAGAGAACATTCCGCTCGAGAAGTTCCTGCTTCTTTTCATCCCGCCGCTCCTTGAACGTCACGACGCGAAAGATCCGCTGAGCGTACGAAAAGAGCTGCAACTCGACCAAGGCGCACTCGTTGTGGGGACCGTCAGCCGACTCATCCCCGACAAAGGTCACCGCTACCTCATCGAAGCGGCAAAAGACGTTCTCGCCCGTCATCCAAAGACGTACTTTTTGATCGTGGGGTGGGGGCACGCCGAAGAGGAGCTACGCGCACAAGTACAGACGCTTGGAATATCGGATCGCGTGAAGTTGACGGGACGAATGGATATTCAGGACGTTCTTCCACTCTTCGACGTCTACGTTGAGCCGGCGGTCTCAACGGACCTGCCCGTCGCTCTCATGGAGGCGATGCGCGAAGGGAAGCCTATCGTTGCGACCCGCATCGGGGACATTCCTGTTTTTGTTGAAGATGGAACAACCGGTCTTACGGTCGAGCCCGCCGACGCTCGTGGGCTTGCACGGGCTATCGAGAAACTCATCACCGACCCGGGTCTACGTGCCTCGCTCGGGGGCGCCTCCAAGAAAAAGGTCGCAGAGTACTCGTTGGAGAATTACATGCGGACTTTCGAGAACATCGTCGTAGAGTGCCTCGAAAAAAAACGCGTCGCGTAGTTACTTTTGTTCGTGGTACACCTCCTCAGTGTTCACGTCCCACATATTCTCTTTCGGGCATTTCCCGAGGATGGAATCCACTGCGGTCATCGCTGCGAGCATCGAGTGGTCCTGGTTGTTATAGCGGTGCATGCCGTTGCGCCCGATAGGAAAGAGGTTGTCGAACCCGTCGAGGAAGCGTCGGACCACATCGAATTTGTCGTATGAACCGAAGTAGCCGGGGTACGCTTTTGGTTGTCGGATGACCGTACCGTCGAGAACAGTGTTCCCTTCACATAGACCGACCCTGCGCAACTCCCGTTCTCCCAGCGAGATAAGGTCACTGTCGCGCATGTTCCAGAGCGCGTCGGTCTCGTTGCAAAAGAATTCAAGCCCAGTCCATCCCCGCTTCTGGTCGGCAACGAGGAGCGGGTCCCAATTGTGAAAGAACTGCACGCGCCCGACCGAAACGTCGGGCTCGTGGATGTACATCCACGTGTCGCAAATCGGTGTGCCGTCGGGCTCTTTTGGCGGATGGTCGAGGAGGAGGCCGACCGTGAGGAAGTCCCGGTACTGCAACCCTTCGGCGATCCTGAGCACCTCCTCTTTTGCTGAGAGCATTCGCACGAGTGCACGCACGTCGGTCGTCGAAAATACGTAGTCCGCAGCGATGTTGCTTTCTTTGTCGCCTTCGCGTATACGCACCGCAGTGGCGCGTTTATTGCTCACCGTGAGATCTTTTACCTCGGCCCCCATTCGGATCTCTCCGCCGCGCTCGCGCACGTGACGTGCGACCGTCTCCCACATGTGCCCCGGTCCATAGGCGGGGTAGAGAAATTGCTCGATGAGCGATGTTTCAACTTTTTTCCCCGAAAGCGGTGCGCGGAAAAGTTTTGAGACTGCATGATGCACTGCTTTGCCGATAGAGAGTCCTTTCACACGTTGCGCGCCCCACGCTGCAGAAAGCTCTTTGCACGGGACGCCCCATACTTTCTCCGTATACGATCTAAAGAAGGTGTTGTAGAGCTCTTTGCCGAAGCGATTCACAAAAAAGTCCTCGAGAGTTTTCTCCGGTCGAATAGGAAAGAACACGGCGTAGAGGTAAGTGATGCCGATCTTGAACATTTTGACTACACCGAGTTTGCGCACCGTATCCAAGGACAACTCGACAGGGTAGGAGAAAAATTTTCCCCCGTAGAGGATGCGCGTCTTCCGCGGTCGCACGTGCATGACGTTCACTCCGTCCGAGGGAGTTGCCTTTTTGAGACCCTCCGTAAGAGCCCGCGTCGTACGATGGTAGGTGATAGTGGTTTCTCCCTCGGGCATTTGCACGGGAAGCATGTCTGCCCACCAGCGCATGACACGGTCTGATTTCGAGAAAAAGCGATGACCGCCGATATCGATGCGATTACCCTTGTAGTTCACCGTGCGTGAGATACCGCCAACGTATTCCGGGTCGCGTTCAAGAATGATAGGAGTGATGTCCGTACGCGTCAGCAGCTCGTAGGCGGCAGTAAGTCCTGCCGGTCCCGCGCCGATAATGATTGCGGTTTTGGTGCTCGGTGTACGTTCGGAGTTCATAGACCGCACTTATCGGAAGAGAAGGAATTTTCGCGCGATGAAGTTCCATGAGAAAACGATAACAACGCTGATACCCTTTGAGGCAAGATAGTGGAAGCCGAAGAATCCAGTGAAGAGCCACAATACTCCCTCATTCAGTGCGAGTCCGATGACGCCAATTGTCGCGAAGACAAGGAACTCGACCGGAACACTTCGCAGCGAGCGATGCTCGAAGACCCAGAGGACGCTGAGAATGTACACGACAGAGAGTCCGAGCAGGAACGCAACTGCGCCCGATATCAGGTATTGAACATTCAAGACACTTGTCAGGATCCACAGCGTACCGGTGTCGATGAGGAGTGCGAGAGCGGACGCTGCGAGGTAGCGCAAAAACTCTCGCGTCGTTTCTGAACCGAGCGCTTCAAGAGAAGGGGCGACCTCTTTTTCCGGTGCTGTGACGATGTCCCCGTCGCTCATACTCGTTTCTGCAGTCTACTCAAAATCTCGGCTCCTGCAGCTGCCGCGAGCAAGAACAGGAACGGTTCAGCCGGAATGCGGTAACGGGTGTCGTCACTCACAGGGCCGGTCATCACCGCAAAAGCATTGATGAGGAGGAATGCGCACACGACCCACACTGCCATTATCTTTCTTCGCCATAGGGAAACGATCGTCAGGTATGCGGCACCGAGGTAGGCAACGAGCCACAAGAGCCGCTCGATAAGCTTCGGCGCGTTCCCGAGTGTGTGCACAAACGCGTCCCCGTACCTGCCTTCGAGGAGCATTCCCTGTGCGCCGATAGGTGGCGGATTCTCCGGATTGATACCGTGTACATATAGATGGTACGACGTGGCGGTAATGCTCGAACCGATAAGGAAGAGCCCCGATTTGTAGAGGTGAAAGAGTGTGTACTGTATCGGGTGCGCGAGAAGGATCTCGCGCGTGATCGCTGATTCGACATCGGCGTATTCGAACGTACGAAGCGTCATTTCGTCGTTCACGCCGATGCGCTCATTGAACGTTCTCCGAATATCCTGGTACGGAACGCCGGTACGTGTTTGCTCGAAGAGCGGCACGTTGTAGTAGTACACATTAAACGTGCTGAGTGAAGAGAGCGTGAAGTGTCCTGATTGTGTGTAGTTCCGTGCCATCCAGGGGATGGTTACGAACGCAAGAGCGATGAAGAAGAGACTCATTCCTCCCACCGCCTTCGACCACGGCCGCACATGTGCGAAGAGGATGCACGCTACGAGCGGTGATATGTAGAGCGCGACAGGCCGCACGAGGACCGCGAGCCCGAGGAGGACCCCTGCGATGAGAAACGGCAGCCATACTCGGCGTGAGGGAGTGCCTATCGCGTACACACTGCCGAGGAAGAGCGCCATGAAGAGCGTTTCGGTAACGAGTGCGAACGATGCGTACATGACCAACGGGTCGAGCATGTAGAGGATGGCTGCCACAAGGCCTACCGTGCGCGAGAAGTAGCGTGTGCCCAACGCGTAGATAAGCGCAACGGCAAGAGCCGTGAAGAGTATCTGGAAGAAGGGAATTGTAACGGGTGGGAAGACTAAAAATACGAGCGCGAGGAACGCAGGGTAGCCGGGCGTGCGGAAGTACTCCGGCGAGCCGTCGACAACGTTCAGAAATCGGCCGCTTTCGAGCAGATTGTGCGCGAGACCGATGTATTCTGCAGAGTCGTCGAGGTGCACGCCGAGCATCCGCTCGACATCTGCTCCCTGTGCCGAGCCTATCGCGAAGAGAGTGAAGAGGACGACGAGGTACAGCACGACGCAGGCGGTCCCCAGCACGAGCCCTCGGCGCGTATCGGAGAGGTTTTTCCACGTACTGCTCAGAGACGTGCCCATTTGGGCGCATTATACGTGAAGAAGCGCACGCACCAAGACAGTTCAAAAACGATTGCGCATGAAGACTATTTCCGGCTATAGTTAGCCAATGCGCGACTCTTTTTTGGTCTTCGGTGCCCCTGCCATCGGGCAACCCGAAATAGACGAGGTCGTCGCGACCCTCAAAAGCGGCTGGATCGGTACAGGGCCGAAGACACACCGATTTGAGGACGACTTCAAGAAGTACATCGGCGCGTCGCACGCGGTCGCGCTCTCGTCATGCACCGCGGCGCTCCACCTTGCCCTGAACGTGGTCGGCGTCGGGAAGGACGATGAGGTCATCGTTCCTGCGATGACCTTCGCCGCGACCGCCAACACGGTCGTGCACTGTGGAGGGACGCCTGTCTTTGCCGATTGCGATAAAGAAACCCAGAACATCGACCCTGCCGACATCGAGCGCAAGCTCACCGACCGCACGAAAGCCATCGTCGTCGTGCACATGGCCGGACGCATGTGCGACATGGACGCTATTCTGAAGCTCGCACGGGAGCGCAACGTGAAGGTCATCGAGGACGCAGCGCATGCCATCGAAACGGAGTACAAGGGAAAGCACGCGGGTACGTTCGGTGACATTGGCTGCTACAGTTTCTACACGACGAAGAACCTCGTTACCGCTGAGGGCGGTATGGCTGTCACCGAGAACGAAGAGTATGCGAAGAAAATGCGCATTCTCTCGCTTCACGGCATGAGCGCAGACGCGTGGAAGCGCTACGGCGAGGAAGGGTACAAGCACTACGAGGTGGTCGAGGCAGGGTACAAGTACAACATGACCGACATCCAGGCTTCTCTCGGCATCCACCAGCTGGCGCGCATCGAGGAAAACTGGGAGCGCCGCGAGAAGGTATGGGAGACATACAACAAAGAATTGCAGGGTCTTCCGCTCATTCTTCCCGCACCGGTCGAGAAAGACACGCGTCATGCGTACCACCTCTACACGGTGCTCATTGACACCGACGAAACCTCGCTCACACGCGACCAATTTCTGAGTGAAATGACGGAGCGCAACATCGGCACTGGCGTGCACTTCCGTGCGCTCCACTTGCAGCCGTACTATCGAAAGTTACTTAGCCACACAAAGGGTGACTTCCCGAACGCCGAGTGGGTCGGAGAGCGCACGGTCTCCATCCCGCTTTCGGCGAAGCTCTCGCAGACGGACGTGCGCGACGTGATAGAGGCCATCAAAGATATTTTTACCGCGCATGGCAACGCATAAATTGCGCATCGCGTTCTTCGGGGACGACTTTTCCCGCAAGGGCAGGGGAACGGCGCTCGTCATTCAGCGGCTCGCTGAGGAACTGGACCGACCGGAGAGAGGCGTCGAGATAACGCTCTTACGCCCGAAAGGCTCCTGCGAAAGCGCGCTTTGCGACCGCGTGAGGTCGGGCATCATTCCGCGCCGTTTTTCGACCGCGCTCTCATACCTGTGGTTCTTCGTCACGCATCGCGAACACTACGACGTCATTGTGTTCAACCGCGTGGTGTATCCCGGCTTCTTCTTTCTCTCGGCGCGCATGCGCGTTCTCTTCGCACATGACGCATCTGTGAGCGAGATCTACACGGCCCCGCGCACGTGGGTCAACCACGTCTTCGACTACTTTTTAAAATTCGTCGGGAAGTTCTTCCTCGACGCCGTGTTCGCTTCTTCGGACGACGCTCGAACATGGATAGCCCGGTACTTTGCCGTACCGCTGCATAAGGTCCACACGCTCTACCTCGCCGCGGGCGACGGATACAAGCCGCTCGACGATGCTGCGCGTCGCACGAAGGCGGAGCATCTCTCGCGCTCGTACAACATCCGCTCGCCGTACATCCTCGCTGTGTCGCGTTTCGATCCGCACAAGAACATCGAAGGCATCCTCGATGCGTTCTTTATCCTGAAGAAGGAGCACGTCATCCCACACTCGCTCGTACTCCTCGGTGGGCCGCATACGCCCGGCTACTCACAGCGGATGATGAAAAAAATAGAAATGTCATCTTTTCGCAGCGATGTGCATATCGTGACGTACGTGGAGACCAGCGACATGCCGGCGCTCTACAGCTGCGCCTCGCTCCTCTTGTACCCGTCGCTCGTCGAGGGCTTTGGTTTGCCGCTCCTTGAGGCGTTCGCCTCCGGTACGCCGGTCGTTACTTCGAACATCTCATCGCTTCCGGAGGTGGCAGAGGGGGCCGCGCAGCTCGTCGACCCGCAAGACCCGCGAAAGATCGCAGAAGGTATTCGCGCTGTTCTTAAGGACGATAACCTACGCGCACGTTTGGTAGAGAAGGGATCGGTGCGCGTACGGGATTTTTCGTGGACAAAGACCGCCGATATGTTTATGAAGGTAGTCTCAGGCGCATGAAGGTACTCTATATTTCGAATTCTCGTATCCCGACCCGAAAAGCGCACGGCGCACAGGTCATGCACATGTGCAGCGCGTTCGTAGAAAATGGTGCGGAGGTACAGCTCGTCGTCCCCGGCAAGCGCAACTTTCTCAAGACCGACCCGTTCGAGTATTACGGTATCGAGAAAAACTTCACTGTTACAGCGCTTCCGATACCCGACCTCGGAAGCCGCACAGAACACCTCTCCACCGTGATGCTCATACTCGACGTCGTTTTTTTCTCGCTCGCTCTCGCGCTCTCCCGCGTTGTGCGTAGCGGGGATATCGTCTACTGCCGTGACTATCCGCTCCTTCTTCTATTCTCCCCGCGGCGTAACACGGTCGTCTACGAGATACACGACATCCCGCGCAAGAAAGGCGTGTTCTTGCGGGCGCTCAAGCATACGACACACATCATCGCCATCACCGAAGGCCTGAAAAAAGAGCTCGTCGCGCTTGGTATCGACGCGTCGCGCATTTTGGTTGCGCACGATGCCGTGCGTCTCGAGGATTTTTCGCATCCGGAAAGTAGGGAACGCGCACGTCGTCGGCTTGGTCTCCCGCTCGACAAAAAAATAGCGCTCTACATCGGTCGCATCGACGGCTGGAAGGGGACCGACACATTTTTTGAAGCCTCCACGAAGCTCTCGCCCGACATTGAAGCTGCTGTCATCGGCGGCGAAGAGGAGCAGGTGCCGGAGCTAAAGAAAAAATATCCGGGCGTGCACTTCCTCGGCGCACGGCCGTACCGCGAGCTTGCTGACAACCAGGCAGCGGCCGACGTGCTCGTGCTACCGAATACCGCGCGCTTCGACATCTCGTCGAAGTACACTTCACCGCTCAAGCTCTTTTCCTACATGGCTTCGGGAGTCCCCATCGTCGCGTCCGATGTACCGGCCATCCGTGAGGTCGTCGACCACACGTCTGCACTTCTCGTCGCCCCCGACGACGCGGGAGCGCTCGCACGGGGCATCGAGGAGGCGCTTTCCGATGCGTCGGCGAACGGGAAAAGAGAGCGCGCCCGTGCTATCGTGCAGAAGTATACGTGGCGCGCCCGTGCCCGTACCATCCTGGAGTGCTTGAAATAGGGCTAAAAATAAGGCAAATTAAGGACTGTATGCACGCACCGCAGACCGCACTTCCTTCACGTTTACTCGCCATCTCGCGACTCGCCCGCCGCGCCTACGGCCCATACAAAAAGAACATCCTCGTCCTCACGGTCCTCGGTTTCTTAGGCGGCATTCTGGAAGGTATCGGTATCAACGCCATCATTCCGCTCCTCTCGCTCGTCCTCGGGCTTCACGACGCCGCGACCGATCTACTCTCACGCGTCATCGAGCAGTTCTTCGCATTTATGCATATCCCGTTCTTCCCGCGCTACCTGCTTGCCTTCATCGTTATCCTCTTCATTGCAAAAAGCGCGGTATCGCTCCTTCTCAGCTACATCCAGATACGCATTGCCTCCGAGTACGAGCGAGAGACGCGCGCGAAGCTCCTGAACTCCGTCCTTCGCGCTTCGTGGCCGTACCTCATCAAACAGAAGCTCGGTAACCTTGAGACGGCTTTGATGGTCGACGCCCCCGCGAGCGCCTCGCTCCTCTCGAAAATAAGCTTCACCATCATGCTCCTTACCAGCTCGCTCATTTATGCGGCGGTCGCATTTTCCATTTCGCCTTTCGTCATGTTCTCGACGCTCTTCCTCGGACTCGTCATTCTCGTCTCGTACCGGCCGCTGATGGACCGTGTCCACAAGAGCTCGCGCGAGCGCACGGTCGTCTACCGCGACACGATGCACCACGTCACCGAACACGTTGGCGGACTGAAGACGGTGAAAGCGCTCGGCGTCGAAACACCCGCTATCGAGCGGGGAGAAGGCCTTTTTGCAAACATTAGGACGCTCTCGGTGCGCATCGGTGTCCTGCACCAACTCGCTTCGCAGACCATCGCGCCCATCGGCGTCATTTACATTGCCGCCATCCTCGGCCTTGCCTTCAAGACGCCCTTCATCAGTTTCGCCGCGCTCCCGGCCGTTCTCTACCTCATCTACCGCATGTTCACCTACGTGCAGCAGCTCCAGAACAACGTGCAGTACATGAGCGAACTCGTACCGCACCTTGAGCGCATCGTCGCCTACGAGGAAAGTGCAGGCGGGCACGCCGAATCGGAAAAAGGCACAGAACCATTCTCGTTCAAAAAAGAGCTCGCGTTCAACAACGTCTCCTTCGCCTACGAAGCCGACAGATCGGTCATCCACGACGTTTCTTTCTCGATACCAAAAGGGAGCATGGTCGGCATTGTGGGGCCATCGGGCGCGGGGAAGACGACCTGCGTCGACCTCATGCTCCGGCTCCTCGAGCCGAGCTCCGGCGCCATCACGCTCGACGGCGTCGACAGCACTTCCATCAAGCTCTCCGTGTGGCGCGCAAAGGTAGCCTACGTTTCGCAGGATTTCTTTCTCATTCAGGACACCATCCGCAACAACATCCGCTTCTACGACGAGAGCATCACCGATGAGGAGGTATGGGAAGCGGCAAAGCAGGCGCACATCGATTCGTTCATTAAGAAGTGTCCGGAGGGGCTCGACACTATGGTGGGCGAGCGCGGCATTCAGCTCTCCGCGGGGGAGCGGCAGCGCGTCGTCATCGCGCGTGCTCTCGCACGCAAGCCTGAGCTTCTCATTCTCGATGAGGCGACGAGCGCCCTCGACAACGAATCCGAAGCGCACATCAAGCGGGTCATCGAGGAGCTGAAAGGCAAACTCACCATCGTCGCCATCGCACACCGTCTCTCGACCATCATGGGAAGTGATACCTTGGTCGGACTCAAGGAAGGCCGCGTGGTGGAGGTGGGAAGCCCGCACGACCTCCTCAAGGACCCGGAATCCTACTTCTCGAAAGTGTATTCCATCAGTCAGTAACCATAACCATGAAGCTCGTTGTTGTCTGGCCCACGCCTTTGCCTGAAGTAAAGATCCTTTTGGATGACCTGCAGAAAGCGGGGAACGAAATAGTCTACTGGGTCGGCGAGCACCCGGTAGCGCACCTCACACCAAAAGGCGCTGTCTTTCACGACCACTACGATGCGTGGGACGGTAAACCGGCAGAGAGCTACAAGGACGAACACTTCGGGCCGCCTTCTGCAGAGCTCATCGCCTCGATGTACGAGAGTGAATCGCTCATTCTCACGATGATGAACAAGCACTACGACAGTGTTCCCGTAGACGAGCGCAAACACATCTACTACTCCATGCTCGGCTACTGGAACGGCGTTCTCGACAAGCTCAAACCCGACGCCATCGTCTTCAACGACATTCCGCACTCGCTCTATAGCAACGTCCTCTGGGACCTCGCAAAAAAGCGTGGCCTCAAGAGCGTGATGTTCGAGGGCACGCTGGTCGCCGGCAGGGTCGTTACGTTCGACGATGTGTGGAAGGGGAACAAGCAGCTCGCCGAGGCGGTACAAAAATACAAAGCGCAAAAACTCACGCCGGACTCTTTAGGGAAAGAAATGCGCGAATTCTGGGACGAACACAGCGTGCGCGAGGAAAAGCCGATGTGGTACATCGAAGACCAGAAGTCGCAGACGCGCGGTATGGGCGTGGCGCGCATCCGAGCGCGCGCCGCGATGAAGGCCATCAAGAACGGCACGCTCTTTACACTCGCGTGGAACTTCGCGAAGCGCCTTTTCCAGAAAGACCTTCGCAGTGAATATCGGGAGGTCGTCCAGAGCGCCGATCTCTCGCGCCCCTTCGTCTACTTTGCGCTCAACTTCCAACCGGAGCGCACGACGAGCCCGCAGGGCGAGATGTACCACGACCAGATACTCGCCGCCGAAACGCTCGCCGCCGCGCTCCCCGAAGGCTGGGAGCTCTATATAAAGGAACATCCTTCGCAGTGGCTCCTGCGCAGCAAGACCCGCTACACGAGCGCCCGCTACCCCGGCTACTACCACCGCCTCGCACGCATCCCCTGCGCCCGTGTCGTCCCCATCGAGACACCGGGCCGCACGCTCACCAACGCCGCGCAGGCCGTCGCCACCATCACCGGCACGACAGGATTGGAGGCGGTGATGTGGGGGAAGAAGCCGCTTATTTTTGGCGCGGCGTGGTATAGGGATTGTCCGGGAGTGTTGCGCGTGCAGAGCGTGGAAGACTGCAAACGAGCGTATGAAGACATCCAGAAAGAAAAAAATGTGCCGAGAGAAGACGTACTCGCATTCCTCAAAGCGCTCGAAGATGTGGCGCTTCGCACCAACATCGGCGACAAAATGCAACGCATGACCCACGAAGAAACCATGCACACCTTCGCTCGTTCAGCACTTGAATTTCTAGGAGAATCTCATTGAAAACGATATACTCCTCGCAACATGAACCAAGAGGAAGTAACGAGTCTGCAGGAGGCGCGGGAGATTATTGCGGGCAAAATGAAGTTTGATGACTCGGGATTTCGCGGAAAAGGATTTACCTCGCGCTCTATAGAAGTGCCGTGGGCGGCGGCGCATATTAAGAAAGGCGACGTGCTTTTGGACATCGGGCTCTCGCTCGGAAGCCCCGATTGCATCGGCATGCTTTTGGAAGCAAAAGAAAAGCTCGGCGTCACGCTCGAAGCGGCCGACATCATCAAGCCCGAAAAGGTGAAGACGCGCTATCCGCAGGAGTGGCTCGCGAGCATTCTCGAAGTGCCTATCATGATAGGCGACGTGCGCACGATGCAGCTGCCCGAAGAGCGGTACGATGTCGTCACCTGCATCTCTACTATTGAACACATCGGCTACGACGCGCCCTCGAAGACCGTCGAGGGAAGCGCCTTTGAGCGCGCGCGAAGCGAGGAGGAGGTCAACAAAGCGCGCGACAAGAACGTGAACAGGGACGTGCTGAATAGTTTTCATAGAGCGCTGAAAAAGGGCGGCAGAGCGCTCATCACGGTGCCGATGGGAAAAGGCGGCCCGATCATTTTGCGCGACAGTTTGGGATTGTACTGTGCGGAATGGGAGTACGACGAAAAAAGCTGGAACGAGCTCGTGGAAGACGGGCGGTTCACGGTCGTTGAGAAGCTGTTCTTCAAGAAAATGCCGGAGGGGTGGACGAAGGTGGCTTCGCCCAAAGAGCTCATCGACGTGAGCGAGAACATGGAGGCGACGAACTTTGGCCTCGCCATGTGCGTCTTGGAGAAAAAGTAGGCATTTAAGCCAAAACACAGGAACTACTCAGAGAGGGATGGCTGTGGTACAGTGCCGCTCATGTCCGCTAAGAAGGGGAAGGCGGTCCTCGTAACAGGAGGCACAGGGACCTTTGGCAAGGCGATGATCCGCCGTTTTCTTGCTACCAAGGGTATCTCGAAGGTCGTCGTCCTCAGCCGCGACGAATACAAGCAGAGCGAGATGCAGCGCGAGTTTAACGACCCCCGGCTCCGTTTCCTCCTCGGCGACGTGCGCAACCGCCTCCGTCTTGTGCGTGCGTTCAATCATATCGATATCGTGATACACGCGGCGGCCCTCAAGCAGGTGCCCGCGCTCGAGTACAATCCCGCCGAGGCCGTCGATACCAACATCGAAGGCACGAGGAACGTCATCGAGGCGGCGCTTGAGTGCGACGTCGAGAAGGTGCTCCTCATTTCCACCGACAAAGCAGTGCAGCCCATCAACCTGTATGGCGCCACCAAGATGTGCGCGGAGCGCCTCGCCATCGCGGGGAACGTGTATCGCGGCGCACACAAGCGCACGCGCCTCAGCGTCATTCGCTACGGCAACGTTCTTGGTAGCCGCGGCAGTATCATGGAGCTCATCGAGAAGAAGCGCGCGAGCGGTGTCTTGCCGCTTACCGATGAGCGTATGACGCGATTTTGGATACACATCGACACCGTGACCGGCGCCGTGATTGAAGCACTGCGTATCATGGGAAGCGGCGAGATCTTTGTCCCGAAGATGCATGCAGCGAAAGTGAAGGACCTCATGAAGGCGGTCGCGCCGGAGTGCAAGCTCAAAGTGGTGGGCGTACGGCCCGGCGAGAAACTTCACGAGACACTTATCACCGAGCACGAAGCGTTGCGCACGCGCGATGCGGGCAAGCTCTTCGTCATCGAGCCGGAGTTCATCGAGTGGAGTCGCAGTGCGATGAAGAAGTACCCGCGCATCAAGGCGGGCGCGATCTACTCGAGCGACAACCCGAAGTACCTCCTCCCCGCGAAAAAGATACTCAAAGAGCTGAAGCTGTAGCCGCCATGTTCGCGAGTAAGTTCAAGGTCGGGGGAAAGACGATAGGCGAAGGTGCGCCGACGTACTTCATCGCGGAGATAGGCGCGAACTTCGACGGCGATTTGGAGAAAGCCAAAGAGTACGCACGCGTCGCCAAGGAGTGCGGCGCCGATTGCGCGAAGATACAGACCTTCAAATCGAAGAAAATAGTGTCCGGCAAGGCGTTTGCCTCGATGAAGCTCAAAGGCGTGCACGGCACGTGGAATAAGTCGGTCGACAAAGTGTTCGAAGAAGTGGAATTCCCACGAAAGTGGCACAAGGAATTCTTTGAATACTGCTGGAAGATAGGCATCACACCCTCGACCGCGCCGTACGACTTTGAGGCGGTAGATCTGGTGGAAAACTTAGGCATTGAATTCTACAAAATAGGTTCAGGCGACATTACATGGCTCGAGATGGTGGAGTACATCGCGAGGAAGGGGAAGCCAGTCGCGCTCGCGACCGGCGCCTCCACGCTCGCCGAGGTGGACGAGGCGGTGCGCGTTATTGAAAAAACGGGGAACAAAAACCTCGTCTTGATGCAGTGCATCACCAACTATCCTTCGAAATTCGAGAGCGCGAACATCCGTGTACTCGACACATACAAAAAGGCATTCGGCGCTATCCTCGGCTATTCCGACCACACGCCGGGCGATGTCGTCCCCTTGGGTGCCGTGGCATATGGCGCAAAGGTCATCGAGAAGCACTTCACCTTCGATAGAGGTTTGGCCGGCCCCGACCACCCACATTCGATGGAGCCGGAGGAATTCGCCGATATGGTGCGCCGTACGCGCGAGCTCGAAAAAGCGCTCGGCTCTTCCAAAAAGGAGGTGGTCGCCGAAGAATCGGAGACGGTCATCGTCCAGCGTCGCGGGCTCACCGCGACGCGCGATCTCAAAAAGGGCGACGCGCTCAAGAAAAGCGACATCGTCGAGCTTCGTCCTGCACTTGGTATCTATCCGAAACACAAGAGTGCAATCGTCGGCAAGAAACTGAAAAAGAATTTGAAAGCGGGAGACCCGATCCGTTGGGAAGATATCGCATGAGCCCGAAGGAACAATTTGTCTGCATGCTTCCGAACGACCCGCTTGAGAAAGCGGACGCTATCGCCCTCCTCGAGGGAGACAACCTCGACCGTATTCCGGAAGCGGCACGCCTTTTCAAGGAAGGTTTCGCACCGCTCATCGTCATTACCGGCGGATTCCGCGGCGACCCTGCACACAGCACTCCTGCTTCAGAGATGAAGCCGGAGATGGTCTCTGCAGGTGTGCCGGAGAAAAGCATCGTTCTTGAAGAATCTTCCCAGAACACCCGTGAACAGGCAGTGGAGGTGATGAAGCTCGCGCAAGAAAAAGCATGGAAGAAGCTCATCATCGTCGCATCGCACTACCATCAGTACCGCGCGTTCCTTACCTTTCTCAAGGCAATGCGCGAGGCGGAGCTTGATCTCGTATTAATGAACGCGCCCGTGCGCGACTTGCCGTGGTTCAAAGACGACACTCAAGGGAAGCGTGTAGACCTTCTTGCGAAGGAGTTCGAGCGCATTGCCGAGTATCAAAAGAAGGGTCATGTCGCGAGTTACGAAGACGGGATAGAATACCTACAATGGAAGGAATCCCGACGATAGGCCCAAAGGAGCTGGCAGGAGTTCCGTTCCTCGCAGGAGAGAAGCTCGATACGCCACCAGTGCCATTCTCCAACGACGTATGTGCCGCACACAAAGGAACACACATCCTCGTCTTCACCCCGCGCATTAAGAAGTTCACGCTCGTCGGCATGCGCGAGGCGTTTGGCACCGACCCCTCGAAGAGCGAACCATGTATGTATGATCAGGATTGGTACCTGAAAGAGGAATTCGCCAGTCTTCCGCCGGACGGCAAATGGCATTTGGTACGCAAGGAAGTACTCGAAGATGCACGTGCGAAAGAGCCCACTGATATCGAGAAAAGTCTATCGGGCGAAGTGTTCCCAAAAGCTGTTACGTTGGCGTTCACCTTTTTCGTTTGGCACTTTCTCCATAAAGAAGCGCTCTGGAAGCATGATTTCCTCTGGTGCTCTGATCTCGACCACAACGGCGACCGCGTTTACGTGGGCCGCTACGAAGACCCGACGGGCGTGAACAAGAACGGGTTCAATATTCATCGTCACCTCTCGCTCCGCCCCGCATACAGCGCCGCTCCTGAGGTACGATAAGTCATATGAAGAAAGGAACTATCAAGCGAGTGGGGAAGGCGGAGCGGAAGTACATAGAAGAAGTGCTCGCCTCGGAGTTCTCGAATTCGCGCAATCCGGGAATGCTCAGCCGTTTTGAAAAAAAGTTCGCCGAGATGGTCGGTACGAAGTACGCGATAGGGCACATCAACGGCACCGCGACGCTCCACTCCTCGCTCTTTGCGGCAGGGGTGCGTGCAGGGCACGAAGTCATCACGACGCCGCTTACAATGTCGTCGCCCGCACTTTCCATTCTGCAGGCGGACGCTGTCCCTGTGTTCGCGGATGTGGACGAGGAAACACTGCAGATAGACCCGACATCCATCGAAGCGCGTATCACGCCGCAAACAAAAGCCATCATGCCCATTGCGCTCTATGGCCTCTCGCCCGACATGGACCCCATCATGGAGATAGCGAAGAAGCACAAGCTCGTTGTTATCGAAGACGTTGCTGAAACGTTTCTTACCACCTACAAGGGAAGGCAACTCGGCTCGATAGGCCACCTTTCGAGCTTCTCGTTGCAGGCGACGAAGCACATCACTGCCGGCGAAGGAGGAGTCGTGTGCACCGACGACCCCGACCTCGCTGATGCCGTGCGACGGTTCTCGGTCTTAGGTTACTCGACCGTCTCGCGCAACACGGGGAAGATAACGAAGGATGACATCCAAGACCCGAATTTCGATCGTCACGTACAGCTCGGTTTCAACTACCGCATGCCGGACCTCTGTGCAGCAGTCGCACTTGGTCAGCTTGAGAACGCGAAGGAATTGGTGCAGCGTCGCGTCGATGTTGCGGAGCTTTTTATTGATGCGATGAAAGAATGCACGTGGCTCAAGCCCCAAAAGACGCCTGAAGATTGCACAAATTCGTACTGGGGACTTGCGGTACGACTTACGCGTGAAGACATTCCGTGGAAAGACTTCAGAAAGAAATTCATGGAGCTCGGCGGCGACGGTATCTACGCCGCGTGGAAGCTCTCGTACCAAGAGCCGATGTTCCAAGAAGCGACACGCGACTGGTCGGGGAAAGAGGAGATCATCAAAGCCACGTACAAAGGAACCCTCTCGAATTACGCGCCGGGGCTGTGTCCTGTCGCTGAGCGTGTGCAGAAGCAGATACTCGCCTTTAAGACGAACTACTGGGATTGGGAGCGTGCTGAGAAACAGGCGAACATTTTGAAACAGACCATCGCACATTTCGGGGCATGATACGCGGAAAAAAAGTCGTTGCGATAATCCGTGCGCGCATGAGCTCTACCCGTCTTCCGGGGAAAGCGCTTCTGCCGCTCGCGGGAAAACCGGTCCTCGCGCACATGATCGAGCGGCACCGCAGGAGCCGCTACACTGACGAGGTGGTCGTCGCAGCTCCCGACAACGAGGCCGACGAGCCGATCGCAGCATTATGCAAAAAAATGAGCTGCGCGATATTCCGCGGCAACGAGCAGGACGTCTTCTCGCGTGTTGTATCGGCTGCCCGTCAGTATGGTGCGGACATCGTGGTAGACGGCATGGCGGATACGCCGCTCGTCGACCACCGCATCGTCGACAAGCTTATCGAGCTCCTTGTCGAAGGCCCCTACGATTGCACGAGCAATGAATTCGAAGAAACATACCCCGTCGGGCTCGATGCGCGCGTTTTCGACTTTGCGGCTCTTGAAAAGTCGGAAGCGAACGATAGAGAGGCGATGTATCGCGAACATGCCGGCTACTCTATCCGTTCTCGTCCAGAGAAATACAAGCTCGGCAATCTCAAGGGAGAAGGGAAGCTCAGCTGGCCGGCCCTTCGCCTCACGCTCGATACGAAAGAGGATTACGCACTCATTTCGGCTGTGTACGATGCACTGTATCCGGAGAACCAGGATTTTTCCGCCGACGATATCGTCACCTTCCTCAAAGCTCATCCGGAGCTGGTCGCGCTCAACAGTGGTATACAACAAAAAACACCATGAAGATCTCCGTCGTCGTGTGCGTGCGCAATGAAGAGAAACGTATTCGGGAGTGTCTGGAGGGAATATTCAAGAACGAGCCAGACGAGGTCATCGTCGTTGACGGCAACTCAAGCGACAAGACGGTCGCCATCGCGCGCGAGTTCGAAGGCGTTCGCATCATCGAGAGCAAAGGCTCGAACCTCACGCGCGACCGGCAGATAGGGATAGATGCAGCAAAAAATGAGCTTATCGCGATGATAGACGGTGACCATCGTCTGCAGCCCGGTGACCTCCAGTCGCTTTTAAAGGACATGGAGCGCTACGACCTCGACATCGTGCAGAGCGGGCTCGTTTCTCACAAACACAGCGGATTTTGGGACAAGGCGGAAGAGGCGCTGTGGGAGCTGACGCACAACACACCGACAGGGGTACGCCACATGATAGGGACGGCACCCGCTATCTACCGCAAACGTGTGTTCAACTGTGTGCGTTTCGACGACCACATTACGAGTACGGTGGACGACGCCGACTTTATGTACCGACTCTCAAAGTTCTCAGAGATACGCATCGGCGTCGGCGATACGAAAGTGGGGCAGTACCACTTTGCCTTCTTTTCGAGCTACATGAAAAAGTTCCAGATGTATGGCAAGGGTGATGGAGAATTTTGTTACAAACATCCGGAACGCGCTCCCTCGATGCTCTTCCACCTCCTCGTGCGGTACCCAATTATCTACTCATGGCGGGCACTACGTACAGGGCAGCTGCACGCGATACCGTTCTTCGTCTTGCAGGGATGGGTACGGTTCTTCGGACTCGTTCGTTACTTTCTCGGACTTTCCTGAAGCATATGTCGCTCAAAGAGAAAAAGATACTCATAACCGGTGCGCGTGGATTTGTGGGGAACGCAGTGCTCGAGCGGCTTGCAGGGGCGGGTGTTCCTAAAAAGAACATTACTGCACATTCACAGGAAGCGGGGGATCTTCGCTCTCCTGAAGCGTGCGAGGAAGCTGTTCGCGGTGTACAGATCGTCATCCATCTTGCCGGAATAACGGGCGGAGTAGCTTTTCATCGCGAGAACGCAGAGCGTATGTATGAAGAGAATCTTACGATGGGCATAAATCTCGTCGCGGCTTCGATGAAACAGGGTATCGAAAAATTTGTGATGGCGGGAAGCCTGACGGAGTACGGCAGGGAAGCACCGTTGCCGTATCGCGAGGAGAACCTTTGGAGTGGTGAGCCAAAGCCTGCGCACGCTCCTTACGCACGCGCCAAGCGCGCGATCCTCGCAGAAACTACAAGGCGTCGGGGTGAAGGACTGCAGAGTGCGCACCTCTTACTGGCAAGCATGTACGGGCCGGGTGAACGTGACGATTTCGTGATACCAAAACTCATTCATAGATTCCTCGATGCAAAAGAGAAGAGCGAACCACGGGTCCTTGAGCGCGGAGCGGGCGCTTCAACGCGTGATTTTCTTTTTGTGAAAGACGCGGCGGAGGCTATCGTCATGGCGGCGGATTCATACGATGCTGCAGAGCCCTTGAACATCGCCTCCGGAAAAGAAACATCCATTCGTGACCTTGCGTCCACGATAGGCAAACTCGTCGGGTACGAAGGCACGATAGAATTTAACGGCTCACCGGAGAAGGAGGACCGAGTCGTCGCCGACATCTCCCGCGCAAAGAAGTGGGGATGGAGTCCTAGAACTGACCTTGAGGAGGGTCTCAAGCGAACGATAGAGTGGCATTGCAGAAAATGATTGACGTCTTCCGGCATTTGTATGACTATGCCGGGGGTTCAACAGAGGAGACAGAACATTGAAACCGACAGCTGCTGTCGTTTGCGGTCTTCCGACGTCTGGCAAAACGACGTTGGCACGGGAGATCGCTCGCCGAACCGGACTGCATCTGATCGATTTTGATGCAGGCGAGCTCTTTAGCACTTACCCGCAAGAGCCGAATCCCTACGCCAGCGAAGAAAGTAAGGCACGCGAAACCTCGCGTGCAAGAATCATCTACACGGTGATGCATGCCGCTGTGGAAGCGAATCTCAAGGAAGGGAGGTCACTCATAATCACCGCAACGTACTCGCGCCATGCCTCCCAGGACTTTCTGAAGGCGGCGGTAGAACATGGTGGTGGGCGCCTGAAAATGGCGCTCTGCAAGTACGGTGACACAGAGGCGGAGATCAAGCGGCGCATCCGGTCTCGCAGTCGCAAGTATCGCGGAGGGTGTCGATCGCTCGAACATTACCTCGACGACCGGGCTCGTTGGGCGGGCATCAAGTTGCCGCACATCACTGTGCGAATGGAGGGAGGAGAAAGAGGCACAAAGCAAGCAGTCGAAGAGGTGCTCGCGTACCTCAATATGGACTGACAAGCAAGAACCTCCCGCCATGCGTCGCGGGAGGTCCTTAATTTAGAAAATGTGTCTCGTATGATAGTGTGTGGCGATGCGTAAGGAGGCCAAAGGAAAAAAGCAGGACAAAAAGAAGACAGTATTTATCACCGGTCTTACTGGCTTCGTCGGAAGTCACCTCGCCGACTACATTCTCGAGAATGAGCCAGGGTACAAGATAGTAGGTTTCGCGCGCTGGCGCTCTCCCAAGGACAACATCCAGCAGATATTGGATAAGGTCACCATCGAGTACGGCGACATGACCGATTTTCCTTCGATGCGCGCGGTTCTTGAAAAACATCGTCCCGAATTCATCTTTCATCTCGCCGCACAGTCGTATGTCGACTTCAGCTTCATTGCGCCGATAGCTACGCTTGAGAGCAACGTCATCGGCACGGCGACGCTTCTCGAAGCGGTACGTTCCCTCAAGGCAACGGACGGGTACGATCCGGTCATTCACGTATGCTCTTCTTCGGAAGTGTACGGGCAGGTGAAGAAGGACGAGGTGCCGATAACAGAGAGCAACCCCTTCCGCCCCGCCTCTCCCTATGCGGTCTCCAAAGTGGCGGAAGACATGCTCGCGCAGCAGTACTGGCTCTCGTGGAAAATAAAGACCATCCGTACGCGCATGTTCACGCACACCGGGCCGCGCCGTGGGGAAGTGTTCGTGCTCTCGAATTTTGCAAAGCAGATCGCTGCGATCGAGGCGGGCAAGCAGCCGCCGGTCTTGAATGTTGGGAACCTCGACAGCATCCGCACCTTCATGGACGTGCGCAACGCCGTCGAGGCGTACTGGCTTCTCGTACACAAGTGTCCGCCGGGCGAAGTCTACAACATCGGAGGGGCGGAGACGATGACGATAGGCGACATGACGAAAAAACTTCTCGCACTCTCGAAAGTGAAGAACATCAAGGTGAAGGTCGATCCGTCGCGTCTGCGGCCTTCCGACGTTACACTGCAAATTCCTTCCACCAATAAGTTCAGGAAAGCCACAGGCTGGAAACCGAACATTCCTTTTTCAAAAACACTTGAAGATACGCTCGACTACTGGCGCGACCACTACAAGCGCAACAGTTAGTTTTCCATGATCATTAC
>Ga0326597_10004008_pt1 | contig 20866 bp, 20 predicted proteins | sample RVTome_12_FD_203789 | JGI IMG/M metagenome (GOLD analysis project Ga0326597, IMG submission 203789) | Soil microbial communities from uranium-contaminated site in the Upper Colorado River Basin, Wyoming, United States - RVT100D185 | ecosystem: Environmental > Terrestrial > Soil > Contaminated >...
GGTCCTCCTCGTCGAATCTCCCGTACTTGGCTCTCCGAAGAACGTCCTCGGCCTCGGCGAGTTCCTGGTCCCCGAACCCCCTCTGTCCTTGGAAGGAGACGCGGGGCTGCTCGGGAGCGGGGGCTGGAGGAGCCTTCGATGCCCGAATCCTGGCAAGGATCTTCTGCCGGACCGGGTCCGCTTCGAGGGCCTCAACTGCCCCCGTGGGAGACGCGGGTGTCGCCATCCCCGCATCCTTCATCCTCTGGAGGATCTTCTGCCGGACGGGATCGGTTTCCGTCACTACCGCCCCTGTTCCAGCAACCACTTATCGTATTCGGCGAGGAGCGCGGGGAGGTCTTCCACGTCTGCCTCCTCGACAGCGGCGTCCCACTCCTCGTTCGTGGAGAAGTTGAAGCGCGGGGCGGTGGTGGTGGTCGGCGGCGGCTGGACGGTCCCTGGACCGGGAGAAGGGGCCTGAGTCTGGTTCGGCGGATTCACCGCCCGGTCGAGAGCGGAGTCACGGAAGGCGTTGCGCTGGTCCCGCATTCCCTCGATCTGTCCCTCCAATCTCTCCACCTCGGCAGCCCACGCGGCCTGCTTTTCCGGCGAGGTGAAGGGGTCTGATGCGCTCTTCCTCGCCTGCATGAGACGGGATTCAGCCTCCCGAAGGTTCCTCTCGGATTCCTGGTACTGCGTGCGGAACTGGTCGGGGGCGAGGTTGTCGAGATTCATCTGCCTGCGGATCGCCATCGCCCGGTCCCTCTGCGCGATGGAGTCCGTTCGACTCTGGTGACGGAGGCGGTCGGCCTCCGCCTTTCTCTCCGTCTCGGCTTTGCTCTGCGCGGCGGTGGCAGCATCGCCTCGCGCTTGGCGGCGTTCGCTGAACTCCTGCCTGGTCACCTTGTCCCGCGCCCCGGCCTGATGCCGCTGCATGTCGGCCCACGTTTCGGGGCTGAGTAGTCCACCGGACGCTTCGAGAAGGGACTCCGGGCCTCCGGGGATGGGAACGCCGACTCCCTCGAACAGGCCGCCGGGTGCGCGGTCGGATGGCAGAAGTTCTATCATCTCGGCTTCGCGGTTCCTCTTGGCGTTCTCCAGTGTCGCGGCCGGTCCGATGAGGTCACGGGGCGCGGTCACCCCATCGACGGTCACCGGCTCGGCCCCGTGCTTCCTCTCGGACATGGATGTAACGAGGCGTATGAGGGCGTCTAACTGATCGGCGCCGACATCGGGCCTGCCGAGGATATCGGCGGCCTCCGGCGGGAGGGCCACAGGGCGCGTCTCGAACGTCTGCCCAGCCTCGCGCTCGCTCCTCTGGAACGCCTGGTTCGCCTCCCGCTCTCCGGCCTGGAACTCCCTCTGCCTCACCCGGCCGGGCTCCGCGATCTGCTCTTCGAGGAAGGACCCGATGGCACGACCGGGAATCTGGCCCACGGAACCGGCAACGCTCTGGGAGAGGGTCCGCCCGAAGGACGGCTTGCGATTGAGACGGGCGGTCTGCCGCCGCTGCGAGGCGTCACTCACGGTCCCGAGCAAGGCGGCTATCAGGGCAGGATTGATCACCGGCACTGGTCACGCTCCTTCGTTCGGGACGATGCGCCCCGGGACATAGTAGACCGGCCGGCGGACCCGAGGCGTCCGGACATCGACCCCGTGCTCGTTCGGGGGGAGGGAGTCGAAGTCTCCGGTCCCGGCGAACCGTGAGGACCCGGCGATGGCGAGGATGGTGAGTCCCATGCGGATTCCGTGGAGCCGCCTTTCGTCCGTGGCGAACGGGTAGCCTGAGGGGATCATCCGCCGATCCTGTCCGGGATGACCCCGAAGGGGTCCGGGACCCGGGCCAGCGGCGGGGCCGACGCACGCCGCATGAGCCTGCGGAACCGGGACCGCTTCTGAGCCGCGAGGGTGGCGGCGAGGTCCTGCGAAGTCCCGCCTACCGTGGGGAGCGCCCCCACCGTGGACCTGCCGAGGTCCGCGACGACGCCCTCTCCCATGTCTGGTGCGAGGGACCCGGGGGCTCGAAGAACATTCCCGAGGTCGCCGAGGAGGTTGGAGTTCCCGGTTGCTCCGGCCGCATTGGTCCCCATGGACAGGGCCGCGTTGATGGCCGCCATGGAGTAGGGGTCGTCCTGCACGCGGTCGGGAAGGACTTCGGGAAGAGCAGCACCGGCAGCCTGCGACCCGAGATAGGCCGCCTGCCCGGTTGCAGCGGAGGACGCCGCAGCCGACGCTTCCGCCGCTGTCGCCCCTGCGGCTGTCGCCCCGGCCTGAGCCTCTCTCGCGCCAGGCGGTAGCCCGGCCAGCATCAGAAGAACGGCCAGAACGTTCTTTCCCACGCCGAGGGGGGACACCTGACCGTCTTCCAGCATCGGACCGTAGCCTGGGAGCCTACCGACCACCCGGGTCTGCGTTGACAGCGCCCCGGGCGTCTTTTCTCCACGAAGCGCCTCCCGCTCCTGAGCCCTGTTCTCGGCTGATGCTCCGTAGGGGTTGGTTGCCCTGGCGGAACGGAGAGGGCCAGGATCTTTCCCGGGGTCTCTCACGAAGGGTTCTGCCATCGCGTAGGGACCTCCGTAAGCCTGCCCAACGGAGGCCATGAGTTTCTCTCCGAAGGACGCCGATCCCCCCTCGTCCTTGGCCTCCTCGATGGCCCGGCGGCGGTTCGCCATCCGGCGGATCCCCATGGCCCCCTCGGGGTCGAGGCCAGCCGCACGAAACGGAGCCCCCCTGCTAACGGGAGCCCCGGACAGCATCTCGATCAGAGCGCGGCGGTTGCCCATGCTACGAACCAGCCGCCTTGAGGCCACGGAGAGCGATCAGCGCGTTCACCTCGTCCTCGGACAGCGAGGAGCGGAAGCCCTCGATGGACAGGAGCGAGTCGATGACCTGGGCGATGTTCCCCGTGTAGCCACCGGCCGCGGAAATGGCCTCCATGAGGGCGGAACGGTTCATCTCCGAAGCCTTGAACCCCTGGTCGATCTCGGCCTGCCCGGTCCGGTACAGCGCGTCCCCGGTGAACGCGGCCTGCGAAGCGTTGAGCGGGTCCTGCCGCATCCCGGACCCGGCCAGTTGCGCGGACAGGGAAGCCCGGTTGAGTCCGGCCTCGCGCCCAATCCTCTCCCTTGCCTGGGCCTGCCACGACGCGAGGGTTGCGGCGTCCACGGCTGGCGTCTTGAGAGCGTTAGACACCGCGGTCCCGGCCTCGTTCAGAGGCCCGAGGTTCCCCATGAGAACGTCCTTCATCTCCCCGTAGGCGCCCATCGATGCATCTCGTTCCTTCCCGAGAATGTCGTCGATGGCCCCCATGAGGTTATGGTTGCTCATCCTCTGCCGAGCGGGACCGGAGAACCGGGAGAGAGGATTGTCCTCCCAATTCGCCTGCCCCTCTTCGAGGAACGGATTGTAGGTCCGGAGATTGGAGCCGGTGTCGAACGCTCCGGCGCTGCGCAGTCTCCTGAACGCCTTGCGACCGAGGCCGAACTCCGCGCCCTCGCTTCTGTAGTCCCGGAACATCGGCTTTTCGCCGCCGTCGTATTGGTCGGTGTTCTTAGCCATTGGGTGTTGTCCTTTCGAGAGCGATTCCAACCACGAACGCCTCAGCGCCCGCCGTGTCGGGAGCGGTCGTCGGATCCCTCCCGATGGTAATCCCCAAGGCGGCGGGGTCAGAGACCAGGATAGACCCGAACGTAGTCCACATCAAACCGTCCACGGCCGTAGCCGCAACGGAGATCCCGTACTCGGCGCCCGCGCCCATCTCGACGGGTTCGGCGTCGGCCGCGCCCTCTGACCCCATGATTCCCACTGAATTGTCCCATCGAACTACGGCGGTCCCAGGAGCGTCCACGGACCAGGCGAGTCGCATCGTGTAGGTGCCGGGAACCACGACCCGGGTGGAGATGGTGCCTGAATGTTCTTCCGTGATGGCGTACACGGAGACGGGGAACTGCCCGCGAACCCCGGCCGTCGGAGCCGTCCCGGAGGATGCCAGGGACAACATCACCCCTGGGATCCACAGGTTCGGGATGTTGTTGACCGCGATGGCGGGGAAGCGGCGGAAGACCTCAGCGAGCCTCCCGAACTCCCGGACCGTGCTGTGCCGGACCTCGGCAACGCTCTGGCCGAAGCCGATGCCGCTGGGGGGAGAGTAGGCCCCTGCGGTCGTGGAGGGGTGCCTGTCCATCTAGGCACCCGCCTTCGGAGGCCGTCCGCCGTCGTTGCCGTAGGCCAACTCGTAGGCGAAGGGGCGGACGGGACGGTTCCCCACCACGGCCAGGAACCGGAGCCGGAAGGTCACGCCTCCCTTGCTCTTGCCGCCAGCCTCCACCTTGCCCGTGAGGTTGGACGCGACCTTGGCGGGGTCGGGGAACGCGGTCCCGTCGTAGACCGTCACCCTCGGCCCCCAATTCCCACCGTCCACCTTCATCTGGACCATGAGATGGGGCCAATTCGCCGTGGTGAGGGAGTCGGACTCGTCGTAGGGGAGGTCGTGGAGGAGGGTATTGACCGCGTTGATCACCCGCTGGCTGATCCCGCCGTCGTCCGCGGGGTCCATGACGAGCGCCCCGGTCTCGTACCACCCGAGGATCCCTCCGAGGTAGAACACGGTCCCCTCGGCCGCCGCGTCCCCCCAATCGGCGATGTCGAAGGTTGACCCGCTCACCGAAACCACGGTCCCGACCACGGGGTCCTTTGTGGTATCGAGCGGGAGCCCGACCACGCGGACGCCGCGGGCGGGCATCACCCCGGGAACCGGGTCGGGGGTGATCGTCGCGAGAGTCGTCGGGGCCGCCCCCGCCACCGCGTCCACCGTGTAGGCCGCGGTGTCCGCCTGCCCGTCGTTGTCCCCGTAGTCGATCTCCAGGAGGTTTCCGTAGGAGTCGCACGCGAGCATGGCCCGCCCGTGGTCGGTCCCCCCAGTGACGAAGGACCGCCTTCCGCCACCGGGGACGAATGAGGAGACCTGCATGTCGAAGTACCCGACCTTGCCGGACTCGTCGATGGGGTAGGTCTGGACCACTGTCGAGGGAGCCGCGGCCTGAGAATTCACCGTCCCCTTGATGGGGGTGGCGGCGTAGAGGAACCTCGTCCTCGGGTCGAAGCCGAGCGCCGCGCCCATGACGCCGGTCGTGTTGGGCGAGAAGTAGATGTCCGAGGAGATGATCCGGTCGGGTCGGACCGTCTGCTTCATGGGCCGCACGCCGCCGGAGTCGATGACGAATACACCGCCTGGGCCGAGACCGTAGACGGCACCGTCGACCGCCAGCAGGCACTTGGGACCGAAAACACCGAAGTCCTCCGAGACCTTGGTGAACCGCCAATCGGAGACAGGTGGAGTGCCCGTGTAGACCCCGCTTCCCGTTCCGATGAAGATCTCCTTGCTCGTGGCGACCACGAGGGACTCGTCCGCCTCGACGGCCCCCGTGATGTCGAACCCGGAGATGGAGAACGGGAATCGGTAGTTGGCGCTCCATCGGTGGTTGGTCCCTGGCTCAGTGTGGTACATGATCCCGTCGTAGGCGAACGAGAGGATCATCCCCTTGTAGTCGATGGCGAACCGGATCGTGGAGCCAGGCGGGACCCCGACGAAGTAGTCGGAGAAGGCGCTCTGGGGGAGGGGCTGTGAGAAGAACAGGTTGGCGTCCGCCACGCCGTCGTTGACTAGAGTCCCGGCCACGGAGACGGCGAGCGTCTGGGACAGGAACGGGACCGTGAGTCCCGCCTGCGTCCGGTAGATCTCGAAGTGCGTGAACTGAGCGTCCGCTGGGGTCGCTGGCATGGTGTTGATGTCCGCCGAAGTCTGGCCGGCCGCGATGGTCACGGGGAAGGGTCCGATGGGGCCGCTCCGCCGTCCCGTGTTCTGGTTCAAGTTCACGATGTAGTAGGAGTGCGTGTTCCCAGCCACGAGTGATCCGGCCGTTGCTGAGGAGGCCACGGTGACACCTGCCGCAAGAGGGGCCGCGAGGTCGAAGTTCTCCTCCACGAGAGCCGAGCCCGACTCGCGCATGAAGGTCCGCTTGCCCGTCTGGTAGGCCGCGAGGTACTGGCCGAGCCGGAGCCAGGTCATCGGGGCGACGGCGTTCCACCCCGTAGAGAGGGACGACGCCGTGGTGCCGTCGTCCTCGTACATCGTGGTCCCGTGCCTGTAGAGCCGACGGGTGATGGTCGGAAAGGTGTGCTCGATGGCGTCGGTCGGCTGGATCGTCGCCGCGGCGATGGCCCGTACGATCCGCATCCCACGCCGCCTCCGCCCCGCCTGCTGGCCCCCGGGGTAGAAGTTCCGCGCGTACCGCGCCTCCGACGGGTCCATGCCCGTCGATCCCCACAGGGAATCCCCCCCGTGGACCGAGAAAAGGTGCGGGTGCCGGGACATGGGCTACGGGACCGCCCGGTAGGTGCCGGGGTAGCGCCGCCCCCTGCCCGACCGCATGTAGTTGGGGATCTGCATCGTCTGGCCCCGCGTCCGCTCCCGAAGCGCGAGGCCCTGGATGTCCCCCATGTCGCTGTTCCACATCGCCTTGGCCGTCTCCAGGTCCTTCTTCCGCCCCCGGGTCGCCAGGAACGGCTGCACGGCATGGTAGACCGGGGTGGAGGTGTATGCCGTGGGGATGCGGCACAGGTCCGCGTCGGCCGAGAGCGCGTTGTCGTTCCCGGTTCCCCACACCTCGGCGGTGCCGTTCTCCTCCGGGGCCGGGTGGAAGGTGAGGATGGCCTGCGGAGCCGCCGTCGCCGCGGCGTCGTTCACGCCCCAATCGGCCGAGTACATCCGGACCGTGTTCTGGTCCTCGGGCTCCAGGTCCAGGTCGCTGGTCCTGTTCTGGTAGACCGTGGGGATGGAGTAGACCGGCACGTCGTCGAGCACGATGGGGTCGTGGATGTGAATGAGCCCCTTCGGCACCAAGTAGGACGCCTGCTCCCCCGTGGTGGTGATGGTGTAGTACTTCCGGATCCCCACGAGCCCCGGGAACAGGATGTTGATCCGAGCGATGGCCTCGTTCAGGAGTGCCTTGAGCAACGCGAGGTCGGCGGAGGACAGGTCCGTTGTGGTCTGCCCGAACCATCCACCCGCCAGGTTCTGCATCTGGAGAAAGGTGAGCCCCGTGTAGTCAGTCGTCGGGGCGGGCTGCGGGGTAGGTGCCGCCATGGTTCCGCTACTTCACGACCGCGTGACGGCTGAGGATGCGGTCGGTGATCTTGTCCGATTCCGACTCCAGTTCTTCCTCCGACGGCCCATCGTCATCGACGACCTTGACGCGGGGCTCCGGAACCGACTCCCCTGCGATGGCCCTGAGTTCTAGCAGGGCGGATCGGCATTCGTCCCTGTCCATTCCGAGGTCCGCCTTCTCCGGAAGACCAAGCCGAAGACGGATCTCCGTCTCGACTTCCTTGACCCCGAGGTCCCCCACCGGGCGTTTGCTGGCCCCGATGCAGAACGAGTACACGATCTCCCCCTTCGACACCTCTCCCAGAGTCTTGAGCCAGAGGAAGAAGTCCTTCACCCCCTTGAACCCGTACATCTTCACGGTCCTGTCGTCGAGGAAGATGGACCTGGTTCCCGGGAACTGGATGAACACCGATGGCTTGACCACGATGGGAGCCTTGGTGACCGGGTGGGGCTGGGTCTCCTTCTTCCTCACGAGCAGGGACCGTGTGTTTGCTCCCGTGGTCCGGCACGCGATCCTGTCCATGGCGCTCATCCGTCCTCCTCAGTGGTTGCGGGGGGGCTCCCAAAGGAGCCCCCCCTTGTTCTCTAGACCGTGAAGTCCGTCAGAGCCGCGTGCGCCTCGGGGAACCTCATGGAGACGAGGCCGGTCCCGATGTACTCGTCCACCACGCCGTCGTAGCGGACTCCGCCCGCGGGAACGTGGTCCTGCATGTCCCCGCGGTACAGCGTCATCTTCCGCATCCACTTCCACTTGAGGTGGAGCATGTCCACGCAGAAGGCGAAGCCTCCCGCTCCGTCCACGGCCGTCGGGCCGGAGACGGTGGAGTAGCCCCCGGAGCCGGAGAGGCTGTAGTCGCAGATCACCTTCACCGGACCGCTGGAGGTCTCGATCTCTTCGAGGCGGAGTCCGAGTTTGCGGCTGGCCTCGGCATCGCTGCGCCAGTGTCCCGAGGCCGTGAGGGGACTCCAGAGCGCGTTGCGGGCCGCGGGGCCGAGGACGAGGAGTTTCGACTTCGTGCCGGGAGAGCCCGTGTTGGCGCACATCGCCACGAGGTCGTTGAGGACGAACAGATCGATTGGCGACCCGCCGGCCGAGGTGATGTTGGAGCCCGCGGACCGCTCGTTTCCGGCGGCTCCGGAGAGGAGCCAGCGGTAGATGCCGCGGCCCATCCGAAGCGGCTGGCCGTCGGCCGCGGTGGTTTCCTTCCTCTGCGCGAAGTAGAGGAGGTTGGACAACTGCCTCTGCGTCCGGGCGTAGGCGTTGCGGAGGTTGTCCTTGCGCTTCTGCCCGATCTTCTCGCCCGGCCGAGTCGCCGTCTTCATCTCCTCCCAGGTCGTTTTGACCGACTCGGAGATGTTGGCCGTGACGTTGTAGTCGTTCTCGGCCCGGACGGCGAGGGCCGCCATCGTGTCTCCGCCCTCCTGACGCCCGCCGACGATGATGACCTGGGCTCCGGCAGCCGCGTCGGCGTCCGAACCTTCGCCCGCGACGGTCACCGTCACGTTGTCTGTGGAGATCGACACGACCACGAACTGGACCCCGGAATCGGGGATGACGCAGAAGTTCCCGGCGCGGAAATACTTGCCGGTCCCGGTGGCGACGGCGATCACGCCGTCGGACGCGGTGTAGGCGCTGGCGAGGGTCGTGCGCTCCGGCACCCTCTGGAGAACGTAGTCGTAGAACCTGGGGTCGGTGAGTCCCGCGGTGTCGGCGAGGCGTGTGAGCATGGCGAGGAACGGAGCCTCGTCGGGGTTCCGCTCGTAAAGCTTGACTTCGTGAGCGAACGGACGCTCCTCGGTCGCTCCGGAATCGGTGGTGTATGCGCCTTCGATGAAAGTCGCCATCTATCGGCTCCTAGATTGCGAAGGGGTTCTTGTCTCCGCCGAAGACTTCGTCCACGAACTCATCCTTGCCGTGCTTCTTGGCGGGTGTCTTCGGAGGGATCGCGGGTCCACCCCGCGATTGAGGGGTTCCGCTCGTCAGGGCCGCTTTTGCGGCCGCTGCCGCCGGGGCGAGCGGAGTCTTCTTGCCCCGGGTGTCCATGGCCTTCGCGGCGAAGTAGAGGCTCTCCGCGTCGGGATAGGCCGCGTCCAGACCGGCTGCCTCCGCGGCCTCGTCCGCCTTGGCGAGACGGGCCATCGTCGAGCGGTGGTTCTTCCAGTCCTTGGTCTCGGGGTTGGAGTCGAGGGAGCGGATCGTTGCGGTGGCCTGCTCGCGCATCTGGCGATTGACCGCCGCAGCGTTGGTCGCGTGGATCTTCTGCGTCTCCTCGAACTGATAGATGTGGAAGGGGGCGTTGGCGCGAATGGCTGCCAACTGCTCGGCTTTCCGGTACTCCTTCTTCTCGATGAGGTTGTCGTAGATGCCCTCGTACTGCTGCTCCGTGAGGGCGGCGACCTGCCGGGCCTGCCTGATGAGAAGCGGCTCGGGAACGGGCTCGGGGGCCTTGGCCTCCGGCGCGGACTTTCCGGCGAGGATCTTGTCCATGACGGAGCGGAGGACCCGGGCCTCGATCTCGGAGGGTGTTTCGGCGGGCGTGGGTGCGGCCTCGCCTTCCTCCGCGGAGTTCGCCGGGGCGGCTTCGGGGTCTCCCCCGTCACCCGCGGGGGCGGTCCCCGCGTCCCCTGCGGGCGCCCCGGCGGAGGGTCCGCCCCCGGCGGGTTCGTATGCGGGCTCTTCCGCGACCGGCTCGGCCGGTGCGCGGCCCGGAGCGTGAGGAGGCGCGGCCGGCGCGGCCGGCGCGGCCGGCGCGGCTTCGGCTCCGGGAGCCGGACCGAAGATCTCGTCCTGCTCCTCGTTCGTGAACACGGCTTCTACCTGCGGATTGGGCATCTATCAAACTCCCTTCTTGGGTCCGGAACGGACTCGTTCCAGAACCTTGCGTCCCATGTCGAGGAGGTGCTTCACCGAGTCAAGACGGGGACCGCCCCCGTCCTTCGGTGCCTCCTTCTTCGCCTCCCGCAGGAACTCGGCGGGGTTCGCCAGCCTCCGGAGAACTTCCCGGAGGTCCTGAAACCTCGTGTGGACCTTGGCCGCCTCGGCGGGCGTGAACTCCTCGTCGAAGAACTCCTTGTGGCAGTCCCCCATTCGCTTACCGACCACGAACAGGACGGCCTCGTGCAACTCGGGGTACTTCTCCTTCAAGAGCGATACGCGCCGTAGAGCCTGCTCGTACCGCTCGTAGTCGGTCGGGCGCTTGTCGGTCATCAGCCCATCCTCGCCAGGTCACGGCCCGGGGGGGCGATGGAGGGTCCAGGGGAGCCTCCCCCGAGTCCCACGGACCCTGGGTTGGCGGACCCGTTGCTGCCGTTGCGTCCGTTCTGAGGGACCGGCCTCCCCTTGTCCGAAGCCTTCTGCCCGTCGGGGTTGCCAACGTCCTGCCCCGTCGTCTGGGACATCATCAGTTTCTGGATGATCGCCATGCGCTCCCTCGCCGCGTCGGCCAGCAGCATGGCCTCCTCTTCTTCCCCGGCCTGCTGTGCCTCGCGTGCTGCCGCGGCGAAGGCGTCGGCGAAGTCCAGGTGGTCGTCGGCCGGGTGGGCCGGGACGGGGAGCCCGATCTTCACCATCTCGATTGCGTCCTCGACGGCGATGGGGTCGTGGACGAAGGCCGGGACCGCCCTGTCGGGGTTGGGGATCCTGACGGCCTTGGCGAACTCCCGTGCCAAGTAGGGCATGTTGAGAAGCCCTGGAAGGGCGCCGAACTGGTTGATGAGAGCCCCGATGCCCTGAGCCGCCTGCGGGTCCCCCTGCCCGGATCCGGCCGTGGTCGAATACTCGAACTCCCCCTGGAGCATGGGCCGGGACACCTCGTAGGTCCGAATGGAGGTGCCCATGCGACCGATCCTCCGGACCAGTTGCGAGGTGGAGAGGAACGCCTGATTGAAGAGCGCGGTGAGGGCGATCAGTTCCTCGACGAAGGAGACGGTGGCGCTGAACGAGATCTTGAACTGCATATCGGCCTGTTCCACGAACCGCTCGGTTCCGGTGGCGGTCCCCGGGGCTCCTCCGGCGCTGACGCCCTGGCGGTAGTCGGTGGACTTGGACCCTCGCTCGGACCACAGGTTGAAGAAGTCAACGCCCTGGAGGTTGACTTGCGCGGATTCCGATCCCTTCTCCATGGTACGGAAGGCCCTTTCGGGGTCGGAGACGACGAGCACCTCGTAGGGGCATCCCGTGATGTCGGCGGCCAGGATGTTGTCCCTCTCGGAGTCCTTGAGGAGCAGGGTCGGGGTCCCGGCGCGGCGCACCGTTTCGAGGTAGGCGGAGGCCACGGAGTTGGCGTTCTTGTTCATGCCATGGGACGCCTCGGCCCCGGGGACCCCGTTGGGACCCTGGATGTCGATGTCGGGGCAGAGCATCCGGATAGGGATCTGGCCGTCGGGGGAGGGGTTGGGGACTTCGCGGAGTATGGTCTGGGTCACCGAGGCGATGCACCACTTGTCACGGGTGAACCTGTGGAAGAGGTAGACCAGTCGGTCGTCCCCGACCGCGTTGTCGGTTTGGGAATCGGACGGGGAAGGATTGAAGGTCTCGGATGGGAGGTCGAAGCGGTCCGTGGTGGCGATTCCGGCGACGGACCCGGACTGGATCCCGGCGGACCGGATGATGGCTTCGATCACTTCCGGGGTCGCGCCGGGGTACAGGCCAGATTCCACCCTGGCCCGGAACTCTCCGACCGACAATTCCTCGCGGACCCATATGTAGCGCATGTTCAGCACGTCGTCGGCCCGTGGGTCGGGGAAGACATCGTAGGGGTGGATGGTGCGCCATCTCGGCCCGTCGAGATCGAGGGGTTCCTCGTGGAGCATCCCGACGCCGTAGCGCATCTGGCGCTCTTCGACCCAATCGCAGAGGACAAACGCGGACCCGCACCACTCCGCGATCTTCCCGGAGCGGACGAGGATCTTGTTGGCATTGAGGAGCCTTGGGTCCCGCCATTGCTTGTTGAGGAGGGATGCGTTGGCGAGTGCGGCCTCCGGGTCCGTCCCTTCGACGGCGGTGACGACTACGGGGTTTCGTTCCGTGACGAAGGGGCCGATGTATCTCGCCACGCGGTCGTTGGTGGAGGACCGCATGAGGGGGAGGCGGACGTGCTCCTGGTACGGGAGGGGTTCTAGGTCGGCGGACATCCTGTAGGCCGCGTAGTGGCTGGCGAGGATGTCGCGGATCGGGGACTGGACGGATTCGGCTTCGAGGAGTTCGGCCTGCATGATCGAGGAGAACTCGGAGGCGTATTCGTCGGAGTAGGGATCCGGTCCCTGCTCCTGCTCCTCGGGCAGGATGCCCTGTTCTGCGGGGTCGATGAGGGAGAGGTCTTCAAACACGGACCGACTCCTTTCGCCCTGCGGTGGACATGGTTCCGAAGACGTTCTGGAACAGGCCCTTCACGGAGTTGGCTCGGCGCCCGTTCGCCTCGTTCATCTCCCGCGCCCTCTGGACCCTCGCGATCTCCTGCGGGGTCCGGCGCATCACGCGCGGCATCTCCTTGACCAGGTACTGCCACGCATCGGCGGGGTTGGAGAAGTGGTCGTGTACCGGGGTTCCGGAGGGGAGGATTTCCTCGGTCTGTCGGTCGGTCTTTTTCCGGTACTGGTAGAAGACATCGGACATGGTGAAGGGAGCGCCTTCGTCGTCGTACTGGCCCGGGGTCATCTGGTTGACCTTGCGGTTGATGCGGAGGTAGGGGACCATCCACTTGACCGCATCGATGGCCTCGCGCTTGTCGTCGATGCGTACGGGGACGATGCGGATCTTCCACATTCGCCACATCTGGACGATGAGGGAGTCGTAGTGCATGGAGGACTGCTTGGCGTCGGACCCGGCGACGATGCGGACGCTGGGCGCCACCTTGATCATCTCACCGACCCGCTCTACGAACTGGCGGTCGAGGGGGTGCCAGTATTCCGGACCCGGTGCCTTGTCCCCGGTCTCGTTCCGTTCGGGGAATTTTCCGAGCAGGAACGGGACGAGCCACTCCAGCACGGCCCCTCGGCGGAACACCATCCCATGTCCGAGGACGGTTTCCGTCTCTGGGTCCTTCTGCGCGTAGATCAGGGAGGCGCCGTCGGCCTTGCCGATGTCGAGTCCGATGTAGAGCGGGGTCGTGGCGCACACTTTGATCTCGGTGTCCACCACGTTCACGGGCTCGGACCACGGGGGGCTCCAGTAGGCGGCTCCGGATCGGGTATCCCGGTTCTTGAGGATCTCGCGCTGGAAGTCATCGTCGGAGCGACCTTCCTGGATGGACTTCAACCACCTCTCGCCGTACCACGGGACCATCCAGTAGTGGATGTCGTGTCGGGTCACCTTGAGTCTCGGATTGCTCCAGTCGCGGTGGAAGGAGTTGCCCTTCCCGTTGACGGAGGTGATGCGCCAGAGGCAGGCCGTGGCGTCCATGAGTCCCCGGACCATGGCTCGGGCCTTCTCCGCGAACTCCTCCTCGTCGAAGAGGAACCAGGAGAAGCGTCCGGCTCGGCCCGCGTTGCGGGAAGCGGCGGCGGCGCGGATGAAGGACTTGTTCTCGGGGAAGGAGATTTTCGTTTCGCCGAAGGTGTTTCCCTTCTTGCCTCCGCGCTTCCGGACCGGGTTCCCGTCCTCGTCGAGTTCCTTGTCCTCGCGGATGGGGCCGGGGAGCATCTTCGTCGGCAGGGCACGGAGGATCTGTTCCAGGCGTCCCATGTGGGACTCGGGGTTCTCGCGGTCCTTCACGTTGTCCTTGACATCGGCCGCGACTCCGCCGACGTGCGGGGCTCCCTTGTCCCTGATGGGCCACATGTGGTGGAAGCACATGGCCCACGATCCGCCGAAGAGGATGCAGTAGGTGAACCCGACTTTTCGAGGCTTCTCCACCATGTGGTTGCGGCGGTCCGCCTCGGGGTTGTCCTCGTCGAGGGGTGTGTACTGGTCTATGTAGAACGGGTACAGGGCCTCTGTGATCTGGAATTCGATGGGGAGGAAGGGGATGGACTGGCGGGCATCGGCGTTGTAGAGCCACGCCCAACGGGTACACCAGTACACGAGGTCTTCGGCGCACGCCTTCATCTCGGCTTCCCGGAACTCCTGGTCCGTATTGAATCGTCCCGAGATTTCCTCTCTCAGTTTGAGGTTGGCGAGGCGCATTTCGCGGACCCTGCGGAGGCATTCCTTCTCCCCGAGGTCGCGCCACGCCGCGGGGATGATCCACTTGCTGTTCCGCTCCAGGACATCGGCGAGGGTGAACGGTCCCGGGACATGGACAGTCGCGGTCGCGGAATCACGGAGCCCCGGACCTTTCGATCCGAGGCTCCGCTTGTCCTGGTCGGGCTGCGAGGGCATGGCCCTCCTTCACTACTTGACGCTGGGGATCTTCGTCGGCACGAAGGAGGCGAGGATCTCGATGGGCACGTCCCCGTCGGATCCGGTGGCTGCGGTGACGATGGTGATGCCGCAGTCCGGGTCCCCGATGACCAGCGGCATGTTGGGGATGGGAGCGAACGGGGTGATCATTTCGGAGCGATGCAGACCCCATCCGCCGGACGTGGAGATGTCCACGATGCGGTTGCCGCGGCCGATGATGCCGCCGATGGTGACCGTGGTGCCGTCGGGAGCGACGGTGGCGGTCTTGAAGGTGAAGATGACGGCGGTCCGGGTACCGGCGCCGGAGTCGTTGTCTCCCCCGGTGATGGCCCAGATGCAGAGACGGTGTCCGGCCCTGCGCTGGGTCGGGGAGGAGGAGAGGTCCGCGGCTACGGTCGCGGTATTGTTCGGGTTGTTGGGTCCGAAGACGTCGATGGTCCCGGCGGTGGAGACGACGGCGATGGCCGTTTTGATCATGATGAACGACGCGGGAGAAGCGGCGTAGGCCGCGGCGTTACGGTCGGACGGGATGTACTGCGTGGTCATTTCGGCTCCTTCGCCCCTGGCAGGGGCCGCTCCCCTTTTTCAGGGGGCCTCGTAGTCAACCGCCTCCATGGCGGCGTCGGCTTTCCCCGGGGACCTCCCCCGTGGATCACTTCGAGCCCGTGGCTTTCTAGCCTTCGGGCGTTTCGGCGACTTCGTGCCACATCACGTCGCAGGTGAACTTGGCCGTGGTGCCGGTCGGGGCGAGGACGACGATGCCGAGGCAGCACCTGGGGCGGACGATGAACATGCCCCGAAGCACATCGGGACCGGCCACGATGCCGGAACCGATGGAGACGGATGCGGCCTGGTCCAGGGAACCGACGCAGATCCAGGACGGGGCGGCGGCGAGGGTGATGGCGTTTCCGAACTTCGCGTTGGTCGTCGCGACGGTGTTTCCGGAGGGGTTTCCGAGGACGACGCCGGTTCCGTTGGAGACGGCTTCGGCCTGGACGGTCGAGGTGACTCCGATGAGGAGTCCGGCGCCGAGGCCCGCGGTTCCTGATGCCATGACGGCGGCCACGAGGTCGATGACATAGACCGCTCCGCCGTCCCCGTTTCCGTTGTAGAGAGCGTACTTGGCCGTGGTGGTGGGTCGTTCCACGACGGGGACCTGTGCGTTGGCGACAACGCCTCCGGAGAAGCAGAACCGCTTCCCGGCCCGGCTCATGTCGTAGCCATCGGCTTCGATGGATTCGACCGCGAGGGAGGATCGCTTCGTGACCCTGGGGGTGGTGAGGGTGCCGTTGGCGTATGCCTGCTGGCCCTTGACTTCGTCTTCGGTCCGCGCCATGTAGTCTCTCCTTTTCGCCTACCCTTTGGGCTACTCCTCGGGCACCAGCCCTTGGTCCTACCCGGGGGGGAGGCGGTTCTTTGCGCCGTTCTTGGGCGGTTCGGGGATCTGTCCGGGTCCGGCGACGACGAGGCCGGAGCGGTTCTTCTGTTCCTGCTTGTTCCACTCTCGGATCGCGTCCTTGGCCTTCTCCAGCATCCCGTAACAGAGCATGTCGTTGGCGATGGGTCCGGAGACTTCGACCCGTCCGTCCTCGGTGAGTCCGAGTTCCAGTTTCGCCAGCGCGTTCATGCCAGCCCTCCGCGAGTGTCGGTTTTCCGTACAGCCTTGTCGGGAAACTGTACAGGTTCGCGGAAGCGTACCTTGGGCGGGGGACGGGCGCAAGGGGGAAATCCTCGAGGGGTGCTTCGGGGCGACCTACTCGGGGGCGGCTTCTCCCTCGCTCCACGCCCCGGTCGTTACCTCGGCCCCGTCCTCTACATGGGCCGTCCTGGAGTAGACCAGGCCGCCCTTGGACACCCGGACCGTGGCCCGGTAGCCGTGGACGCCTTCGGGGATCTGGTAGACATCGACCCGTAGTTCCGCCTTGAGCGTGACGGGGAGGCCCAGGCCCGCGAACAGATCCGAGGCTATCCCGGTCCACCGCTGGAGGAGTTCTTCCCCCTCGCGGTAGAGTTCGTACTGGTCCGAGGGGCAGGAGGAGTAGTCGGGGGCGGTGTCCTGGCCGTCGTCCGGGACCACGGAGAGGGGCAACACCTGACAGTAGGTCCCGGTGCGCGTTCTCCACGCCTCTTGCGCCTGCTGGATCTTCGGCCACAGGATCGCCAGTTCGTCATTCACGGCCTTCTTGATGTTGAGGAGGGTTGCCATGGCTATCTCGTGATCGTGATCGAATGTCCCAGGTCTTCGACCCAGGCATCCAGATCATCCAGGTCCGCCCCGGTGACTTCGGCGTCGCACGCGATGAGGGTGTCGATGTGCCCGGCCAAAGGGTTCACGCCGCTTTCCAGGGCCATAAGCCCGAGGGTCGTTGTGACCCCGGCGGATCCCGCGTCTCCGGTCGCCAGAGAAGCCCCGTCAACCTTCATGTAGGACGATGCCCCGTTGAGGAACACCTCGTAAAGATGCCACGCCCCCGGTGTGTGCGCGGCCTGTTTCGCCGTGCCTCCGGCGTCGTAGCCCGCATCGGTTCCGCTTTCTTCGATGTAAACCTCGGCCGAGTCCAGTTCCCCGGCCATGGTCTGCAACGTGCCCGAGTCGGCCCCGATCCCGACGATGAAGATATGCAGGGGCTGCACGAGAGAGCAGGACCCGGAGAGGAAGTCCGATACCCCGTCTCCGAGCAGGACTGTCCGGCCGTTGACGGTCTTGACCTGCGGCCGGTCCTCGAACGCGGCCTGCGTCATGTCCGCGCCCTCGGCTCCGGCGTCTTCGGCCGTGGCAACGTAATCGTCCGCCGAGGAGTCGTAGGCAACGTGCCCTACCTCGGCCGTGACCGTGTTGTTATCCGTAAGGTCGTTCGTCCCCCAGATGTCCTCGGCCCCGCCTGAGTTCTCGGTCAGCCGCCACGCCGAGACCCCGCCCCAATCGCTGATCTGCTGGGCCGTGACATCCGCAAGGTCCAGCCCCGCGCCGCCGTTCCAGAGAGCGTCCCGGATGTTGTCGAACGTTTCGGTCGGTGACTTGCCGAAAGCCGCCATCTGCATTCGCCCGAGCCAGCCGGTGGTCGCGGAGGCGAGGTCGCCGAGCATGAACGCCGCGGTGGAGTCGTGGCACCCTCCGGAGTGAGCGGTCGTCGTGAAGGCCGAATTGTCCACGGAGATCCCAATCAGATCGTTCGCAGCGTCGTGGTAGACCATCACTAAATGCCACCCCGCCGCCGTAATGGTCGGGCCGGTCGCGGAAGTGAACGTCGATCCGTTCGAGGACATCAGGACCGTCGAGACGGCCGGGTTCGCGGTGCTGAAACTCAGACCCCAGGAACGCTGGTTGCCCGACGCGGCATATTGCCCCGCGAAGTACCGAAGCGTCCCCGTCGAGTCCAGGTACACCCACCCGGCCCACCAGAAATCGATGTCCCCTACGGAGATCGAGGCGTTGTCCGTGATCGACAGAGACTCGTCGTTCGCCGCGTTGAAATACCGCGCCGTATTCGACAGCAACCCCGTCTCGTTCCCGAGAAGAAGGACAGGAGAGAGATCCCCGGGCTCCCACGGGACAGGAGGAGTCGTGACCGACGGGGGCAGAAGAGGGATCACCTACAGGGTCTCCCACGCCGAGCCCGTGTAAACCACCGTGACCGACGTGTCATCCGTAACCGTCGCCACCGTCGGCGTGCCGCCGTCCGCCTTCACAACCAGGTCAAACCCACCCGAAGTCGCCGTGTTCTTGATCACGAACGCCCGACCCGTCTCCGGAGTCGCCGGCAACGTCACGTCCCGGTCCGCACCGTCCGGATCCAGGAACAGGTACGCGCCATCGGCCGAAACCACGGTATGCCCGGCCGCCAGCGTCGCCTTCACAACCGAGATCACCGAACCGTCCGCGAAAACGGTCAGCCACTTCTTCGCCGCCGAACCCAGGTTGTCCGTCGAGTCCGTGTCCGAAACCAACGAATCGTTGATCGCCACCGCGGCAAGGTTGTCCAAGGCCGCCGTCGCACCAGAACCCGTCCCCGTAGACCCGATGATCGTCGCCCCGTCTCGGACAAGGAACTCACCGTCCGCTACAGCACCCACAACCAGCGATGTCGGTCCGTCCGTCTCCGTGATCGCCGAAACCGTCGGGTTCGGATACGTCCCGTCTAGATCCCCGCCCGCGTCACCAGAAGGAACACCACTCCCGCCAAGGTCCAGGATCTTCATCAGACAGCCCTCCTTCGAGTCCAGGAACCGTGGACATCTCCAGGAACCGGCGGATCCACTCTCCGACGTGACACTCTAGTCGCCTCCGACAAATTCAATCACGCGATCCCCACCCTGGTTCACCGCCGAAGTCGGATCCGTACCAACCGTCATCGAACGGAACTTCATGTACGACGCACCAGCGAAAGCCTTCCCGGGAATGTACTGCTGGTTCGCCGCACCCGTCGCAATCGTCGTCAACTGCAACAAAGTCCCGTCCTCCCCACGAGCCGGAACAAACGTCCCCTCACGAGTCGAACACACATACACCGCCAGGTCCGCCGCCGTCCACGTCGAAGGAAAGATGATAGAACCCCAAGTCACTCCCTTCAAATCCACTACCCCGTCTCCAGTCGTGATAACCGTAACCACCGAACCGTCCGCGTGTGTCGCCCCAGTCGTCGAGTTGTACTCCCGGACAACCGTCAACGTCGAACCAGAAACCGACGTAACCAGCATGTCCTCGGAATCAACTCGAATCACCGTCCCAGGCAATACCGACAACGCCGTAACAGCCTGCTGCTGACTCCCCCACCCAACATCCACTCCCGTCTCCGTCGCGTCCAATGCCTCCGCCAACAGAAACTGCTTCCCCTTGTTCCGATCCGCGTGCGGATACGGCCATCCACCCTGCTCCGTAAACGACCGACCACTCAAGATCGTCAACTTGCACCCAAAACGCGGTCGCCAAAGTATCGACATCGCAAAACCCTCCTCTCTAACAGCAACCAGCACAACCAACGGCTTCCGAAGGCGACCGGAACTCTACGACCTCAACAACACCATGTCAAGTAGTCAGACGAAAACGCGCACGCTCTCGGTCGCCATGATTCCCATTCGCTTCCAACTCGCGCGGGTGTGGTGTAGGTGGGGGCGGGGGTCCAAGCCGCGCCGCGATCCCGCGTTCCTCCCCTTCGTTACCCCCCCCCTACCCCTTCCATGTCGTTCGCCGAGCGAGCCCCTCCAGTCCAATCGCACGGCGAGAGCACCACCGAACCGCACCCTTTCCCAAACTCTCCTAGGGGGTATCGCGTTTTCGCTGGCTCCGCGCCTCCGTCGTTAGCTCATGGGCCGCGCCGCGTGCGCCGAGTGCGTGGCGGAGGAACTCCCCGGTATCCTCCTCCGAACCGTGGGTGACCCCGGACCTTCGGACCTTCTGGACCTACTTCCGGGAAACCCCCCCATGGGGGGCGGTATGCAGAGACTTCCGGAAACTTGTCCAGAAGGTCCCATTGGTCCGCTCTTGCCTCCGGACTCCGGCGGGAAGGCTGCCCGAAGGCTGCAGCCGGCGGCCACGACTCACAGAGAGGGGCCGCCCTGCAGGCGACGATCACCAGGAGGGCGCGAGAGGAGCCCGCGGTGACCAGGACCGGAAATCCACACAGAGGAGCCCGCCTCCACGGGGCGATCAGGGGGATCCGTGACACTTTTCCAGCGGACCACTGGAGCCTACGCCGGAGCCGAGACTGGCGACAGACCTACTCCTCCTCCAGGGCCGTGCGCTCCTCAGAGGCGGAGGCGCCGGCGGGAGCATCCTCCGCGACCGCAACACGCCGAGGAGGCGCGACTACCAGGACGTAGCCCGATCCCTCCCCAACCCAGAGCAACGCGCTCCCACGAGGAAGCATTCCGCGCGTCCACCATCGCGCATACTCCTCCCGCGTGAACGTCCATCCTGCGGGGGGAGTGGACGCGCCCGGCCATCTTCTGTCATGCGGGGAGGGGAGGTCTGTGGCGAAACGTCGTGGTGATCGCGCGGGCGAGGGCGAGGGCGATTGCGCTTTTTTCATTCGCGGTCTTGGTCCTACGTTGAAACGTTGATTGTGGCCGCGCCCGATGGCGCAGCATGACTTCCGCTCCGCTCGCATGGTTTGCTCGCTACGAATGTAGGTACCGCGTTACGGGGACAGGATCCGAGAATTCTCCCGGATTTCTCCCGGATTTCATCATTTCGCGCCCGTTTGGTGACAGAGCGGTGACACGCTCTTTACAATCGAGCGTGTTTTGTCGTGCGAATTCGTTCTGGATTTCTAGTGATTTTCCTCTTGACTCTCTAGTTTCCGCGTGGTAATCTCCTCGTGTTGTGGTTGACTTTCGGTGACCGGCCGACCGGGAACGGGCCGGGGAAAGGTGGGGACGCGATG
>Ga0326597_10004009_pt1 | contig 20865 bp, 17 predicted proteins | sample RVTome_12_FD_203789 | JGI IMG/M metagenome (GOLD analysis project Ga0326597, IMG submission 203789) | Soil microbial communities from uranium-contaminated site in the Upper Colorado River Basin, Wyoming, United States - RVT100D185 | ecosystem: Environmental > Terrestrial > Soil > Contaminated >...
GCATCTCCGCCACGGCGAGCCGCAGGATGGATCGGTCCACGCTCGACAGCCTTTCAAGTCGCCAATTCTCCGACCCGGCCCGGATCGCGGCATCGATCGCGTCCAAGTGGTCGGCGAGGGCCCGGAGGTGCCGGATCAGTTGGGGCACGCGTTGGGGCGACACCGCCCGGCTTCGGAGCACCGAGTCCATCACTTCGATGACCGGCTCGCCGGGGCCCTGCGCCTCCCATGCGTACAGGACCTGTAGCGCCCAGGCCCTCGCACGCATGCGATCGATGCGGGTTCGGCGGTCGAGGGGGGGCGTTTCCGCGCGGGTCAACGCAGGTCGTGGAAGAGGTTGACCATCTCGAGCGCGGAGAGCGCTGCCTCCCACCCCTTGTTGTCCGGCCCCGTTCCCGAACGGGCGAGTGCCTGCTCTACGTTTTCGGTCGTGAGGACGCCGAAGGCTAGCGGCACCTTCGCCTCGCGCTGGAGCGTCGCAAGCCCGCGGGCAGCTTCTCCGGCCACGTATTCGAAGTGCGGGGTTTCACCGCGGATCACGCAGCCGAGCGCGACGACCCCGTCGATGCCCCCCCGCTCGATCACGCGGGCGCAGGCCGCTGGAAGCTCCCAGGCGCCCGGGACGTGGATCAGCTCCACATCGCTCGGCGCGAGCCCGTGACCGACGAGCGCTTCCAGGGCGCCGGACGCGAGCCTCGCCGTGATGTCCGAGTTGAAGCGGGAAACCACCACGGCGAAACGCTTGCCCTTCCCGTCGAGGTCCCCCTGCCTTTCCCGCACCCCGGGGTGACTCTTCGGCGCAGCCGCCTCTCGCTCCCTCGGAGGGGTCGGCCGGCCCGATCTCAAGGAAGATGCCCCAGCTTTCGCTGCTTCGTCTCGAGGTACCCGGCGTTGTGGGCGCCCGGCGTGACCCGTATGGGCTCCCGCCCCGAGATCTCGAGGCCGTACCCCTCCAGCCCGACGATCTTCTTCGGGTTGTTCGTCAGGATCCGGATCCTCTTCAGCCCCAGATCGATCAGGATCTGCGCACCGATGCCGTAGTCCCTCAGGTCGGGCTTGAACCCTAGCGTCAGGTTCGCTTCCACGGTGTCCTGACCCTGATCCTGGAGCTCGTAGGCCCGAAGCTTATTTCCGAGGCCCACCCCGCGACCCTCCTGGCGCAAGTAGACGACGGCCCCGTAGCCCTCGGCCGCGATGCGGGCCAAGGCGGCCTGCAGCTGCTCCCCGCAATCGCAGCGCATCGATCCAAACACGTCCCCGGTCAAGCACTCCGAGTGCATCCGGACGAGCACATCGTCCCGGCCCGCGATGTCGCCTCTTACGAGGGCCACGTGCTCGCGGTCGTCGACCAAGCTCTCGTAACCGATGAGGCGGAAGTTCCCATATGATGTTGGCAAATTCACTTCCGCTATGCGCCGCACAAGCCGTTCCTTCGCGAGCCGGTACGCGACGAGCTGCGCCACGGTCACAAAACGGAGCCCGTGCTCCTGGGCGAATGCCTCGAGCTGTGGGCGGCGGGCCATCGTGCCGTCTGCGTTCAGGATTTCGCAGATGACCCCCACAGGGGGGAGCCCCGCCAGGCGCGCCAGATCCACAGCGGCTTCGGTCTGCCCCACCCGCCGAAGGACGCCCCCCGGGCGGGCCCTCAGCGGGAAGATGTGGCCGGGACGGCGAAGGTCGCCCGGCTTCGAGCCCTCGTCCGCGAGAACCCGGATCGTGGTCGCGCGGTCGTGAGAGCTGATTCCTGTGGTCACGCCGAACTTCTGGTGGCCGTCCACCGACACGGTGAACGCGGTCCGCTGGGGATCACCGCTCTGTTCAGTCATGAGGGGGAGTTCGAGCGCGTCGGCTTTTTCGATCGTGAGAGCGACGCAGATGAGACCGCGGCCGCGCTTCGTCATGAAATTCACGTGTTCGGCCGTAATCTCTGACGCCGCGCACACGAGGTCCCCCTCGTTCTCGCGGTCTTCGTCGTCCGCGACGATCACCATCTTCCCCGCGGCGATATCCCGAATCGCGTCTTCGATGCGGTCAAAGGCCATCGCTGGATCCTCCATCGGTTCCGTCTTCTTTGTGGCGCAACAACTTACCCACGTACTTCCCGATCAGGTCCCCCTCCACGTTTACCGGATCCCCGGGCTGGAGCTGCCCGAGGTTCGTCGCTCCCCACGTGTGGGGGATGAGGGACACTTCGATCCGACTGTCGTCCGCAAGGCGGTTCACGGTGAGGCTCACGCCGTTCAGGGCCACCGAGCCGCGTGGGATCGTGTGGGCGTGCACAGGCGCGGGGACCTGCACCTCGAGAATGTGCGAACCGTCGATGTCCTGGATCTTCGTGACCTGCCCCACCCCGTCCACGTGCCCCTGGACGAAGTGCCCATCGAGGCGCTCCCCGATCGCAATCGCCCGCTCGAGGTTCACGACGGAACCCGGCCGGTACCCGCCTGCGACCGTGCGCGACAGCGTGGAGGCGACCACCTGGACCGTGAAGTCCGCCTCCCCGACCCGGACAGGCGTAAGGCACGCCCCATCGACCGCGATCGACGCGCCCGGCTCGACTCCGGCAAGGAACCCAGGGGGTGTCGCGATGCGGACTTCCGTGCCGGAGCCCAGATCGCGGCGCTCCATGACGCGGCCGAGGGCTTCCACGATGCCGGTGAACATCAGGCGCGCTCCGGCTCTAGCACCATCCAGACGTCTTTGCCCATTCGTCTCGGATCCTCCACCGGCGTCCAGACCGCCGGCTCGAGGGTGGCGGCTCCTGGGAAGCCAGGAACACCTTCGTCTCCGAGGAGTCGCGGGACCAGGATGACGTACAGTCGGTCGAGGAGCCCGAGCCCCATCAGCGCCGACGTCAATCGACCCCCTCCTTCGCAGAGCACCGACCGGATCCCTACCTCGCGGAGGCGCCGGAGGCCGTCGGGAAGTGAAACCCGACCCTCCGCGTCGGCCGCAACCTCGAGCACTTCCGCTCCGCGGGACTCGATCTCCGCTCGCCACGAGCGTGGGCTCGACGGCGTCGTCACGACGTACACCTGCCCTTCGCCCTCACGAAGAAGGCGCGCGCCCGGCGATAGCTGGCCGGCGGCATCCAGGATCACGCGTCTGGGCGGTACGCGGGGCGTCACGCGCCCCCGAACAGTCAGGAGCGGGTCGTCCACCAGCGCCGTGACGGTCCCGACCATCACGGCGTCGAACCCGGCCCGGAGCCAGTGGACCTCCTCATCCGCTTCCGGTCCCGAGATCCATGTCTGGACGCCGGGCCGCTCCGAGATCTTTCCATCCAGCGACAGCGCGAGCTTCACGGCAACCCACGGCCGCTCCACCACCCGATGGAAGAACACCGGGTTCTCGCGGCGCGCTTCGGTCGAGGAAAGGAACGGACCCGCGACATCGACCCCGGCGGAACGGAGCTCCTCCGCTCCGCCCCCCGATTTGGGCCCCGGGTCGCGGGCCCCGTACACGACGCGACCGACGCCCGCCTTCAGCAATGCGGCTGTGCAGGGCGGCGTCTTCCCTTGGTGGCGGCACGGCTCGAGGCTCACATAGGCGGTCGCGCCACGGGCCGCGGACCCCGCCAGTGCGAGCGCGGCGACCTCCGCGTGAGGCCCACCGTAGTCGGCGTGCCACCCTTCCGAGATCACGACTCCGTCGCGCGCGAGCACGCAGCCGACGAGCGGATTGGGGTCGTCGGCGGCGGACCGGGGCTGATGAGTTCGTCCCCACCCCCGGCGTCCGAGCTCCACGGCGCGCGCCATGAGGCGCCGGTCCGTGTCGGATGCCTCGGCGAGCGCAGGCTCCGTGGCCGTTTCCACGAGGCTTCTTCCGTTCATCGGGTCAGCCGACCGTTAGTAGATCAGCCGAAACGTGAACGTCCCTTGAAGCTCGGGGCCCCCCGGACGGAAGTCCCCGGTGCCTTCGAGCTCGGCAAGGGGCGACGCCTGGTCCGCCCAGGTTAGCTCGGCCGCGATCTGTGTAACGAGCCACGTGTAGTTGAGGCCCGCGAACAGGTACTCCCGGTTCATGGTCAGCCCACCGGCCGCTCGCGCGGTCGTCAGAATTCCTCCGCCCTCCTGCACACGAACCTCGAAGCGTCCGCTACCCCGGTACTTGTCCCAGCCGATCCCCGCGGAGACGCCGACGGGCCACAGGTCCTTCCCAGCCACCAGCCTGTACGAGGTCACCGATGGCTCCAACTGGACGAGCGCCCCTTCTCCGGACGAGGCGCCGTAGCGGATCGATCCCGATCCGTAACGAACCGCCGAGAATGTGACGCCGGGGAGCGAAAACGACTCACGGAAGAGGCCCACGCGCACCCCGCCGCCCCATCCCACTCTATGGCCGGTGGAGGAGGGAGAATCGGGGGTCCGAAGGAGTCGAACCGCCGCGACGGCGTCGAGCGCGAGCACCCCACCCACCGTGGGGAGCGGGCTGAATCCGTCGTAGAGCCCCACGGCGGCCGCGAAGCGGCCTCCCACGACCGAGCTCTCCGTGCCGGAGTCTCCGGCCGCGGGGAGAGGAGACTCGAGCGTCGGGTGGTTGAATTGCGCGAGGGTGACGCCCCCGTCGAAGACGAGTCGGGGCGTCCCCGGGGCGCGCCGACCCGCTGTGCTGGGGCTCGCGGGGATGGGGCCCCCAACAGTGAAAAGGAGCCCCACCCCGCCCTGAAGGGCCTGAAGCGCCAAGGTCGCGTCGGCACAGAGCGCCTGCACCTCCGCGCCCTGCCCCGACGCGCACTCCTCGAACAGCACCTCGGCCGCGCTTTGCCCTCGCACGGAAGCGGGAGAAGCCAACGCCCCGAGGAGGGCGCAAGCGACGAGTCGCGCCATAGGAAGCGGACCCCAGAGCGTCATTGAAAACGAACTCCTGGGCGTTCTACGACCCGGCCGAGCTCCCACGCGGCCTCGCCTCGGGCCCCGAGGCGCCGGACGAAAGGCCCGGCCTCGGCGGCGGTAAGGACCACCACCATGCCGACGCCCATGTTGAAGACGCGGAGCATTTCGTCTTCGTCCACCGCCCCCAATTCCTGGAGGGCTCGGAAGAGCGGCGGCACCTGCCACGAGCCCCTGTCGATCTCGGCGCCGAGCCCCTCGGGGAGAGATCGCGGCAGGTTGCCGGGGATGCCCCCTCCCGTGATGTGCGAGAGAGCGGAAACCGTCCCCTCCTCGAGCTCCGGCCAGAGAACGTCCAGGTAGCTGCGATGCACGCGGAGCAGCGCTGTCGCCACCGTCTCATCGTGGCCCGGAAGGCGGTCGGTCACCTCGAGCCCCGCGGCCTCGAACACGATTTGGCGAGCGAGCGAGTAGCCGTTCGTGTGGAGTCCTGACGACGGGAGCCCGACCAGGGCGTCTCCCGGGCGCACGCGGCTTCCATCCAGGATTCGAGCTCTCGACACGATGCCAACGATGAACCCGGCAAGGTCGTACTCCCCGGCCGCGTAGAACCCGGGCATCTGCGCGGTTTCCCCGCCGAGGAGCGCGCACGCGTTTTCCTTGCAGCCCCGTGCCACGCCCGCCACCACGTCGTGCACGACGCACTCCTCCAGGACGCCCGTGGCCAGGTAGTCCAGGAAGAACAGGGGCTTCGCACCTTGGACTAGAATGTCGTTCACGCAGTGGTTCACGAGGTCGTGTCCCACCGTCCCGTGCTCGCCGGCGGCGAACGCGACTTTGAGCTTGGTTCCGACCCCGTCCGCGGACGAGACCAGGACCGGCTCAGTAACGTCCGGCGGGACCGCATATAGGCCGCCGAAGGTCCCGAATTTCGAGAGCGTCAGCGCGTCGCTCGTGCTCCCGAGGAGGTCCTTGAGCCCCGCCTTCGCGCGGTCCCCCCGCTCGAGATCCACGCCCGCGGCGCGGTAGTCCATCGAACCGCGCGCACCCATCAGCAGGCTTCCTCCGGCTGTTCGTCGAACTGCGTCATCTCGCGAATCTCCCGCACTCGCGACGCGACCTCTTCTCGGGTCAGCCGCGCGAGCCTTCCGACTCCGAAGTCCTCTACCGCAAACGAGCCGAGCGCCGTGCCGAACACGGCCGCGCGCCGAAACGACCCGGGGCTCAGATCGGCGACGCCGTGCAGATACCCCAGGAAACCTCCCGCGAAGCTGTCGCCGGCTCCGGTCGGGTCTCGAAGGTCCTCGAGCGGATACCCCGGCACGAAGAAGATCTGGTGGCCGTCGAAGAGAACCGCGCCGTGCTCCGCCTTCTTCACCACGACGCGGCGCGGGCCACAGGCCTGAACCCACCGGCTCGCCGCGACGAGGTTGGACTCGTTCGCCAGTTCCCGGACCTCTTCATCGTTCGTAAAAAACACGTCGACCCGTCCGAGCAGCCGGAGGAGCTCCGCGCGCCGACCCTCGATCCAATAGTTCATGCTGTCGCAGGCCACGAGCCGCGCCCCACCGACCCGTTCCAAGACCTCGAGCTGAAGCACGGGATCGATGTTCCCGAGAAACAAGAGATCGGGGCTGACAAACGCTTGAGGAATATGAGGATGGAAGTCGGCGAAGACGCCTAGACGGGTCTCCAGCGTCTCACGACTGGAAAGGTCGTACCCGTACCGGCCCGCCCACCGAAAGCTTTCCCCCGGCCGCGCTTCGATCCCCGAAAGGTCGACACCTCGCTCCCTCAGGAAGTCGAGCTCGCGGTGCGGGTAGTCGTCCCCGACCACCGCCACCACTTGGACCGGTGCGAACAGGGACGCCGCCGCGGCGAAGTGGACCGCCGAACCTCCCACGGCGTCCGTGACCGTCCCGAACGGAGTGTGGACCGTATCGAGCGCGACGCTTCCCACCACGAGGATGGACACCTCAGGCGTCTCCCTGGGAAGGGGAGCCATCGTCCGTCGCCGAGGGATCCGCCGTCGCACGCTCCATCCGCTCGGGAGCCTCGATCCCCAGGATGCGCAGCCCGTTCCGGAGGGTGAGGCGTGCCGCGCGCGTGAGTACGAGACGCGCGGCGCGGAGGTCCGGATCGTCGACCAGCACGGCCAGCTCCGGGTTCCGCGACGGATTCCCGGCGTGGTACCAGGAGTTCACGAGCCCCGCGGTCTTCTCGAGGAAATCAGCCAGAATGTGCGGCGCTCGCTGAGCGGCCGCTCGCGCCACGAAGTCCGGAAATTCCGCGACCTGCTGGACGATCTCCCGCTCTGCGGACTGCTCGAGCGCCTCCAAACGGGCGGCTTCGGGCGGCGCCGCCGCTTCGTCGCCGACCTTCCGAAGGATGGACGAGAGTCGGGCGTGCGCATACTTCGTCTTGTAGACCGGATTCCGATCCGATTCGTCGAGGGCCTGGTCCAGGTCGAAGACGAGCTGCGCCTCGGGCTTCCGCATCAGGAAGAAGTACCGAGTGACGTCGGCTCCCACCTCTTCGATGAGGTCCCGCAGCGTGACGTAGTCCCCCGCCCGCTTGGAGAACTTGACCTCCCGGCCCTCTCGTTCGACCACCACCATCTGGTGGATGACGTATTCGGGATAGCCCTCCGGAAGGCCCAGGGCCCGGAGACCCGCTCGAACCCGTGAAACGGTGCCGTGGTGATCGGCCCCCTGCACGTTCACCACGTGCTCGAACCCGCGCTCCCATTTCGTCACGTGGTACGCGACGTCCGGGAGGAAATACGTCGGGGAGCCGTCCGACTTCACCATGACACGGTCTTTCTGGTCTCCGAATTTCGTCGTGCGGAGCCACGTGGCGCCGTCGAGCTCGAACACGAGGCCGGTCTTCCGCAGGTCATCGATCGTCCGCGTCACCCGCCCGTCGGAGTAGAGCGACGACTCCAAGTAGTAGGAGTCGAAGCGGACCCCGAACGCGGCGAGATCGCGGTCCTGCTCCAGCCGCAGACGCCCCACCGCGAATTCCCGCATACGCAGGAGGGCGTCGGGACCTGCGGCTTCCAGCCAGCGGGGGCCGTCCGATGTCGCGAGCTCACGCGCGAGCTCCACGAGGGTCTCCGCCATGTATCCGCCCTCGGGCATCGAGGCTCCCTTCCCGAAGTACTGCTGGTAGCGGGCCCAGAGGCTCTCGGCGAGTCGGTCGATCTGGTTTCCGGCGTCGTTGTAGTAGAACTCCCGCGTGACCTTCCAACCGGTCCATTCGAGCAGGGCCGCGATCGCGTCGCCGAGGGCCGCCTGCCTCCCGTGCCCGACGTGGAGGAGGCCCGTGGGGTTCGCGGAGACGAACTCGACCATCATCGATGCGCCGCGCCCCACGTCGCTTCGGCCGAAGGTGTCCCCTTCTCGGAGCGCCTGGACGAGCGCCTGCCCCGCCGCTTGTCCCGACAGCCGGAAGTTCAGGAATCCGGGCCCCGCCACCTCGACAGCGGCGACCCCCGACTGACCGAGGGGGATGCGGGCCGCGATCTCCTTCGCCACCTCCCGCGGAGGCTTCTTCAGCGTCGGCGCGAGAGTCATCGCCACGTTCGTGGCGAGGTCTCCGTGGCTGGGATCGCGTGGGCGCTCGAGGTGCACCCGAGGGTCGGCGATCCCCATTTCGGAGAGCGCCTTCTCGAGCAGCGCCCGGACCGCTTCTTGCGACATGGTCCGCCTCAGCCCGAAGCGGACCCGGAGGACGACGAGCCGCCGGTCTTCTTCTTCGTGCCACCGCTCCTGCCCGCCTTGTCGGCCGACTTCGCCTTCTTTGGAGCGGATGTCGATTCCCCTCCGGCGGACGCGGAGCCGCCCGAGCTCCCGTCGCCGGGGGTGGAAGAAGCCGGTGAGGAAGTGGACTTCTCCTGCTCGGCCTTGGCCGCCTTCTGGTACGTGTCCGAGCGGTAGTCGGTGATGTAGAACCCCCCGCCCTTGAACAGGAAGCCCGCGCCCGCCGAGAGCATGCGCTTCGCCTTCGCGCCACAGGTCGGGCACTTGGCCTTTGGCTCGTCGGACATCCGTTGGAAGAGCTCGAACTCGTGGCCCTTGGGGCAGCGGTATTCGTAGGTAGGCATAGTCGGTAAGGTCGCGTCAGGCGCTCCGATCGAAGGTCCCCCACTCGCCCCGGAGCGTGCGCGAAATCTCGCCCAGGGTCGCCTTCGCACGCACGGCATCCAGAATTCTCGGCATCAGGTTCTCGGTCCCCCGAGCGGCCTCCAAGAGCGCGTCGAGCGTGGCCCGCACGGGCCCGTCCTCGCGTTCCGCCCGCATGCGGGAGAGGCTCGCCCGCTGGGCCGTTTCCATCTCCCCATAGTCCGGAGCTTCCCTTCGCACGGGTTCCTCGTCTTCGGCGAATCGGTTCACTCCGACCACGATTCGGTCTCCCGACTCGATTTCTCGTTGGAACCGGTACGCCGCGCGGTGGATCTCGTCCTGCATGTAGGCCACCGCCTTTGCGGCCCCACCGCGACCGGCGATCTCGTCCAGGTACCTCCGCGCCTCCTCCTCGATCCGATCCGTGAGGTGCTCGACGAGGTAGCTCCCCGCCATGGGATCTACGGTGCGCGCGACTCCAGACTCGTAGGCGAGGATCTGCTGCGTCCGGAGGGCGATGCGCGCCGCCTCCTCGGAGGGGAGAGCCAGGGCTTCGTCGTAGCCGTTCGTATGAAGCGACTGGGTGCCCCCGAGCACCGCCGATAGAGCCTGGGTCGCGACCCGCACCACGTTGTTCTCGGGCTGCTGCGCCGTGAGGGTCGACCCACCGGTCTGCGTGTGAAACCGGAGCCGGGAGGCGGAGTCGCTCGCCCCATAGCGCTCCCGCATGAGCCTCGCCCAAAGGCGCCGCGCGGCCCTGAACTTCGCGACTTCCTCGAAAAAGTCGCTGTGCGCCGCGAAAAAGAACGAGAGTCGCGGGGCGAAGTCCTCGAGAGCGACACCCGCCGCGACGGCCCGCTCCACGTATTCGATGCCGTTCGCGAAGGTGAACGCGATCTCCTGGGGGGCCGTGGATCCCGCCTCGCGAATGTGGTAGCCCGACACCGAGATCGGATTCCAGCGAGGGAGCCGCCTCGAGCAAAACGCCATCAGGTCCGCCACGAGGCGGAGGGAAGGCTCGATGGGAAAGATGTAGGTGCCCCGCGCGATGTACTCCTTGAGCACGTCGTTTTGCACCGTGCCCGAGATCCGCTCCATCGGGACGCCTTTCTCCTCGGCCACCGCGGCGTACAGGGCGAGGAGGATCGCGGCCGTAGCGTTGATCGTCATCGAGGTGGAGACCGCGCCGAGGTCGATCCCGTCGAAGAGCACCCGCATGTCTTCGATCGAATCGATCGCCACCCCGGCACGGCCGACCTCGCCGTCCGCGCGCGGGTCGTCCGAGTCGTAGCCCATCTGGGTCGGCAGGTCGAAGGCGACCGAGAGCCCCGTCTGGCCCCGCTCGAGGAGGTACCGGTATCGCGCGTTCGTCTCGCGGGCGGTCCCGAACCCGGCGTATTGCCGCATGGTCCAGAGGCGCTCCCGGTACATCGACGCGTGGATTCCACGCGTGAACGGGAAGACGCCGGGGTCCCCCATCCCCTCCGGGGATACGTCCCCAGGCCCGTAGGTGGGCTTCACCGGGAGCCCCGAGTCGGTCCGGAAGGCCATGCCCTCGTCTCCCGTCATGCGCCGGCCTCGACCTCCGCGAACTCTACGAGCACCTGACCCCGCTCGACGGTCGTGCCCTCCTTCACTTTGATAACTGTGACCCTCCCCGCGACCGGCGCCTTGAGCTCGTTTTCCATCTTCATCGCTTCCACGATCACGACTCCCTGACCGGCCTGCACGACATCGCCCGGTGCCACCTCGACCCGAACGACGAGGCCCGGCATCGGTGCCTTGAGAGGAGAAGGCCCCGACGAGCCACCGGCCGCCTTCTTCGCCGCTCGCGCCGAATCCTGGGCGCGGTCGAGGACTTCCACCTTGTGGGGGACGCCGTCGATTTCGAGAGTCCACCCGCCCTGAGCATCCCGTTCCGGGAGCACCCGAAGCGACCGACCGCCCACGCGGAAGCTCCGGACCGGTGCGCCAATCCCCGGCGCGAGATCGACCTCGATGGGTACGCCGTCCACCCTCAGCTCGTCCCCCTCGCGGCGGACCTCGATCCGTCGGCCATCGACGTGAACGAAATAGCGCATACCGTCAGGCGTCTCCTCGAGTTGGGCGGTCCCCGCGGTCGAGGACCAGGAGCGTCTCCACACGGGAGCTCTGGGGGAAGAGGTCGAAAACGTGGAGCCCCGAGATCCAGTAGGCCGTCCCCAGCCGCTCCACGTCCCGCGCGAGCGTCGCCGGATCACAGCTCACGTAGAGGATCCGCGCCGGCGAGGCCGCTCCGAGCCGCTCCATGACCCCCTCGGCCACGCCCGCCCGCGGGGGATTCAAGATCACCAGATCGGCGGGCAGCCCCTCCGACAGGTGGTCTTCGACCCGGCCCCGGACGGCTCGAAAGCCCGCGACCGGCGACGCACGGACCGCGCCCTCGGCGGCGGGTCCGAGCTCGACCCCAACCACCGTGGCCCCCTCGCGCGCGAGCTGCCGTCCGAAGTGGCCGAAGCCGCAATACGCGTCCAACACTCGCGAGCCGGGAACCATCCCCGCCGCGGCGATCACGTGGCCGTGCAGAGCCTGGGCGACCTCCCGATTCGTCTGGAGAAACGCCTCCGGAGTCACGGCCACCGGTTCTCCTAGCCACATGTCGGCAAGCGACTCGGTCCCGGCGAGGAGCGTCGGGCGGTCGGCCCGGGCCGGCCGGTGCCAGACCGAGACGAGCCCGGGCACCTTCCCGATCAACACCTCTGGACTCCCCCAGGCGCGCCCCCCTTCGACCACAAGCATCAGCTCGCCCGACTCCGCGGCCCGAAGCGTCAGGCGGATCGGCGTGCCGGGGGGAAGGAGCGACGCGCCGGGCCCCCACCCCTCGCGAAGGGCATCCCAAGCCGCAGAGATCGGCTCTTCGGCGAGCAGGCACCGACCGTCCACGTCGATCAGCTCCCAGGGCTGGTCGAGCGCGTGAAATCCGGCCGCGACTTCCCCCGAGGGAGACCGCTTCAGCGTGAAGCTGAGTCGGTTCCGGTACCGGGTTTCACGCCGGGCCCCGTGCAACTCGGGTTCCGGGAGCGCCCCAGTCCGCCCGATGCGCTCGAGCGCGTCGAGCACCAACTGGGATTTCGCGCGGAGCTGCTCCCGGTAGGTCAGGTGCTGTAACGTGCACCCGCCGCATCCCTCGTAGAACGGACACGGAGCGGCCCGCCGTTCGGGGCCCGGCTCCAGCACTTCGATCAGATGGGCGCGCGCCCAGCGTCGGTGAAGCTTCCACACCTCGACCCGCGCCAGGTCCCCGGGCGCAGTGCGATGGACGAACACCGCTCTCCCGTCGGAAAGGCGTCCCACGCCAGCTCCCTCCGACGTGATCCCGCTGACCCGCACCTCGTGCCGCGAACCCGACGCCACGGCCGTCGTCATCGGCCCCCGCGCCGCGCGTCGAAGGGCACCCACCAACCGGAAGCGCGCCCTCGCCCGTCAGCCAGGCGCTCGGGAGCGGCGGCGTCCCGGCGTTCGGCCTCGAGGAGCGCTGCGACCGCGGCGACTGCCGCCAGGTCACCGTCCATCTCGGGCGCCGCGAGGAGCGCCGGGTGCTCTTCGAGGTACCGAATCGACAGGTTCCCCGCGCGAAAGTCCGGCTCGTCCATGACGCGCCGGAGGAAGGCCCGACAGGTGTCCACCCCGGCGACGACCAGCTCGTCGAGAGCCCGGGCCATCCGCATCACGGCCTCCTCCCGGGACGGAGCGTGGACGGTCAGCTTGCCGAGAAGCGGGTCGTAGTGGAGGCCGATCTCGAGCCCGGCTGCGATCCCGCCGTCCCAGCGCACACCGGGGCCCGACGGGACTTCGAGTGCCCGAATCACGCCCGTGGACGGCAGGAACCCCGACGCGGGTGACTCGGAGGTGATGCGGCATTCGATCGAGTGTCCGTGGAGGCGAATGTCCTCCTGCGTGAAGGGGAGTCGCTCGCCCGCCGCCACGCGGAGCTGCCACTGCACCAGGTCGATCCCGGTCACCCACTCCGTCACCGGGTGCTCCACCTGGATACGGGTGTTCATCTCGAGGAAGAAGAACCCGCCGTCCTGGTAGAGGAACTCGACGGTCCCCGCGCCTCGGTAGTCGATTGCCTCGGCCGCGCGGACGGCCGCGGCCCCCATGTCGGAGCGGAGCTTCGCGTCGATGGCCGGCGAGGGCGCCTCTTCGATGAGCTTCTGGTGCCGCCGCTGGATGGAGCACTCGCGCTCGCCGAGGTGGACGGTCCCTCCCTGTCCGTCGCCGAGCAGCTGGATCTCGATGTGCCGCGGCCGCCCCAGGTACTTCTCCATGTAGACCCGGTCGTCCCCGAACGCGCCCCGGGCCTCCCGCCGCGCGGCCTCGAGGGACCTGGCGAGCTCCTCCGGCGCCTGGACCACGCGCATCCCCTTCCCACCACCTCCCGCCACAGCCTTCAGGAGCACCGGGTACCCGATCGACGCCGCGATCTTCACGAAGTCGTCCGACTCCGTCAGCGCGAGCTCCGTCCCGGGGACGATGGGCACGCCCGCGGCGGCCATGCGACGGCGGGCTTCGGCCTTGTCCCCCATCGCCGAGATCGCCTCCGGAGAGGGACCCACGAATACGAGACCCGCGTCCTCCACCGCCTTCGCGAACGTGGCCCGTTCGGAAAGGAAGCCGTATCCGGGGTGGATGGCGTCGGCGCCGCTCTTTTTCGCGGCGTCGAGAATGCGCTCGGGTCGGAGATAGCTCTCGGACGACGGCGCGGGCCCGATCGGGTGCGCTTCGTCGGCGAGGAGAACGTGCGGCGCGGTGCGGTCGGCTTCCGAATAGACGGCGACCGACCGGATCCCCAGCTCTCGGCAGGCCCGGATCACCCGCACTGCGATTTCCCCTCGGTTCGCGATCAGAACCGATCTCAACGTCCGCGCGCCGCTCACAGGGGAATGTTTCCGTGCTTACGCGGAGGATTCGTGTCCCGCTTGTCGCGGAGCGTGTCGAGCCCGGATACCAGCCGCGCCCGCGTCTCGCTCGGGTCGATCACGTCGTCCAGGTATCCGCGAGCCGCCGCGATGTACGGGTTCGCGAACTTGTCGCGGTATTCGGTGATCCGCTGCTCCGTCGCGGCCTCCGGGTCTTCCGCGTCGGCGAGCTCCTTCCGGAACAGGATTTCGACAGCGCCCTTGGGACCCATGACCGCGATCTCGGCGGTGGGCCACGCGAGGTTCAAATCGCCCCTGATGTGCTTCGAGTTCATGACGTCGTACGCGCCACCGTAAGCCTTCCGGGTGATGACGGTGAGGCGGGGCACGGTGGCCTCCGCGAACGCGTAGAGGAGCTTCGCGCCCTGCCGGATGATCCCCCCGTGCTCCTGACTCACGCCGGGGAGGAAGCCGGGCACGTCTTCGAATACGACGAGCGGAATGTTGAACGCGTCGCAGAAGCGGACGAAGCGCGCTCCTTTGACCGAGGCGTCGATGTCCAGCACCCCCGCGAGGACGGCCGGCTGGTTGGCGACGATGCCGATGCTGTGCCCGCCCAGGTGGGCGAATCCGACGACCAGGTTTTCCGCGAACCGGGCGTGGACCTCGTAGAACCGGCCGTCGTCCACGATCAGGGAGATGACGTCCTTGATGTCGTACGGCTTGTTCGGAGAGTCGGGAATCACGGACCGGAGCTTGGCCTCGGATCCCGGAGGGGGGGGTGATCCGGCCCCAACGGGCGGCCGCTCCTGGTTGTTTTGCGGAATGAACTCGAAGAGCTCGCGAACGGCGGCCAGGGCCTCTGCCTCGGAGGCGTGCGCGAAGTGGGCCACGCCGGACTTGGAGGCGTGGACGTCCGCTCCGCCGAGCCCCTCCATGTCGATGTCTTCGTGGGTCACCGTCCGCACCACGTTCGGCCCCGTGACGAACATGTAGCTCGTCCCCCGGACCATGTAGACGAAGTCGGTGATGGCGGGGGAGTAGACGGCTCCGCCCGCGCAGGGACCAAGGATCAGGGACACCTGAGGCACAACGCCGGACGCGAGCGTGTTCCGTAGGAAGATGTCGGCGTATCCCCCGAGCGAGACAACGCCCTCCTGGATGCGTGCCCCGCCCGAATCGTTCAGGCCGATGACCGGGGCCCCGTTCCGAAGGGCGAGATCCATGATCTTCACGATCTTCTCGGCGTGGCTTTCGGAGAGCGAGCCGCCGAAGACCGTGAAGTCCTGCGAAAACACGTAGACCAGGCGCCCGCGGATCGTCCCGTACCCGGTGACCACGCCGTCCCCGAGGATCTTCTGGTCCGCTAGCCCAAAGTCGCTAGAGCGGTGCGTCACGAACCGACCGAGCTCCACGAACGACCCTTCGTCCAGAAGCAGGTCCAGCCGCTCCCTGGCCGACAGCTTCCCACGGGCGTGCTGAACCTTGAGACGCTCCTCCCCTCCCCCGAGCAGACTCTCCTGTCTCAACAGCTCTAGCCGCTTCAGTCCATCCTCCATCGTCCCGTCAATGCCTCCGCATGCAGGTATGGGAAGGAGCTCCGGCGCCCCGTTCCCGGCGTGCCCCCTTGGTCGTTCCGCTGTGATGGTTCTAGTCAGCGCGTGATCAGGACGGGCTCTCGATTTTCGATCCGGACCGGTACGTAGGACCGACGAATGCGCCCGTCGATCACCGAGAGAAGCCCGGTCGCGCCGGGGAAGTTACGAACGTTCTCGAGCGCGCGCAGCGTGCCCTCCGGGGTACCTCCGCCCTCCCGCGCCGCGCGGAGGAGGAGCCGTGCGGCGTCGTAACCCAGGGCGGACGTCGGCGAGCGAAGCGTCCGCCGGAAGTGCTCCTCGTACGCCTGAACGAAGGCGTCCCAGCCTGGGCCGAACTCGTCGTCTCCGAACCAGCTGGTGACGGACCGGATCCCCTCTACGCTCCGAGCTTGGACGGCCGCGAGCACGGGCGCGGAGGTCCACGAGGCGCTCCCGAAAAGCAGGATGCCCGGGAGGCGGTCCACCCCGTAGAAAGCGAGCTGCGGAGCGACGAGCTCCACGTCCTCGGGCGGGACGATCATCACGAGGGCCCCGGGGACGAGCTGCATCACCTCGGTCATCTGCGCGACGAATCCGGTGACGCCGGGGGCATAAGTCAGCACGCGGGTCACCCTCCCCCCGCGCGCGCGGTAGGCCTCGTCGAACCAGCGGAACTCCTCCTCCATCTGGGGAGACGCCGCGTGGAGGACGATCGTCTCCCGCCGACCGTCCGCGATCAGAAGGTCCGCGATCGCCTCGCCCTCGGCCGGGTCCACCCCGTTGAGGGTGAAGACGCCGCGCGCGCCCACCGGGATCATGATCGCGGTCGGCGAGAGCACCGGGACGAGATCCCCCCGCGAGCGCACGAGAGCAGCGAGAGCATCGTCCTGGAGGGGGCCGATGATCCCGGCCACTCCCTCGCTCTCCAAATCCCCCACGGCCTGGAACATGTCGCCCGGTTCCGCGGCGTTTTCTACCGGGACGAACCGGACGGGCCTGGGGAACTCCGCCTGGTCGACGACGAAGGCGACCTCGATCCCCTCCGCGAGCTCTTCGGCGAGCCGAGTCAGCGCGGGGGAGCTGTTCAGGGGCAGGATCGCGCCCACGACGGCCGCAACCTCCAGCTCTTCCACGATCCTGCCCTCGAGCACCCCAGCCGCCCGGTCCGCCACGTCCGGTCCCGGGTTCCTGGCGAGGGCCTGCTCGGCGAACGCGCGAGACTCCGGAACGTCTCCCGCGAGGTACCGCCTCACCGCGAGCTCGGTGAGGAAGACCGGATGGATGCGGGGATGATCAGGTGCCTCGAGCACCAGGTCCCGCAGCTCGGCCGTCCCCAGCCCCGATGCCCAGGATTGGGCGAGGGTGTCCGCCTCGGCGAGCACCGCCTCTCCGGACGTCGCGGGAATCTGGAAGAGGCTCTCGATCGCGCCGGGAAGGCCTCCCTCGCGAAGAACTTCGGCGCGGAAGAGCGCGGGGCGGCCGGCCTCGGGGCTCCCCGGAGGGAGAAACGGGCTGTAGGCGGTGGCCGCCTCGACCGCACGCTCGAAGTCGCCAAGGCGCCGAAAGGCGCGGGCCTGGAGCCACAACGCCTGAGACGAACCGGGGGACGAGGAGTACGCGCTCTCGACCTCCTCGGCGAGGGCGAGCGCCTCGGTGAACCGGCCGGACTGGAAGAGGGACTCTCCCTCTTCGATGAGGCGGGCCGTGATCCGCGCCTCTTCGGCCGTGAAGGGGCCTTCCCGAATGGGAGCGCCCTCGAGGATGGGCTCGGGGGGCGGTGGTGGCGCCGTCTCCGCGGCAGCGCAACCGGCAAGAATGGCAACGGCAGGCCAGACGCGGGAGATTCGAAGGTGCCCTACCCCTCCGAATCCTCTCCTCATCGTCTCGCCTCGCGCTGGACCGTCAGCCTTGGGCTTCGTCCGCGCCACCCCCGCTCGGTTTCTCTTGCTCCTCGCCCCTCTCCAGCCCCTCGGCGACGCCCGCGGTCACCTCGGCCGGGACAGCCTCCTCGCCTTCGGGCGGAGCGACTTCCTTCACCGGGATCCGCTCCGGCACGGTCGTCACTTCGAGCACGATACGCCGGTTCGCGGCGTCCGACTCGATGATCCGGAGGTCCAATGGCTCGCCCGCTCGGAAGTACTCCGGCAGTCGGGCCGCGTCTTCTATGGTCGTGTGGGACGCCGGCACGAATCCCTCGATGTCCTCCCCCAGGTCGGCCACGACCCCCTTGTCCTGAATCCTAGCGACCTTGCCCGCCGGTTCCACTCCGGGAGCGAACCGCTTCACGATCTCGGGCCACGGATCCTCGTGCAGCTGCTTGATTCCGAGCGAGATCCGCTTCTGCTCGGAGTCGATATCGAGGATCATCACCTGCACGTCGTCGTTTTTGTCCACGACCTCGGAGGGGTGCTCGACCCGCTTGGTCCAGCTCATGTCCGAAACGTGCACTAGGCCGTCGATGCCGGGCTCGATTTCCACGAAAGCCCCGAACGAGGTCAGGTTCCGCACCTTCCCGGAGAGCACCGTACCGTTCGGGTATTTGGCCGGGAGAGAGAGCCACGGATCTTCCTCAATCTGCTTCATGCCGAGGGAAATCTTCTCTTCCTTCGGATCGACCTTCAGGACCACCGCTTCGATCTCGTCCCCGATGGAAACGAGCTTCGAGGGGTGCCGGATGTTCCGAGTCCACGACATCTCGGAAATGTGGACCAGCCCTTCGACGCCCTTCTCCAGCTCGATAAACGCGCCGTAGTTCGTGATCGACACCACCCGCCCGTGGACGCGCGACCCGACCGGATACTTCTGATCGATGTCCGTCCAAGGATAGGGCAGAAGCTGCTTGAGGCCGAGGGAGATGCGCTCCCGGTCCCAGTCGATGTCGAGGACCTTCACGTCCACCGCGCGACCGATCTCGACGACCTCGGAGGGATGCCCCACGCGCCCCCAAGACATATCCGTGATGTGGAGGAGTCCGTCGAGACCGCCCAGGTCGATGAACGCGCCGAAGTCGGTGATGTTCTTCACCAGCCCTTCGCGGACCTGACCCACGAGGAGCTCCTTCACCAGGTTTTCTTTCTTCTTCTCGCGCTCGGCCTCCAGGATCACTCGCCGTGAGACGACGATGTTCCGGCGGCGCTTGTTGAGCTTGATGATCTTGAACTTGTAGGTCTCGCCGATCAGGTCCTCGATGTTGGGGACCCGTCGGAGCGCGATCTGCGATCCCGGGAGGAAGGCGTCGACTCCCATGAGGTCGACCGTCACGCCGCCCTTGATCTTCCGAGCGAGGGTGCCCTTGACCGGCCGATCGTTCTCGTAGGCCTCCTTGATCTTTTCCCAGACGCGCAGGAAGTCGGCCTTTCGCTTCGAGAGGACGACGACGCCTTCTTCGTCTTCGAGGCTCTCGAGCAGGACTTCGACTTCTTGTCCTGGAGCGAGGGACGACGGGTCCTTGAATTCCTCGAGAGGGACGGAGCCTTCGCTCTTGAACCCGAACTCCATGATCACGGAGCCTTCCGAGATCCGGACAATGCGGGCGAGCACGATCTCGCCTTCGCGGGTGTTCTGCATCTCCCCGCCGAACTCGTCGAGCAATGCCTGGAAGTCGCCCCGCGAGATGTCCATTTCGTCCTCTCCATAGGGATCCATGGAGAGCTCGGGGGAAATCGATTTGATCTGGTCGGCCATACGGGACGTCATCCCTGTCTTCCTACGACCCGGGAAGGATGGGTCGAAGGGTTGTGGGCGAAAATCGCCCGGTTTCAACGGGAACGGACGCCTGACGACGGCGCGTCCGAACCTCACTCTACGACGGCTGCAACTTATTCCTCGCCAACTTGCGTGGTCAAGCCCGCGGCAGCCTCCACGATGCGTTGGACCTGCGCCTCGAAGGAGAGAGAAGTCGTGTCGATGACCAGCGCGCCGTCGGGGCGCCGGAGGGGGCCCACCGCTCGGCGCGCGTCCGCCTCGTCCCGGTCCCGGATCGTGCGCCCTTCGGTCGCGATCGACGCCTCATCGGAAGGCCTTCCCTCTTGGGCGAGGCGCCGCCGCGATCGCTCGACGAGAGAGGCCGTGAGGAAGACCTTGAGGACGGCGTCCGGGAAGACGACGGTCCCCATGTCCCTCCCGTCCGCGACGACGCCGCCGAACGCTCGCGCCGAGCGCTGGAGCTCTCCGAGCCTCTCCCTCACCCGGGGATTCCGAGCGAGGCGCGGGGCGAGCCGCGTCACCTCGGGCGACCGAAGGGCGTCGCCCGGGTCCACTCCATTCACCAGGACGCGAAAACCTCCTGCGGTGGGCGCGAGACCCACTTCCAGGCGGGCGACTGCGTCCACATCCAGGTGGTCCCACGACTCTTCGGGGAGCCCGGCGCCCAAAACCGCGAGCGTCAGGCCGCGGTAGAGCGATCCCGAGTCGAGATGGCTGAAACCGAGCCGCCTCGCCACTTCGCGGGCGGTCGTGGACTTACCGGAACCCGCGGGCCCGTCGATCGTGATGACCGGCGAGTGCTTCATGCCTCGTGGAGGAGGTTCCAGAAGCCCGGGAAGCTCACGTCTGCCACAGTGGGGTCGTCCACGGAGACCTTCTGTCCCGGGAGGGCGCCGAGGACGCCGAAGGCCATGGCGATCCGGTGGTCTTGGCGCACCGGGACGCGTCCGGCAAAGATCGTCGCGCCCCCCTCGATGCGGAGGCCGTCCGGGAGCTCCTTCACGTTCGCACCCACCGAGGCCAAGTTCTCGGCGAGCACTCGGATGCGGTCGGACTCCTTCACGCGAAGCTCCTCGGCGTCCCGGATCTCCGTCACGCCCTTGGCGAGCGCCGCGGTCACGGCCAAGACCGGGATCTCATCCAGAAGCAGGGGGATCGCCTCACCCCCGACCGATGCCCCCACGAGGGGTGACGAATGAACGACCAGGTCCCCGGCGGGCTCGCCGGCGGGATCGTCCGCTTCGCGCACGTTCTCCACGTCGATCCGGCCCCCCATATGCCTAAGCACGTCCAGGAGGCCCGTGCGCGTCGGATTCAGACCGACGTTCACGATCCGGAGGGGCTCATCCCTTTCGCGGAGAAGCCCGTACGCGATGAAAAACGCGGCGGACGAGAAGTCGCCGGGCACCGTGAGATCGAGGGGCCGGAGATCGGCAGGCGGGGACTCGAGTGTCACCTCCCACCCGTTCGACGTGACGGCTTCCCGCACTAGCGCCCCCATGCGGCGAAGCATACGCTCCGTGTGATCCCGCGACCGGAACGGCTCGACGACTTTGACGTCTACGCCACCCGTGAGGCCGGCGAGAAGGAGGGCGCTCTTGACCTGCGCGCTCGCCACCGGCGACTCGAACTCGAACGGGTGGAGGTTCCCGCCCCGTACGACGAGAGGTAGGCGGTCCGGATCCCCTTCCTCCTGGAAGCTCGCCCCCATTTGGCCGAGCGGATC
>Ga0326597_10004012_pt1 | contig 20861 bp, 14 predicted proteins | sample RVTome_12_FD_203789 | JGI IMG/M metagenome (GOLD analysis project Ga0326597, IMG submission 203789) | Soil microbial communities from uranium-contaminated site in the Upper Colorado River Basin, Wyoming, United States - RVT100D185 | ecosystem: Environmental > Terrestrial > Soil > Contaminated >...
GGGAAGGTCGCCGGCGGATTGTGATGTGGCCGGTTTCGTGACCGCCGCGGTTTCGGACGATCGCAAGGAGGCCATTGAGGCCAATAAGATGTTTCTCGCCTATATTTTCCGCAACACCCATCACGCGGAGAATATTCGCCTGGGCAGGGGACGGGTGGATCAGGAAGGATTGGCTGCGGCTGTCGGCAAACGCGATTGGGAGGCGGCGAAGAAGTTTATCAGCGACGAGGTCGTGCTCGCTCATTCGGTGGCCGGCACGCCGGCGGAGTGCCGCCGGCAGTTGGAGTTATTTGTGCAAGGCGGACTGAATCTGCCCGTGCTACTTCCTACCGGCACGCAGGAAGCGCGCAAGAGAGTGATACAGCTGGCGCGAGAATTGGTGTAGTTGTGGAGGAGGCATTTGTCATCCCGAGCGGACGCGAGGGATCTAAGAAAGATTCCTCACTTTCGTTCGGAATGACAGCGAGGCGCGTTCGAACTTTGACTCAGGAGGTAGATTCTATGGCTTCTAGGGCGATGTGCGGATTGTTGAGATTGGCTTTGGGTCTCGGCATCGTCTTCGCCTTCGGCTCTACAGCGCGATAGGCTTGTGGCCAAACGGTCACCATCGACGCAGCCAAGAAGGAAGGCAAGGTCGTCATTTACGGCACCGTCGTTCCCAAGGTGATGGCGCTCATCGAGAAGGGTTTTGAGGCGAAATACGGTATCAAGACGGAGTACTGGCGCGCCGATGCCACCAAGGTTATCGACCGTGTGCTGACCGAATGGCGCGCCGGCAAGCCGGGCTTCGACCTGGTCATCGGCGCGCGGGGGCCGCTTGCCCTGGCGAAACAAGATAGCGTCTATGCGAGGTTCGCTCCCGCAAGCTCGGCCAACTTCCCGGCGAAATTTAAAGACAAGGACGGGCAGCTCACTGCATGGCGCACCACCCCTGTGGGCATTCTATACAATACCGAACTGGTGAAGGCCGCCGATATACCGAAGAGTCTCGACGATCTCCTCGACGCCAAGTGGCAGGGCAAAATCAGCATGCCCGACCCCTCGCGTCACGCGAGCACGGCTCAATATCTATGGAACCTGGAGCAGATAAAGGGCGAGAAGTGGATGGATTTCGTCAAGGGGCTGGCCAAGCAAAAGCCGCTCCTGTTGGAATCCTATTCGACGGTGCCCAACACCATCGTGCGCGGCGAGAGCGCTTTGGGAATTTCATATGTCCAATATCCCGGACAAACCAAGGGGCCCATCGGTTTCGCGCCGATCAATCAATACCTCGCCGATCCGAGCGACGTCGCGCTCAGCGCCAAAGCGGCCAATCCGAACGCGGCAAGGGCCTTCATCGAATACCTATGTTCAGCCGAGGGACAAAAAAAGGTCGCCGAGACCGGTGAATTTGTCATGGCGCCCGGTGTTTATCCGTCGATCAAGGGAGCCGACAAGATTATGTCCGGCTTGCTCCTGATGAACGAGGCCAGCGCGGAGCAGCTCGCCAAGCTCCAGGGGGAATTTCGCCAATGGTTTCTGGTGAAATGAGTCAGAAATACGAAGTTTTGCCGGTCTTGACTTAGAACTTCCAGGTCGATAGGTGTGATACGGATATTTAACGTCGAAGGGAGATTTTTGTGAATCATTTGATCAATCGTTGGCTAGTCGTTGTTGGATTCGTTGCCATCGCCGTATCGACCGCGTGGGGTCAGGCGTCGGCGCAGCAGGTGAATGTCGAAGCCGCCAAGAAGGAAGGCAAGGTCGTGGTCTATGGCTCCGTCCCGCCTCCGTCGATGAAAGCCTTCCACGGCGCCTTTGAGAGGAAATACGGCATCAAAGTGGAATATTGGCGCGGCGATTCAACGAAGGTGGCCGACCGCGCGCAAGCTGAATGGCGAGCGGGGAAACCGGGTTTCGACGTTGTGGAAGCCAACCGGGGCGTGCAACTGATCATGAAACAAGAAGGATTGTTTCAAAAGTTTCTTCCCCCTTCCGCGGAAAAGTTCCCGGCAAAATTCAAGGAAAAGGACGGCCTGATCACGCCGTGGCGCGTGCTGCCGATCAGCATCCTCTATAACACCGAGATGGTAAAGCCCAATGACCTGCCCAAAAACTTCGACGATCTTTTGGATCCGAAGTGGAAGGGGAAGATCTGTATTCCGGATCCCACCCGGCATACGACCACGGCGCAATTTTTACGGAATCTCGATGAGATCAAGGGCGATAAGTGGTTGGACTATGTGAAAGCCCTGGCGAAACAAAATCCGATTCTTGTGGCCTCTCTCGCTCCGGTGGCGCCAGCGATCATCAAGGGCGAAGCGCCGGTCGGGATCACTTACATTAAGTACGTCAAGCAATATAAAGGACCGATTCACTACGTCTTACAGGATAAATATTTAACCGACCCCAACTACATGAGTTTGAGCGCCAAGGCCGCGCAGCCCAACGCCGGCAAATTATACATCGAATTCGCCACCTCGCCCGACGGACAAAAGATCATCGCCGAGGACGGCGAGTTCGTTTTAGCCCCGGGAATTTATCCGCCGATCAAGGACGCGGAAAAGGTTCCGGCCAATATGATTTTCATGGAAAATCCGTCGGCGGATGAATTCAAGACACTGATGACCAAAACCTTCCGGGACATCTTTTACGCCAAGTAACGGCCCGAAGTTTTGGCTCGGATTTGCGCGGAAACAGCAGGGAGGGCTAGCCTATCGCTGACAGCAGCGGGCTGGCCCTTTTTGTTTGTGCGCCGAGCGAGGCGCACGGAAGAGGATATTGTCAAGTTTTGATAGCCGGGCTAATTGACATATTTCGCCGCAATCCTCAGTTGGCGTTGATCGGCACGGTCGGGCTGATCATCGCCTATCTTAGTTTGTCGCCGACGCTGATGCTGTTTTATGGAAGCTTCCGCAGCGCGCCGATCGGGCTCCCCAGCGAATTCACTTTGGCAAATTATATCAGCGCCTATTCCGACCCGCTCACCTATCAGTTGTTGATCAATTCATTTATCTTCGCGGGGTTTTCCGCGATCGTCGCGACGGCCCTGGCGACCATCCTCGCCTGGATATCGATCAGGACCAATGCTCCCGGGCGAAAATTTTTCGAGCTCACGGCTATTGTCCCCAACGTCTTTCCACCCGTCATGCTCGCGGTAGCGTGGACGATCCTGCTGAGCCCGCGGACGGGGTTAATCAACCGTTTCTTTATGGAGATCTTCGGTCTTGACGCCGCTCCGCTGGATATTTTTTCGATGTGGGGCATGATTTACGTGGAGGCGCTCATCACCACCCCCCTGGCCTTCCTCATGGTGTCCGCCTCCCTGTATTCCATGGATCCCTCCCTTGAAGAGTCGGCGCGCGTGGCGGGATCGAGCAATCTGCAAATCGCCTGGCGCATCACCTTGCCGATCGTGCGCCCGGCACTGCTGGCGTCGGCGATGCTGAATTTTGTCCGCGCCATCGAGAGCTTCGATACCCCCGCGATCATCGCGCTGCCGGCCCGCATCGAAGTCTTTACGACAAAAATCTATCGAGAAGCGATCGGCGCGTTTCCTCCGAACCAGAATCTGGCCGCCGCCTACGGCGTCTCACTGCTGCTGATCACGATGCTCTTCGTGTATTTCTATCGGACCATGACGGCGAAATCGGAACGCTACGTGACGGTAACCGGCCGCGGCTATCGGCCCATGATCATCGACCTGGGAAAATGGCGCGGCTTCGCTTCGGCGCTCGCCGGGCTCATTTTGGTCTTGATCGTCGTGCTGCCGTTTCTGGTATTGATTTATGTTTCCTTGGTTACCTATGTGCACGTGCCCGGCGCGAAGACTTGGGAGCTGCTAACTTTGGAACACTACACATACAATCTGACTGACTCGCGCACGTTTGAGGCGCTCAAAAACAGCTTATTTCTCGCGGTCGGGGGCGCGACCCTTTGCATGATTCTGGCGGCGCTGACGGCCTGGGTTACGACGAAGAGCAAGGCCTCGGGCACGGCCATCATCGAAGGGTTAACGTTCATTCCCTGGGCATTCCCGGGGACGGCGCTGGCGATCGGACTTTTGTGGACCTATGTATACGTGCCTTTGCCGATTTACGGGACGCTGTGGATCTTGCTGATCGGATACATTACCCGATTTCTGCCCTACGGCCTGAGGACGATGACCAGCACGATCGTGCAGATTCACGATGATATGCAGCAGGCTTCGATGGCCTGCGGCGCGGGCTTCATGACCACTTTTTGGCGAGTGCTTCTGCCTCTGTTGCGGCCCGGTTTCGTGGCCGGGTGGATTATTCTGGCGACCATCTATCTGCGTGAATTCAGCACCTCGGTCTTTCTCTACTCACCTGGCGCCGAACCCATTGGCCCGCTGCTCTATCATTTTTACGTCGACGGCAACTTGGGGCCGATGTGCTCGCTCGCGCTGATCGTCAGTGTGGTTTGCATAGTTATGATCTTGCTCGCCCGCAAGATCGGCAACGTCGGCGGCCAACTGGAAGGGCATTAAGAGGGATTAGGCAGTAGCAAGAAATTTTGGATTTGCGTCTGCGGGGCCGCTTTTGGATTTTGGATTAGGGGGAATAAGACATGACAAGGTGGGAAAATGGGGTCAGGCGCCATTTCCCATTATGTGCTATAAAGTCACTGTATGAACCATCCGGCCGGACGCAAGAAGATCACGAGCCGCATCATCCGACCCGGAGAGCCCGTTCCCGATGAGCAATATTGGGACAACGCTACGCCCGAAGAGCGGATGAACGCTGTTTGGGAATTGACCCTGCTCTGCCTAGCTTGGCAACCGAACCAAGCCGATGAACCAAGACTTCAGAGATCTATTAGCAGAATTCAACGCCCGACAAGTTGAATTTCTCATGGTCGGCGCTCACGCCTTGGCTGCGCACGGCCATGTCCGCGCAACCCAAGACCTCGACGTCTGGGTGCGTCCTTCCCCAGAAAACGCGAAGCGAGTCATCGAAGCCCTCCGCGCCTTCGGCGCCCCGTTGCATGACCTGACGGAGAAAGACCTTTCGACGCCCGGCCTCATTTTCCAGATCGGGGTGGAACCCATACGCATCGATGTCTTGACCGTGATCGACGGTGTCCAGTTCGACGAAGCTTGGGCGGACCGGATGATTTCGAAATTCGCCGATCAACCGGTCGCCGTGCTCTCCAGAGAACACTTGATTAAGAACAAACTGGCGGCCGCGAGGACACAAGACCTGGCAGACGTTGAAGCGTTGAAAAGCAAAGGCCGAGAACAAACTAAGTCCTAAAATGGGTGGCGAATGGCGCGAGGTGAGGGGCGTATGGAAGCTCAGATAGCAAAGAAGCTAATCGAGAAGAGTTTACAATACGATGAAGTCAAGCGGCTCGCCGTCAAGCTCGTGCAGCACGCGAGCCCGCAGACACAGTTGCTCGAAGCCGAGCCGCAAGTGCTCGCGCTGATTCGCGACGTCATTAAACCGGAATTGGAACAGTCGGGGTTGCACCCGGCGATCGACAAGATGGGCAATCTCATCTTGCATCTGAAGGGCCGGGAGAGAACCGGCCGGCTCATGCTGGTCGGATACGCGATGTGCGCGGCGCCAAGCACGATGCAAAATCCCTACTCCGGCGCGATCGTCGACGGCGCGCCTTATAAGCTTGACGGCGAATGCGTCTGGGGGCGGGGCGCCTGCGAACAGAAGGGGAGTCTGGCGGCGATGATGGCGGCGATCAAGGTCATGGGCGCCAGCAAAGCCGAGCTGCCGAGCGATCTTTATTTCGTCGTCAGCACCGCGGGCGAGACCGGACGGCATGACTCACTGGCCTACGTATTGGATCACGGTCACGTCGAAGCGGACTGGTGCATCATCGACGGGCCGCCTGAGATTCAGTTGGGAAACAAGGGGCGCGTCGATGTCTTGGTGACGGTCAAGGGCAAGCAGGCGCACAGCAGCCGGCCGTGGGAGGGAATCAACGCGATCGACGGCGCGATGCAAGTGCTTCAAAAGCTCGCGCCGCTGATGCCTTATCCCGAAAACCGGTCGCATGCCGAACTTGGCAAGGTGAGTTTAACGCCCAATGCCATCGAAAGTTTTCCCAAAGCGACGCATACGATCCAGAGCGAGTGCCGCATCATGTTCGACCGCCGCCTGCTTCCCCGCGACGATCCCAAAAAGGCCATCCAACAGATGCGCGACACCATCGGCAATATAGAACCGTTCGAGATCGAGATCCAGCCGCGCGATTTCATGTATCCGAGCGAAGTCGGGAAGGATGCGGAAGTGGTGCAGGCCTTGGAGCAGGGGATTCGTACCATGCTTGGGCAGCAGCCCACGTTCAGTTTCTCGACCGCTGCCAACGACACGGGTCTTTTTAACTTCCGCGGCATTCAGGCGATCAACTACGGCGCGCGGGATATCCGGTTCCAGCATACCGACCACGACCTTGTGTCTGTAAACAGCATCTTTAACGCCGCCAAGGTTTTCGCCTTTATGGCGATACACCGATAACGGATCGTTCAAAACGTTCAAGCAGTTCAAATCGTTCAAACCGTATTGGATTCTTTTTTCAGCCTCCGACGTTTTGAACATCTGGAACGACTGGAACGATTGGAACGAAAACATTACGGCTTACCTCAGTCCCGTCACATCACCGAAGTTCGCAGTCTGCCAGGAATCGGACGTAAATTTGGAACGTTTCACTTTACGGCTGGCTGTTTCGAATCAATTGCAGGTAAAACCGTACGCAGCGCTCGTAGTCCTGAAGTGAAATCCGCTCATTGTTGCCATGATACCTCCTGGCATCGTCGGGGCGGAGTGTGATCGGCAGGAATCGATAGATGTTCTTGGTTAACGCGGCGTAATGGCGGGAATCCGTTGCGGCCACCAGCAACGCAGGCGCCACCAGCGCTTCAGGAAGCGCTTGCCGGATCGTGCGGTGGATCAGTTGAAAACTCGCCACTTCGATGTCCGAAATCGCCGACGGTTCCACGCGAATGGGCAGGGCGGCGATTTTCACTCGCGGATCATCGACGGTTTTTCGCACATGCTCAGTGACGCCGGCAATCGTATCGCCGGGCACGATGCGCAGATTGACCGCGGCACGAGCTTGGGTCGGCAAGACGTTTTCTTTGACTCCGGCGTTGAACAGCGTCGGCGCCAGGGTCGTGCGGATCGCAGCATTGGTGAGCGGCGACGCCGTCAATTGTTTTTTGACCAGAGGATCGAAGATCCAGAGATTCGCCAACGCTAATCGCTGTGGCCAAGCCATTTCCGGCCCGAGAAATTCGAGCATCCGGCGTGTCGGACCGCTGAGGCGCGCAGGGAAGGGCGCCGCTTCGAGTCTTTGTAGCGCGCGGCTGATGATACCGATGGCCGTGTCGATGGGCGGGATCGAGCTATGCCCTCCAGCGGTTTCCACCGACAGATCAAGGCTCAAATAGCCTTTCTCGGCGATGCCGATCAGCGCCGCTGGCGCGGGGATTCCTGGAATGATGCCGTCGACAACGTTCATTCCCTCGTCAAGAACGTACTCGAGCTCGACGCCGCGCGTGCGCAGAAGCTCGGCGATTTTTCCGGCGCCGTTGGCGCCGCCGATCTCTTCGTCATGGCCGAAGGCGAGGTGAACCGTCCGCTGCGGTTGGAAACCCGTGCTCAGGAGATACTCGACCGCTTCCAGAATTCCCAACACACCGACTTTGTCGTCCATCGCGCCCCGTCCCCAGATGTAACCGTCGGCGATTTCCCCCGCGAAGGGCGGATGGGTCCATTGCCGCTCGGTTCGTGCATCCACCGGCACCACGTCCATATGCCCCATCAGCAGCATCGGTTTCAGCTGCGCGCCCTGGCCGTTCCAGGTGTACAGAAGGCTGTGACCGTTGACGGTCTCTTTCGTCAGTTGTCGGTGAACCCTTGGAAACGATTTAGCGAGAAAAGCGTGGAGCCTGGTAAATTCTTGGGCGGAAGCATCTGACGGCTCTTGAAAGGAGATGGTTTTAAATCGAATCGCTTCGGAAAGTCGCTTCATTGCCCCGTCCCGGTCGATGGCGATCGCGTGGGCCGGCCTGACTTGGAGCTGGCGGGATGGGAAAGTGACCGCGCGGACAAGAATCACTACGGCCAAAGTGGCCAGAATTCCGAAGATCGTGAGGGAGAGTTTTTTCACGGCGCCGAACCGATCTGAAACTGACTGGTAGCAATTCGACGGTGCCGCCGCAACCAGCGGCGGTACGGCGGCGGACAATTTGACATCAACTAGCCTGTCCGATAATTTTTGAGGTCATCAACGATTCGAAAACAAATTAGGAGGGACGATGAGCGATTTCTACAGTGCGTGGTTAGAACGGTCCAAGACCAATGAGGCGAAAGTAGCGGACTCGCCGCGGGTTGCGCGAAGCAAAGATCTCAAATGGGTGCGTACGGCGCAGGATTACAAGGCGGCATTGATGATCGCGCCGGAGCTTGGTTTTCCAACCGGCGGCAGTTGCCTCATGAGAGCCGAGATTCCAACGGGATGGCATACGGGCAAGCACCTTCACGGCGAGGAAGCGATCTATGTCGAGAGCGGCGAAGGATTCATAATTTTAGACGATAAGCGCTACGATTTTGTCCCCGGAACGATTTTTCACGTCCCGTACCGCTCGACGCATCAGTTGTTCAATACGGGCAAGGTGCCGGTCGGCTATCTTTCCGGGCTCGCCTGGCACCTGGAAGCCGATGTCTATATGGGCAGGATGGAACAACTGGAAGAGTGCGGCGAGAACGATCCGAAAGTATTGGCCGCGTTCCCAAAGGAAGAATCGCAAAACTGGCCTGAAGACGGACGGCGCATTTCGATGCACCAGAGGCAGTTCGAAAAGTCGGATGAATCGAAGCATGGGGCGACGTATTTTCTAATGGGCCGCAGCGGCAAGCAGAACGGCTTCAAAGCGACCGGCGTGGCGATCAGCTCGATCTTCGTCGATCTGGCGCACACCAAGAGCCACAGCCACGCGCACCCCGAAGCGTATCTCTACGCGCTGGAAGGCGACGGCTATTCCGAGATCGGCGGCAAACGCTACGACTGGAACCAGGGCGACGCGGTCCACGTTCCGCCGGGCATGATGCATCATCAGCATTTCAACCCCCACGACCGGGACATGAAAGAACTCCGCTTCGAGTTCGGTATCCGTTACTGGTTGGTCGACCAATGGAAAGGCTATACGACCGTCGATAAGCACCTGAAGGCGACCACGCATATGGTTGATTAAGAAATTCGTCGACGATAATCGGTTGCAAGGCGAGCTGACCCACAGGTCAGCTCGCCTTTATTTTAATCTAAAGAACCTCGATCGAAGAAATCTTCGACCCTCCGCCGGAGGTCCTCGAACGGGCGAAGAGAATGCTCGCCAACTCGTAGGCTGCGTAACGAGCCTCATCAGTGTAGGGGCAGGCCTATGTTTGCTCTCCGAACGGGCAACCACATAGGGTTGCCCCTGCAAATTTTGGCGAAACTGAACCACTACCCATGGGTCGGTTTTATTGACAAACCCGCCGCATCCGTCTACTTTAGGAAAACATCCTTGTTTTCATTTCGGGGGCAGGAGCATGGACACGTATAACAGCAAGCTTGCCAGCCGCATCGTCGGCGTGAGCCTGCGCCAGATCCAATATTGGGACGAGCGCGGCTTTATTCGTCCCTCGGTCAAACTCGCCGGCGGGCGGGGGACGAAGCGGCTCTACTCCTTCCATGATCTAGTCTGTTTGAGGGTCGTGAAGGATCTGACCGATCGCGGTTTCAGCCTGCAAAAGATCGAGCGCGGCCTGAGGGCTCTTCGCGCTCACGGTGCGGTGAGCATTGAGGATTCAAAGTCGCTTAAGTACTTAACCGACGGCGAACAGCTTTTCCTGATCACGAGCGACCGCGAGAAAATTCTCGGCGCCATGGAGCGCCATTTCGTGCTCTCTTTGGGCATCGGCAGTTTGGTTCGGGAGCTGACCGGGGCGGTCGAACAGGTCGCGGGGGGCCGGGCGGGGCGACGCTCCGGCGCTTTGCGCCGTCTTGCGGAAAAAAGGACCGGCTCTGCATAAATTCCAATGGAACCGACCAAAATCACCCCGATGATGCAGCAATACCTTCAAATCAAAGAAAGGTACCGCGACGCGATTCTGTTTTTTCGGCTCGGCGATTTCTACGAGATGTTCTTCGAGGACGCGCAGACAGCGGCGAAAATTTTGGACATCGCGCTCACCTCGCGCAACAAAAGCGATGATCAATCGGTGCCGCTTTGCGGCGTGCCCTATCACTCCGCCGAGCCGTATATTCAAAAACTGCTCGACGCGGGGCATAAGGTCGCGGTTTGCGAGCAGGTGGAAGATCCGAAAACGGCCAAGGGCGTGGTGCAGCGGGAAGTCATCCGGGTCATCACGCCCGGAACGGTCACTGCGGCGGAGGCGCTGGATGCGCGAGGCAATAATTATCTGGCCGCGGTTTGCAGCGGACGGGGCGGCTACGGTCTGGCGGTTACGGATATCACCACCGGGGAATTTCGCTGCACTGAAATCGTCGATGAGCAAACCCTCGGCGACGAGATCGCCCGAATCCATCCGAGCGAACTTTTATTGATTGAAGGGGATAGCGGGTTGCGACACCGTGCGCAAAGAGAATTTCCGTCGCTTCATCTGACGCCGGTGGCGACGAATCTGTTTTCCAACGTCGCCGAGCGCCGGATCGGTACGGCGCGTGCAACCGGCGTTGAAGCTTGGGAGAACGGAATTCGCGCGGCGTCGGCGATCATCGCCTATCTTGAAGCCAACGCTCCCGAGTCGCTGAAAGTCCTACGCGACTTAGAGCCCTACATGGCGTCGGCTTATCTTGTGCTGGATGAAACGACCCGGACGAACCTCGAACTGATCGCCAACTACCAGGGCGAGCGCAAGGGCTCGTTGCTGGCCATTATCGACCGGACCGTTACGCCGATGGGCGCCCGTCGCCTGCGCCAGTGGCTGCTCTATCCCTTGCGCGACGCGCAGGCGATTCGCGAGCGGCAGGACGGGATTCTGGAACTGGTCGAAAATTTCGCCTTACGCCAGGATCTGAAGCACGGGTTTGAGCCTGTGCAGGACCTTGAACGGCTTTCCGGCCGAACCGTGTCCGGCGCCGCTCAACCGAAGGATCTGATCGCGATCAAAGAAACCCTGGGCGCGGTAGCCGAGGTGAGGGAGCATTTGCGCGCGGTTCAGTCGGAGCTGTTGGTTCACCTGCGCGGGCAGATTTCGGATCTCTCCGAGGTCAGCGCGCTGATCGAAAGGGCGATCGTCGATGATCCGCCCTTTTCCCTCAAAGAAGGCGGCACCATCCGCGCTGGCTACGACGCCGAGCTGGACGAAATTCGCGGCGCGCGCGCCAACGCCAAGGACTGGATCGCCAACTTCGAAGCAGCGGAACGGCGGCGCACCGGAATCCCTTCGCTCAAAGTTCGCTACAATCGCGTGTTCGGTTACTACATCGAAATCACTAAATCCCATCTCAAGGCCGCGCCCCAGGACTACATCCGCAGACAGACGCTGGCGAACGGTGAGCGCTACATCACGCCCGAGCTCAAGGAGTACGAGACCAAGGTGCTCAATTCCCAGGAGCTGATGGAAAAGCTGGAGAACGCGCTGGTCGCCCGCGTGCGCGAGCAGGTCGCCGCCTATTATCCCTCCCTCAAGGCTACCAGCGCGGGGCTCGCGGCGTTGGATGTTCTGGCGGGGCTTGCCGAAGTCGCCGAATCGCAACGTTTCGTCCGCCCCACCGTCGATGCCGGGTTTGATATCTCGATCCGAGAAGGGCGCCATCCAGTCGTCGAAGCCTCGGTGGGGCGCGGCGCTTTTGTGCCCAACGATTGCGCGATCGATCCCGCTGCCGATCAGATCATCCTGCTCACCGGACCGAACATGGCCGGGAAATCCACCTATATGCGCCAGGTGGCGCTGATCGTGTTGCTCGCCCAAATGGGCAGTTTCGTGCCCGCTGCACAAGCGCGTATCGGTATCGTCGATCGAGTTTTCACCCGCATCGGCGCCGCGGACTCGCTGGCGCGGGGTGAATCGACCTTCATGGTCGAGATGAAGGAGACCGCAAACATCCTCCGCCACGCCACCGATCGCAGCCTGATTTTACTCGACGAGGTCGGACGCGGCACGAGCACCTTCGACGGCATATCGATCGCCTGGGCCGTGGCGGAGTCACTGCACGACTCGGCGCAGCGGCCGCGCACGCTGTTCGCCACTCACTATCACGAGCTTACCGATTTGGCGCTCACCAAAGGACGCATCAAGAATTACAATTTTGCGGTCAAGGAATGGCAAGGAGACATCATTTTTCTGCGCAATCTCGTGACCGGCGCGGCAAGCCATAGTTACGGCATCCACGTCGCCCGGCTCGCCGGCCTGCCGGCTGCGGTCATCGAGAGAGCGAAGGAAATTCTCGCCAAGCTCGAAGGCGACCAGAGCGACCGTGAGAACCTGCGCAAGGAAACGGCGGCGAGCGTTGCCGCCGAACCGGTGCAAATGGCGCTCTTCGGCTCGGCGGACCGCAAGCTACGCGAGGAGTTGAAGCGAGTGGACGTCTCTCGGCTCACGCCCATGGAAGCGATCAATCTGCTCGACAAATTATCGGAAGAGGCAAAAAAATAGCGAACGAAGGGGACTCTTTTATGAAAAGCAAAAGATTCCTAACTCTGTTGGCGCTTGCGACTCTCTCTGCCAGCGCGGCGCCGCGGTGGGCTCGTGGCGATGGGCAAAGGCTTCAACTCGCTCAGATGCAAAGAAATGAAGTCGCCAAAGAGGCAATCCCGCCGGGGGCCAGCGCGAGATCTCAGGATGCCAGCGCATCCGAGGACGGCAAAACCATTTCAGGCGGCGCCAACAAGGCCCGTTTGACCGGCGTCCGCTTTCTCTCGTCGAAAACGTACACGCGGGTGATGATGGATCTGACCCAGGAGGCGCGCTTTGAAACGCACCGTCTGAAGGAGGATCCGGCGAAAGGCTTGCCGCCGCGGATTTACATCGACATCATCGGCGCGCGCTTGGCTATAGATTCCAAAGAAGCGATACCGGTTCAGGATGGGCTGTTGCGCCAGGTGCGTGTGGGGCAGTTTAGTCTCGACGTCGTCCGCGTCGTGCTCGATATGACGAGCCTGCGCAGCCATAATACGTTTTTCTTGCCCGATCCTTATCGGCTGGTGATCGACATCCAGGGACAGGAGACCGCCGACCGGTCGGCTGCCGTCGAGAGAAACAAAACGCCGACGCCGCCTGTCATCAAAGGTCCCAAACCTGCCGCCTTGGGCATTCGCAAAATCGTGCTGGATCCGGGGCATGGAGGCAAGGACCCGGGGGCCATCGGGGCGGGCGGCATTGCGGAAAAGGACATCGTTCTCAGCGTCGCTCAAAAGCTCGCGAGGAAACTAGCCAAGGAGATGGGAATTGAGGTCGTGCTCACGCGCAAAAACGATTCCTTCGTTCGCCTGGAAGACCGAACGGCAATCGCCAACGCCGAAGACGCCGACCTGTTTCTGTCGCTGCACATGAATGCGAGCACGAGCGGCGACGCCAAGGGGTTGGAAACCTATTATTTGGATAACACCAGCGACGAGGCCTCGATTCGTCTGGCGGCGCGGGAGAACGGCACGTCGCGCAAAAACATCTCGGATCTGCAATTCATCCTGAGTGACATGACCCAGAACATGAAACTTGAAGATTCCATCAGCCTGGCGCACCGGCTGCACGGCTCGCTGGTCGACAGCATGTCCAAGAAGCTGGGCGCGGTGAAGGACCTGGGAGTCAAGAAGGCGCTGTTCTACGTTCTGGTGGGGGCGCGCATGCCGAGCGTGCTGGTGGAGATGTTTTTCATTACCAATAAAATCGAGGGCCAGGCGATGAGCCGGGAAACTTATCAAAACGCCATCGTCGAGGCGCTCTACGACGGCATTCAAAAATACGGCGAAAGCGCGCTGGCGGCGAAGACGCTTTAACGAAGTGCTGAAACGCTATCAGGTAGTCGTTCCAATCGTTCCAGACGTTCAAGCCGTTCAAACCCCCACCTTCCTTCGATGGGACTCGGGACAGGCTTTCCTCCCCCGCGTCGCGGGGGAGGATCAAGAGGGGGGATTTAACGATTGGAACGACTTGAACGATCTGAACGGAACGCGCAAAGCATGCCCTGAGCAAAGTCGAAGGGGATGCCACGATAATCGCACGGTTAACTTTTTGTGTGCCGTCGATCATCCGCCTCACGGATAACCATCATGGACGCCGTAGCCCTCTCCCGTGCGTTGCTAGAAGAAACGAAGGATAACGCCGATTTGATCCGGCTGTCGCGCAGCTACGTTCAGAAGGCACGGGAGCTGTTGCTGGAAAAACATAGAAGCGGCAGTGGCGGGATGGAGATCGTCGCGGCTTACACGACGATCATGGACCATCTGGTGCGCCACATTTATGCGGCTGCAAGCGATGATTTCAGCCGCCGCTTTCCCGGCCAGACGCCTCGCTGCGCGGTGGTCGCCCAGGGCGGTTTCGGGCGCGGCGAGCTCAACCCCCAGTCGGACATCGATCTGTTGTTTCTCTATTCGTGGAAGGTGTCTCCTTTCCTCGAATCGGTCACGGAACGAATCCTTTATACACTTTGGGACGCGGGACTGCAGGTCGGCAGCGCCGTTAGGACCATCGCCGAGTCGATCCGTTTGGCCGATGCCGACTTGAAGGTCAAGACGGCGATCTTGGATACGCGTTTTTTGTGCGGGGATTTTTCGCTTTACGGTGACTTTGAAAAGGTATTGGAAAAAAAGCTGATCAAGAGACGGGTGGCTCGATTTATTCAGGACAAGCAACAAGAGAGCCGTTTGCGCCACGAGAGCTACGGCGGGTCGGTGTATCTGCTCGAACCCGAGGTGAAGGAGGGTGAAGGAGGTCTGCGGGACATCCACACGGCCCGCTGGATCGCCCGGGTCAAGATCAATGCCAAGGACTTTGACACGCTGGCCTTAGGCGGCATTGTGAGTTCCAGTGACGTCGCCAAGCTCAAGGAGTCGCAGGATTTTATCTTTCGCGTGCGCAACGAGCTGCATTTTTCCAGCGGCAAACACCACGACCAGCTGACTTTCGCCGACCAAGAAAAAGTCGGCGCTGCCCTCGGGTTCCAGGGCGAAGGCACATTGCGCGGCGTGGAAGTCTTTATGCGCAGCTACTATCTGCATGCCGCGCAGATCAGCCGCTTGACGTCGCTAATCATCCATCGCGTTATCGAGCGCGAGCGGCCTTTGTTTGGCGCGAATTACCCCTTCGGCCGTACCTTGCGCGAGGGCATCCGGCTGGCGCGGAAGCATCTCTCGGTTACCAAGGCAGCGGTTTTGCGGTCCGATCCGGCGAACCTGATCCGCATATTCGACGATATGCAGAAATACGGCTGCGAACTGGCCCACGAGACCCGCGAGCTCGTGCGCGAGCACTTGGATCTTATCGACGACACCTTTCGCCGCTCCGCCGCCGCCAACCTGCCGTTTTTTTCCATCCTCAAGTGGAAAGACCGCGTCTACGAAACCCTCTCCGAGATGCATCGCTGCGGCGTGTTGGGCGCCTTTATTCCGGAGTTCGGGCGGCTCCTGTGCATGGTCCTCCATGACGCGTATCACCTCTATACGGTCGACCAACATTCGCTCAGGCTGATTCGGGAAATCGAGCTGTTGAAAGCGGGAGAATATCAAGAGGCGCTGCCGCTGTTGACTCAGTTGGCCCGGGAGGCGGAAAAAATTGAACTCTTATATCTCGGCCTCATGTTTCACGACATCGGCAAAGGTTTCGGCGGCGGCCATTCGGAAATCGGCGCCGGGATGGTGCGGGCCATCGCCCGGCGCATGCGTCTTAACGCCGATGACGGGGCGGCGGTGGAATTCTTGGTGCGCCACCACTTGCTGATGACCCACACCGCCTTTCGCCGCGACCTGGAAGATGAGAAAACGATCTTCGATTTCGCCAGGACGATTGGGAACGTTGAGAACCTCAAGATGCTCTACCTCCTGACTTTCGCCGACGTCAAAGGCGTCGGCCCCGACGTGTGGAATCCGTGGAAGGCGTCGTTGTTGGGCGAGCTCTACATCAAGGCGCTGAATCTCCTCGAGGAAGTGGAAAAGGGCGAATTCGAACGCGAGGATGTCAGGGCGATCCTGCGGCGGATCCAGGCGCGGGCGCGCCGCCAGCTGGCAAAAGATTACGATCAGGAGAGCGTCAATCGGTTCATCGAAGCTATGCCGGAAAGATATTTTCTTTCCACCCCCGAGAGCGACATGCCGGACCATTTCGAGTTGATGGAGGCGTTTTCCGGCGAGGGCGCGGTGACCTCGGTGCGTCATTTCCCGGAACGGGATTGCACGTCTGTGGTCGTTTGCGCCCGGGACCGCCCTGGACTGTTCGCGTCGATCACCGGGGTGTTGACCGCGCTCAACCTGGACATTCTCAACGCGAGAATTTTTACCGCCAGCGATGGGCGCATCCTCGATGTTTTCCGTATTTCTCATCACGGCCATTCGGAGCTCGTCATGGCGGAGCAGAAATGGGCCAAGTTTCGCTCCGGCCTGGACGGCGTGCTGGAGGAGCGGATCGACGTGGCGCGATTGGTGGAAGGGTCACAGCGTTCACCGTTTTTGCATAGGCGGGCGCCCAACGTCAACACCGTGGTTCAGATCGACAACGAAGCATCGGATGGCTTTACCATCATCGAGGTGTTCACTGAAGACCGCATCGGCGTTCTGTTCACGATCACCTACGGGCTTCACCGCCTCGGCCTTTCCATCCACGTGGCCAAGATATCGACCAACGTGGACCAGGTCGCGGACGTGTTCTATGTGACCGATGAAAACGGCGGTAAAGTGACCGAACCGGCCCGAGTGGAGGCGATTCGCCAATCGCTGGTTCGCAGTCTGGTTCCCGAACAGAATGAAAGAGTCGCTTAGCTCGTCGATTGACTGTTTTCTCTCCATGGTCGCCGTGGAGCAGGGGCTCGCCCGCAACACGGTGGAGGCCTACAGCCGCGATCTTTCGCAGTTGGCCGACTTTCTCCTCTCAAAGCGCGTTTGTGCTTGGCGCGAGGCCGAGCCGGTCCATATCAGAGCCTATCTGTCTCACTTGCGCACGCAGGGCTTGAGCCCGCGAACGGTGGCCCGCCGTGTCGTCACACTGCGCCGCCTCTACCGGTTTCTCGAGACCGAAGGGCAGGTGAGCGCAAGCCCGTTGCCCACAATGCATTTGACGCCGGGACCACGCAAGCTGCCGCAGGTGTTGTCCGGCGATGACTTGCGCAGGCTGCTCGCTCAGCCGGATGCCACTACGCCATTGGGCAACCGCGACCAGGCGATGTTGGAGCTCATGTATGCGGCTGGGCTGCGGGTTTCCGAGCTGGTGTCGCTGCAAACCCAACAAATCGATTTCCAGGGGAACTATCTGACCGTCAAGGGGAAGGGCTCCAAAGTCCGGGCCGTGCCCTTCGGCAAATGGGCGCGCGAAAAGCTGTTTGACTACACGAGCCAGGCGCGCCGGCGGTTGCTCAAGGGCCGTGCGAGCCCGTTTCTGTTCGCCGGGCGCTCAGGGAAACCGCTCACCCGCCAGGCATTTTGGAAACTGATCCGCCGCTACGCGCTGGCCGCGGGCATCGAAAAAAGAGTTACGCCCCATACCTTACGCCATTCCTTCGCCACCCACCTTCTCGAAGGCGGCGCCGATCTCCGTTCCGTGCAATCGATGCTCGGCCATGCCGATATCTCTACCACACAAATTTATACTCACGTAACTGGAGCGAGGCTTAAGGAAGTTCATCGCCAGTTTCATCCGAGGGAAAGCGGGAAGAAGTAGGGGCAACCCTATGGGGTTGTCCGTTCAGAGGGCAGGCACCCATTCGATAAACTGGACTGGCTCTGAGCTCGTCGAAGGGCGGACGGCTATTTTTTCACACACTCTGATGCGCGCGCGTCGGATTCTAATGCCGCACGGCGCTTCCTTGACACGGGTTTCGGACTACGCCTAAGGGTGAGCCGCCGCATCTATTTCGCTTGCGGGACGACTTCCGAATAGCCCGCGATGGCGACCGTGGTTTCAAAGCGGCCGCCGGATGCTTTCGGCAAGGGCGGCGAAGGTGAATAGGTGAACGGCAGACGGCCTCCGGGGGGTATCTCTTTTGGCAAGGCGAAATAGATCGACGTCCCACGGTCGTCCTTGCCCGGTTTGAATTCTTCGTCCCATAACCAGGTATAGCGGATGAATAATTGTACGTCGCGGATGGTATGGGAGGAGCGATTGTAAATCTCCCCCGACACTACTCCCTCTTGCACTGAAAGTTTTTCGATCGCAAGAACCGCCGCGATTTCGGCCCGCTCGCGCACCATTTGGGAACCCGCGGAATGCGCGAACAACACGGCAAAAAGCGCGCTCCAGATGAGAGCGCTGCCGAACAACCTAAAATATTTCAGGACCATTGTCATACCTCCATTTCTAATTGGCCAATGAGGCTTAACCAAGCTGGGGTTGCGCGGCCACAGCGCCGCCCGTCCATTGCCGTTTTTTCGCTTGCCATACATCTACGGTTTCCTGAGGCGGGCGCGCCGAGAGCTGCGCATTTATTCCGAGAGCTTGCAGCGCATGCGAAATCCGTTGGGAGGAGCCCCAATCGCTCCAAAAAACATTCAGCATGGGGAGGACGTAGACGGTCCAGGGAAACTCAGCCAGCACTTTCTGCATAATATCTTTCGAGAAGTTCAGCGGCTCAAGGTCGCGGTAGAGTTCTTTAACCCTAGTCTTTTCACTCGTTTCCCCAAGAACGTCGAGAATGCCGTAGAATCGTTGATAGAGCTCTGGATAGAGCGCCTTAGTCAAATTCAAAAGATTCTTAGCCTTGAACACCATAATCATCGTATTCCATAGACCTCCGGCAGTGGCAAGCCTCCGCGCTCGGTCCAGGTCCGGTTTCTCCGCAAAATGGGCTACCCTTCGGGCCCCCCAAAAGCTCAATTGCCCGCCTTCGTCGCAGGGAACCATGTAGCCATATTCCGTTTCGGGCCACCTCGCTTCTGTAGCGAGAAGCACGATGCGATCTGGATTTCGCGCCACCGCCTGGGCCGCGAGCTCGACATGGTTCATGAATCGCTCTTCTTCGAGAATAAAATGGTCCGATGGAAACAGCGCTACGACCGCCTCGGGGCATCGCTTATAGAGATGCATCAGCGGCAGCAAAATTCCCGGTCCGGTTTCTTTGTTTTCAGGCTGCAAGATGACGGTGCCAGCCGGACGAGAGGCGAGCTGTTTTCGTGCTTCGGTGTGTCGCAGGTGCTCTTGACTTACGATGATCAAAATCCGGCTCGGTGGGATGAGCCGCTCTGCCCGATCAAAGGTGTGTTCCAACATCGAACGCCGACCGATGACGTTGACGTACTGTTTGGGGAGTGCCGTTCCCTTAAGCTCACGGACATATCCCCCCAGACGTCTACCGTCGCCGGCTGCCAAAACCAGTCCCCAGAGTGAACCGTTGAGATGATTCTCGTGATCGAGCATGACCATGTTCGCGCTCCTCCTTAGTAGGACTTACGGTTGATGAATGTTAGAGGGTGAGGTGGAAAACTCTCTGAGAGCGATCCCTCTGGCGCAAATGGTTGAGCAATTGCCATGCCGCTTGGATCGCAAGAGTTGAGCCCTGGTTTGTCGTTGAAATGGGTTCAAGTCTTCGCGCGAATGCAAGCATCAGCCGAAATAATTTCCCAACACTGACAAATTCCTCTTCTACCTCTTTGTAAAGGGGGACGTCCCTGGATAATTTCTGAAACTAATCAAGTCTGCGTCGCGAGACCAACCTCTTGCTGCCGTCCATCTGCGGCATATGCTTTGCGTTATCAAGCCGGAGGGGAGCTATGCTGCCACCTATCTCGGACGGCGGAAACGAAATGGTCGCTACAGATCAAAAGGCCGGCATGCAGTTTTCGAGCCTTGCTGCAATGTTTCTGCGCCAAGCGCGGCGATACGGCAAGAAGGTCCTATACCGTTACGCCCAAGGCGGGCACTGGCATTCGCTCACATGGGACGGCGCACTCGATCAGGTGCGGGGAATCGCCCTCGGACTGATCTCGCTGGGAGTCGGGCGCGGTGAGCGTGTGGTGATTTTTTCCAACAACCGCGTCGAGTGGCTGCTCGCCGACTGGGCCAATATCTGTATCGGGGCACTGACCGTTCCCATCTACGCTTCCGGCACCGCATCCCAGGCCTTGCATATCATCGGCCACGCCGAACCCGCCGTGCTCTTTGTCGATTCTTGGAAGCGGCTGCAGGTGCTCGACAGCGCGCGTACGCCGTGGAGCCTGCTCAAAGCCGTCATAGTCTTCGAGGCGGCGGAAGCGGCGTTCAAGAGCGAACGGCCGGCGCAGGTGATCACGCTCGATGGTCTTAATGAGATGGGGCGCTCCTATGAAAGGCGCCATCCGGGGACATTTGAGCTTGTCATCGATTCCCTTCGCCCGCAGGATGATCTGACGATCATCTACACTTCCGGAACAACCGGCGTGCCGAAAGGAGTGCTGACGACCCACGCTCACTACCTGTTTATGCTTCAAGCCTTGGACGCCGCAATCCCATCGACTGAGCGCGATGTCACTTTGCATTTTCTTCCCACCGCCCATGCGCTCGGCCGCTTGGAGCATTTCATGGCGGTGGCCAAGGGATGGACGATGGGTATCGCGCGTTCGGTGGAGACGATTCCAATCGACCTCAAGAGGGTCAGGCCCACGGTGATCTTTTCGGTGCCGAGGATTTATGAGAATGCCTACGCGCGCATCCGGTTGCGCATGGGCAGAAGCGGGGCGTGGCGCAGAAAAATCTTTGAATGGGCCATGTCAGTCGGAA
>Ga0326597_10004013_pt1 | contig 20861 bp, 13 predicted proteins | sample RVTome_12_FD_203789 | JGI IMG/M metagenome (GOLD analysis project Ga0326597, IMG submission 203789) | Soil microbial communities from uranium-contaminated site in the Upper Colorado River Basin, Wyoming, United States - RVT100D185 | ecosystem: Environmental > Terrestrial > Soil > Contaminated >...
CCACACGCCGACGCAAATCTTCCTTCCCCATCAAACCCAAACTGCGAGCATCCTGTTTCATCGCCATACACATGCATACGATCACGCCGAGCGATGTGTTCAGTTATTCTGTGTCGGAGTAGTAACATGATTGTCTCCTGCTCCGAGTGTGTATCTAACTTGCCGGCGCGAACAGACGCAGTGTGAAACAAGTCAGCTATCAGCGTTCACGAATGCCTTAGACCAGCATTTTCCAAATAGCTTCGCCCGGCTACGCCGCCGGGCCGTGTTCGGGCATTGTACCGCGAGTCCTCCCCCGTTGCACCTATCACTCTTCGGACTTTTTCGCGGTGCGGTGGCCCTTGGGCTGGTTTTCCGGCCTCCAAGGGCCTGATCGGTCCCCAACCAGCCCCCGTTTTCTGCCGTTGGCGTCGTAGGTGCGCTGGTCCAACGGCGTGTCGAACTCTACGCCATCTTGGCCAGCACTGTTTTGAACTCGTTGGCGTCGAATGCACGAATCATGCAGGTGGAAAGGTTTCCTGCCTTGCCCAGTCCCAAGACGAGTCCCGCGGCGGCGGCTTCGTCGGGCGAGTCGAGAACCATGAGGGCGTCGTAGGGCCCTGTGGTCCAGAGCTGCGTCTCGATCCTGACGCCCGCCTTCTCAGCGGCGGTCCTGAAGGCAGACGCACGATCCGGCGATTGGCTGACGTTGGCGATGCCTTTCTCGGTGAACTTCATCAGAACGACGTGTTTGGACATGATCGAATCCTCCCGTTACGTGAGAACCATGGTGAATCCCTGGTTGTCGTGATTGAGATCACGAGCTTCGCCCAACGACGGACAATGCTCCCTGATCTCGTCGCCTTTCCATGAGCGAAAGGATACCCAAAACTTCCCGGTGAGGCCAGTGCGAAGGGGCGCGACTTCCGGTGGCGGGTCCGTGACAGTTTAGGCGGCAAAGCATACCGCCCCAGCGGGGCGGAGGACTGTAGCCACGGGTGGAGTTCGCCAAAGGCGAACGAAACCCGTGGTTGTCGTCGAATGAGCAGACCCGCCCCGACGGGGCGGAGGAAACACGGGATCACAGGCATTCCTCCGCCCCGCTGGGGCGGTAAGGAAGAACGCAATCGTCACCACGGGTTTCGCTGGGTCCGCCTTGCGGCGGACGCGCTCCACCCGTGGCTACAGTCCGCGACCCCTCCGGGGTCCATTGACCAATCGCCACAAGTGTCACGCACCCCCCGGCGGCTCGAAGGCGTGCCGTCATGGTCGGCTTGGTTTGGGTTGGGAAGGGTTGGGGCATCGTGTGCGGCGTCCTCGATGCCCTCTTGGTCACGTCGGAGGCGAATGCCGTCTCATCATCGCCACGAACTGCCCGAACAGATAGTCCGAATCGTGCGGGCCGGGGGCGGCCTCGGGATGGTATTGGACGGCAAAGAGACGCTTGTCGTCGCAGGAGAAACCTTCCAGGCTGTCGTCGTAGAGGCTGACGTGCGTCGCCCGCGCCCCGACTTGCTCGAGACTTTCTCGATCGACGGCGAAGCCGTGGTTTTGACTGGTGATCTCGACGCGGCGCCCATCGAGGTTCAGCACCGGATGATTGGCGCCGTGGTGGCCGAACTTGAGCTTGTAGGTCTTGGCGCCCAGGGACAATGCGAGCAACTGATGGCCGAGGCAGATGCCGAAGATGGGCAGGCGTCCGACGAGTTCGCGCAACGTCGAGACCGTCTGCGTCACGGCGGCCGGATCGCCCGGGCCATTGCCGACCAGAATGCCGTCCGGCTCGCTCCGCAGGATGGTGTCGGCGGGACTGTCGCCGCGTAACACGCGGACCGAACAGCCTGCCGCATTGAGTCGTTTGAGGATGTTGTGCTTGATGCCGCAGTCCAGGGCGACGACATTGAATTGGCCGGCTCCGCTTTCTGCGGGCCAATTCGACCCTTCTTTGGCCATGACCCGATCGGCCAGGTTTTGCCCGATCATTTCCGACGCTGCCCTCGCGCGCTCGATCAATTTCACGGGATCGTCGATCTCGGTCGAAATCACTCCGCGCAGTGCGCCGCACGTGCGCAGCCGTTTCGTCAGGGCGCGCGTGTCGATCTCCGCCAAGCCGATGATGCCGGCCGCTTGCAAGAAGTCGTCCAACGTGCCGCTGGCCCGATGGTTGCTGTGGAGCCGGGCGAGTTCGCGGACGACAAAGCCGGAGAGGTGTTGCCCGGTGGACTCGCTGTCGGCCGTGTTCACGCCGCAGTTGCCGATGAGCGGCGCGGTCATGGTGACGATCTGTCCGCAATACGATGGATCGGTCAGTATTTCCTGATAGCCGCTGAGGGCCGTGTTGAAGACGACTTCGCCGGTCGCCGTTCCTTCGCAGCCGAATCCGCGGCCGACGAAGACCGTGCCGTCCTCCAATCCCAGTGCGCAACGCATGGTTTTCACTTGAGCCCCGCTGCATAGTCTTGAAGGGCCTTGACGCCGAATGCTTCATGGCCGCCTTTTTCATGCATCGTGCGGATCGCCTCCAGTGCCGCCTCGGCGCCCGCCAGCGTCGTGATCAAGGGAATGCCTCTGGCGACGGCCGCCGCCCGCCACTGGCCCTCCTCCCACGCGGCGCCGTAATGCACGGGCGTGTTGATGAGCAGGTCCATAACCCCGAAGTTGATCAGGTCCAGCAGGAAGCCCTGCGGCGCGCCGGCTCGTTTCGAGACGACGATGGTGTGAATGCCCGCGGCCTTGAGCACGCGATGTGTTCCGATTGTCGAAAAGAGCTTGAAGCCGAGTCGCTGCAATTCGCGGGCGATGGGAACCACGCGCGGCTTGTCCGGGTCGTTGACGCTGACCAGCGCGTTGCCCCTGAGCGGCAGTGACAAGCCCGTGGCGATCATCGCCTTGGCGTAGGCGGGACCGAAGGCGTCGTCGAGCCCCATCGCCTCACCCGTGCTGCGCATCTCCGGACCGAGGACGGCATCGACCCCTGGAAACTTATGGAAGGGAAAGACCGGGGCCTTGATGGACGTCATCAGCGGTTTCGGCGAACGGCCGACGCCGCGCTCCCACAAGGTGTCGCGGAGAGAATGGCCCAACATGACGGACGTTGCCACCTTGGCCCATTGTACGCCGGTCGCTTTGCTGACGAAGGGGACGGTCCGTGATGCGCGCGGGTTGACCTCCAGGACGTAGACTAAATCGCCTGCCACGGCATACTGGACGTTCATCAATCCGCAAACGCCGATCCGCTTCGCGAGGACCTTCGTCTGTCGCTCGATCTCTTCCAGGATGGTCGGGGAGAGCGAATGGGGGGGCAGGGCGCAGGCACTATCGCCACTGTGGATGCCCGCCTCTTCGATGTGCTCCATCACGCCACAAATCACGCACTCGCCTCGCGGATCGTTCGGCTGTCTGAAATCCGCGACGGCGTCAACGTCGATCTCCGTCGCGTCGAGAATGAACTTGTCGATGAGGATCGCATGGCCGCCGGGCGGAGCCTGCACACGATCCGTTGCCGCCAAGGCGTCGGAAACGTACCTGTTCAGATCCTCCTCATTGTTGCAAACGTGCATGGCCCTGCCGCCGAGCACGTAACTCGGTCGAATCAAGACGGGGTATCCAAGATTCGCCGCGATGCGCCGTCCCTCCGCGAGATCGCGGGCCGTGCCGTTCGGCGGTTGTCGCAAGCCGAGGTCTTGCAGGATCATCTGAAACGCGTCGCGATCTTCCGCGAGATTGATCGATTCCGGCGGCGTTCCGATGATCGGCGCACCGTCGGCCTGAAGGCCTTCCGCCAGGTTGAGCGGCGTCTGGCCGCCGAATTGAACAATCACGCCGCGAATGGTGCCCTCGGAATCGATGCGACGGATGATCCGCATGACGTCTTCATGGGTCAGCGGCTCGAAAAACAGCACGTCCGACGTGTCAAAGTCGGTGCTGACCGTCTCCGGGTTGGAATTGATCATCACGGTCCGGAAGCCCAAATGCCGGGCCTCCTGAGCGGCATGAACGCAGCAATAATCGAACTCAATCCCTTGTCCGATGCGGTTGGGCCCGCCGCCGAGAACGATGACATGCGGTACGGACGACACGCGGAATTCGTCGTCGACGATCTTGTGAACCTTGCCGTCTTCGATCCGCAACAGCGGCGCTTCGTGCGTTGAGTAGTAGTAAGGGGTTGCGGCTTCGAATTCGGCCGCACAGGTGTCGACGAGCTTGAAACATCCGGTGTCGTCGGTTTCCTCGTCCTCGCGTGGGCCGTCACCGTCGATCGGCGTGGCGTTTCTCAATTGTTGCCCGCAATAGCCGAACCTCCGGTATCGTGTCCATGGAGGTGCGTCGCCGCCGGTGCCGTCATGGGAACGCGCGGCCGACGGTCCATCGGCCCGTGAGACCAACTCATCTTCAAACTCCACCAGTTCCGCCATCTGATCGAGAAACCATCGGTCGATGCCGGTGAGCTCGTGAACCCGATCGACGCTCCATCCCTGCTTGAAGGCATAACGAATGTAATAGGGCCGGCCCTGGCAGGGATGTTGCAACTTCGTCCGCAGAACGCCGTCTTCGATCGGCCAGCCCCTGGCGGAGGATTCGTCCACGTCGGGCGGCGCCTCGCCTTGCCGGCTGCCGAGCACCAGGGGCGCCTTGTCCTGCCGATCGGCTCCGGTCGGTTGCGCGACCTGGGCTGTTGCGACCGCGACGCCGACGGCTAGACACGCCTGACTCCGGCTTTCCAGCCAGCGATCGTTCTTGTCCAGGCCATAGCCCGCGCGCTGAATCTCCATGCTGCGAATGACCTTTTGGAACGCCTCTTTGAAGGTGCGTCCGATGGCCATCGCCTCGCCGACGCTCTTCATTTGCAGGCCCAGGGTTTCGTCGGCCTCCGGGAACTTCTCAAACGTCCACCGCGGCATCTTCACGACGCAGTAGTCGATCACCGGCTCGAAGCTCGCGGGCGTCGTTTGTGTGATGTCGTTGGGGATTTCATCGAGCGTGAAACCGATCGCCAGCTTCGCCGCGACCTTGGCGATGGGATAGCCGGTGGCCTTGCTGGCCAACGCGCTGGAGCGCGACACCCGTGGGTTCATCTCAATCACCACCTGGCGGCCGGTTGTGGGGTGTACCGCGAACTGAACGTTGCTGCCGCCGCAATCGACGCCGATTTCGCGCATGATCGCCTTGGCGGAATCTCGCATCTGTTGATATTCACGGTCGGTGAGCGTCTGAGCCGGGGCAACCGTGATCGAATCGCCCGTATGCACGCCCATCGGGTCAACGTTTTCGATCGAACAAATGACAATGACGTTGTCATGGCGATCACGAATGACCTCCAGCTCGAATTCCTTCCACCCGAGCAGGCTCTCCTCGATGAGAACCTCGCCGACCCGTGATCGTCGCAGCCCCAACTCGACGGCGCTCTCAAACGCTTCCGGTGTCGTACAGAAGCCTGCACCCTCGCCGCCGAGGGTGTAGGCCGCCCGGATGCAGCAGGGTAAGCCGATCCGCTCCATGACTTTGCGTGCCTCGTTCCTGGAGCGGGCGGTGCCGCTGGCCGGCACGTCGAGCCCGATGTTTTGCATGGCCTCCTTGAACAATGAACGGTTCTCGGCCTTGGCAATGGCCGAGGACGTTGCACCGATCAACCGGACCTTGTGCTTATCGAGAATGCCGCGCTCAACGGCCTCCATCGCGCAGTTCAGGCCGGTCTGCCCCCCGACCGTGGGAAGAATGGCGTCTACCGGCGTCTCTCGGCGCGCCTCAAGCGTCAGTATCTTGTCGATGAAATCCGGCGTAATCGGTTCGATGTAGGTCCGGTCTGAGTATTCCGGATCCGTCATGATCGTGGCCGGATTTGAATTGAGCAGCACGACACGGCAGCCTTCGTCGCGCAGCGCCTTGCAGGCCTGCGTGCCGCTGTAGTCGAACTCGCAGGCCTGGCCGATGACGATCGGACCGGAGCCGATCACCATCACGGTGTTGATATCGCTTCGTTTGGGCATTTTCGATATTCGCGCCGTTCCGCTTGAAAACTCGACCTCTTATGGACCTGCCAGGCGTGACACACGTCGCCTTCGCCGCGAAGGACCTCTTTGGCCTGGAAGTGCATTCTACAGGATGGCAGAGGGAATTTCTGGCGCAGTGATTCGGCTGGAATTACGAGCGGGGCGCGAGCCAGGTGGCTGCGGATCACACACGGATCCGCCCCGGCGGCGGCTCGCCGGCTCCGACGCGCTCGAGAACGGATCGGCGCCACGCGCGGACCGTTTCGGCTGTCGAGTACGAGAACGAGAATCCCGTCGATCGGCAGAGTTTTCCGCCATCGATGAGCCAGGGATAACGGATGTAGTCCAGTGCGCCGGGCGGCGTTTCGTTCAGCCAAGTCAGGCGTCCCGCGTAGGTGGTCCAACATAGGAGGCGAAGCATGCCTGCCGGCAGCATGAGCGGGGCGCGTTTGAATTCTGCGGCCAGTTCCGTCAACCGCATCGCGCCCTCCGGCGCGACGTTGAATGGTCCACGCTCGTCGCTCTCCAAGAGCGCGAGGATGGCTCCACTGATATCCTCTTCGTGGACATACTGCATCGGCGGATCATCGCCGCGTGCAAACACGACCTTCGGCTTGAACAGCATCCGAGAGAAGTAATTGTCAACGTGAGGGCCTAAGACGATCGGGGGTCGGCAGATCGCGAGCGAAACTTGGGGATGTTCGACGGCGAACCGCATGCACATCTCGTCGCAGAGTCGTTTTTCGTAGCCGTACTGAAATGAAGGCTTCGCGCGCAAAGGCGCAGATTCCGTGAGCGCGGAGCAGTTCCCGGGATCGGCGCCATAGACCGTCGCGCTGCCAAGCACGACGGCGCGGCGGACCTTCGCGGCTAGACATGCCTCGAGAAAATGGCGCGTTCCTCCCAGATTGACTGCCTGTGCTGAACGACGGCGGCGACTCGGTGCGAACGCAAATGCCAAATGAAGGGCGGAATCAATACGGTTGCGAACGAGTGCATCGGCATAAGGAAGCCGGACATCGGTCTTCTCGAATCGGAACGGTGCGCGCGGAAGCGTGGGCGGTTCGCGAACGTCCAGGCCGAGGACGCATTCGATATCTGCGCGGCCCAACAAAGCAGCCACGAGCCGCGAGCCGATATAGCCGGAAGAACCGGTAACCGCTATCCGCCTCATCCGCATCTCCTGTGTCTGCCGTGTCTATCCCCATCGCGAGCCCGGATATTCTGGAGGGCCGAACTGGCCGTCTGTTGTGCGTCGGGCCTTCGAACACAGGCGTTGACTCAAAGGCGCTTCAGGCGAAGCGCCCTTCCCGATAATCTGGTCGCGGTCCGGAGCGGCAGGAGTCGCAGCAGCGCGACACTCAGTTTGTTCAGGATCCCTGGAACGTAGATCGGACCGCCCTTAATCACCTTGTCATATGTGGCATCTGCCAGCCAGCCGGCATCGAGCGCCGTCCTCCCGAACATCCGTTTTCGCGATTCATATCCACCGCGGTCGAAGAACTCCGTCTTGACCGGGCCCGGTGCGATGCAAATGACGTGGACGCCGCGTCTGCGTACTTCTTTCCAAAGAGACACTGAGAAGCTCAGAACGAAGGCTTTCGTCGCGCCGTACACCGACATGTACGGCGTGGGTTGAAAGGCGGCCGTGCTGGCGACGTTGACGATGTGCCCGGACCTCCGCTCGGTCATCTCCCGCAAGACCCCGTGCGTCAAGCGTACGAGCGCCGTCATGTTGAGCCGCATCATCTGGTCGACCACTTCCAGATCCTGCTCCCTGAATCGACCGTATTCACCTACCCCGGCGCTGTTGATCAAGACGTCCACCGGCCCGGCCGCTTGTCTGGCCTCGGAGATGACCCGCTCGCAGGATTCAGGATCGACCAGGTCCGCAACGATGATCGAGGCTTCTGCGCCGTTGGCCCTCAGCTCCCGGGCCACCGCTTCCAGTCGATCCGCTCGCCGCGCTACGAGCACGACCCGCGCGCCGGCCCGTCCAAAGCGCAGAGCCATGGCCCGACCAATTCCGCTCGAAGCCCCGGTAATAAGAACCGTCTTGTCGCGAAACACTTGCCAACTCCCAGCGTATTCTGACTCCAGCCTCCCGGTCAACGTGTTTGGCCGTGCGAGGTCGGGTTCGCGCCAGCGAAAGAAGCCGGTCTCCCGGCGACATAAACGACCCGTCATGGTATCCAATAGATGGACTTACGATAGATTCAAGTATCCGAACGTGATCAATCCAGGTCAAAGCAGCCTGCCGAAATGGCAGGAACGGATAGGACGAGGGACTGGGTTGCGCAGCCGCCTCCAAGTATCCTGGTTCGAGAATCCGAAGATCAAGACCGGTGGGAGACGCGGGAGTCAGCAGGTGATCTCCGCGGCGCTTTGAGAAATCCCCGCTTGGGTGGAGCGGGCTTCGCCTGTAGGATGCCGGTCCCAAAGACGGGTGATCGGCATTCTCGGGCCAACGGCGTTTCTTTTCGGCTTGGACGAGACAGGAGAGCCTTGAGATCGGGCGTGCATATTCATATCCTCTGAACCCCGCGGACAATGTTCTACTCGCCGCGCACGAATCCCTTCGGCGCCGAGGGTATTGCGGACTGAACGTGATGCTCTGCGCCGAATTGGAAGGCGTACTCGATTCCTCGAGGCTGAAGAGCGCGGTCAGCCAACTAGGGGTTCGTTACCCCGCCCTCTCGTCTCGCATCCGCTATACCGCTCTATTACGGCGTGCGTTCTGGCACATCCCCGGCGACGCTCCGCTGGAAGACGCCATCGAGTATGAGCACCGCACGATGAGCGGCGGAGGTGCGGATGCCTGGGAACCTCTTCAACGATCGCTAGATGATTCGGTCGATCCATCTCGAGGTCGGCACGTCCGGCTGGTGTGCGTGGAAACGGGCCAGGGCCGTCATCGCCTGGGGCTCAGGTGGATTCACCCCTTCATGGATTTGGAGGGCGGGCACCTGCTGCTCAGAGAGTTGCACGCGGTTCTCTGCGGCGAACCCCCGACACTCGGTCAGGATCCCCGTGCAATTTACGATCGCCCGTTCGGCGTGAAGTTTCCGGAATCATTGATGCGCGTTTGGCAGGGCCGTTTCCGGCATGACCGCTTCAGCAGATTTCGCCAACCACGAATCGTCGAAAAGCCCGACCTGGAGCACAAGAAGTGTAACGTCGTGGTGCGGACCCTCGGCGCGAGGCAGCGAGCGAGATTCAAGGAACAGGCGAAACGTCGCTGCATCCCCGGCCCGCTGCTGTATTCGCGGGCGCTGATGGTCGGCGTCGCTCGTACTTACTCGAAGATGGCCATGGAGCGCGGCAGGCCGCGCGAGCAATATGTTTTCTCGCTACCCCTGACCGTCCCGCGCCCGGGAGCCAGGCCGGGCCTTCACGGCAACTACATCACTTCTCCCTGGATTATATTCAGCAACCGAGACTTGAAAGACTGGACGACGGCCGACGCTGCGGCATTGTGCCAATTCAAGGAATATCACGAGAAGTCTCACGACCGGGCAATGTGGGAAATGTGCCGCGCGACCACGCGCTGGCCATTGGCGCTGACGCGCAAGCTTGTGACGCATCGAATTCCTCGCCTTGCGACGTGGTGCACGGGCTACCGCTTCGGCAACGACTCAACTCACTTCGGAAGCGCCAGGATCGTCAACCTTTGGGTAGTCGGTTCCGCAAAGTGCCATCCCGGGTGGATCGTCAGTTGGACCGAGTTCGGCAACAGCATGACGATCTCGGCCACTTTCTTCGAGGACTACTTGGATCGGCAGACGGCGAGTGACTTTCTCGATCGCCTGGAAGAAGAGATCCTCGGATCGACCGAGACCATTCCGACCGAAGAGCATGGCGATGGTTGCCTCGGCGAGATCGAGAGGCGCATCCTCGAATGAAGCAGGGGCCCGTCCGCTCGCGTGCTTGGCGCCCTGCGCCCGTGCGGCACCAGTATTCTGCACACCTGCGCGAACCCGGCGTGGGATAGTTTTTTCAAGGGCCTGCCTACCGTCAGTGGCCTGCGTCCACTTCGCCGAGCGGACGGTAGTAGTAGTCGCGCTTCTGCGGGCGCCAGCCGGCGTCGGCGATGAGACGACGGAGTTCCTCTTCGTTCAGCCGGTAGGTGGTGCCGGCGGCGCTGACGACGTTTTCCTCCATCATCACCGAGCCCATGTCGTTGGCGCCGAAGAATAGAGACAGTTGTCCAATTTTTGGCCCCATCGTGACCCAACTCGATTGGACGTTGGGGACGTTGTCGAGATAGAGCCGGCTGAGGGCGAGCATGGTGAGGTATTCATGGGCATCGGCCAGGAGCAGGTGTTGTCCGTCGTTGATGGGGCGGTGGGAGTTATGAGTTGCGGGTTGCGAGTTTCGAGTTTCGGGTTGCGAGTTTCGAGTTTCGGTGTTTCGACTTCTTGGCGTTTCGACTTTTTGGCTTTTTGGCTTTTCCTCCCCCAGCTTCTGCATTCGGCCCAGGGGCGTGTCGCCGGGCTGGAAGGTCCAGCAGATGTACGCGCCGAAGCCGCCGCGGTTGCCACGGGCCAGGGCCTCGTCCTGTAAATCGCGCAAGAGCCGCAGGTGCTCGAAGCGCTCCTCCAGCGTTTCCATGTGCCCGAACATCATGGTGCAACTCGTGGTCATGCCCAGGATGTGACACTGCCGCATGACTTCGAGCCATTCGGCGGTGAGGGTCTTGCCCTGGCCGATCTTTCTCCGGACGCGATCGGAGAGAATCTCCGCGCCGCCGCCCGGCACGCTGTGGAGTCCGGCCTCCTGCAAGCGCGCCAGCACGTCGCGGATGGACATCCCAAAGACCTGGTGAAACGCGAAGATTTCCGGCGGGCTGAAGGCGTGGACGTGAATCTGCGGATAGTTCTTCCGAATGAACCGCATGAGGTCGAGATACCACGCGAACGGCAGGCCGACCTCTCCGGCGCCGGGGACCAACCCTCCCTGCATGAGCAGTTGCGTTCCGCCGATGGCGATGAGTTCTTCAATCTTGCGGCCGATCTCTTCGTAGCTCAGCGTGTAGCCCGGCGGAAGGTCTTTGCGACCGGAGTCCATGCCGGGCGCGTCGGCCTTGAAATTGCAAAAGATGCACCGGGCCGTGCACCAGTTGGCGTAGTTGATGTTCCGATCGACGACGTAGGTGCGATAGTCTTCCGGATGCAACCGCTCGGTCACGTCCCAGGCCCGTCGGCCGAGATCGTGGATCGACATGTCGAAGTACATGTCGCGGAGGTCTTCCGAGCTGAGCCGATCGGTGATGGTCTGCGCGGTCATGGCAAGAGGTCGTGGTCGACGGCCAGGGCGAAGAACCGATCCATGGCCGTTCGCATGGCGCCGGTCAGTTCGAACTTCAACGTCCGGGCAAGATACTGCACGGCCGTCTCTTCCGGCCAGCCGTGTTGGGCGGCGTATCGGCGGGCGATCCGTTCGGCCTCGGCCCGGCCACGGTCTCGGGCGGTGGAGAGGATCGGCGCCAACTCGGCGAAGTCGGCGCCGGCAGCGCCATACCAGCCCGCAAAGACGAAAGGCAATCCGGTGAGATACTTCCACGCTGAACCGAGATCGACTTCAAAGCCGAAACCGGCCGGCGACTGGCTGACGACCTTGTCTCCGATCAAGAGAAGGGCATCGACATCATCGAGGCTGCCGTGGCTGTCGCGCTTCCAGGGGACCAATTCGAGCCGGCTTCCATAGAGTTCCCGCCAGACGATCTGAGCAAGGATGATCGAGGTGTGGGAGTCTCCGTCGACGTGCAGGCGGCGGACCGTGCCGGTGGGCTGCTTGGAAAAGACCCGGACGGTCATGGTCTCACCGTCGCTGGCGATGCAGGCATCGGAGACAGGTTGAAGGTCGGCCCGGTGCCGCCAATAGTCGACGATGGGCAGGAGCGCGACGTCACATTGGCCGGTCAGGAGCATCTCGGCGAGTTCTGCGGGCACGGCGGCCTTGAGCGTGAGGTCGTCTCGATCGGTGAGGCAATCGTAGAGCGGTCTGGCGTTGAGGTAGGAGACGACGCCGAGGGTCTGGGTGGCCGCGACCGAGGTGGGGCCGGCCGTGCGGGTTTGATGCGTCATGGCGCGTTGATCTCCACGTGGATGCGCGGCGAGCCTGCCGATTCTTCTACGCGTTGGCCGATTATACGAGGGACGCGCGCTACGGCCAGTCCGCGCCGCCGGTGCGCAAAAGTTTTGACAGCCGTGAAAACCGGCCTTCTCCGGCGCCGCGTGCAACCTCGGAAGGTCGCGTTAGTATCATGGTTGGACGGCCCCTGGGCATCGTCCTGGCGGTGCCGGGCGGAAACGAACGATATAAACATCCGGGACACCAAGATAGGAGGCTGCTTCAATGGACCCCACCCTACCGATGGACGACAACGTCCTCCAACTGGGGCTGATCGACCTTATTTTCAATGTTGTCGGGATCTTCTTCAATTTCCTGACCACCATGGTTGTGCCGGCCGCGTTCGATTTCTTCTTTCAAGGATTGGCTTCGCTGTTCATGCCTGCCGCGTGAGGGGGCCGGGCTCGGCTTCGATGTTCGGGATGGGCCCTGCCGCAGTGCCCCTGCACTCCGATTTCGGTCCACAAACTGAGCTTTGTCGGGTTTTCCACCTTCCATACATATATTGTTATGGCGGCCTGCCGGGCCTATGATGGGGGGATCGCAGACAGGGCAACGGCCCCGTTGCTGCGCATCTCGTCGTGGAGGGGGAGCATCCCTCCGTGGGGGTCGAGTCCGTTGGGTGGAGGGGCGTGATGACCGCTTCAGCGAAGAGGCTGGGGCTGGCGATGGTTCTGTTCGTGGCGAGCGCGGCCCCGGCTCTGGCCGTAGATGAAGGTCCCACCGGCGGTCCGGAGCGCGGCACTCCCGCCGGCGGCGACATGACCCTCTGCCAGCTCGCCCAACTATTCCAATTCGGGCGGGTCGCGGACGTGGTCGGCCTCTCCGTCACAACCACCTCTCTCAATATCGGTACCGCCGACCTCCAATGGTTCGCGGTGCCGGAGGAAAACCACCCCTTCATCGCCATGAATCTGTATCGAATGATGGATGACCGCTTCGAGCAGATCGGGCAATCGTGGGTAAAGCACGGGTTCTTTGCCGTCTCGGGGACCGACTGCGGGGAACCGTGTACCTATGAACCCGGACACGGCCCCGGCGACTGGCTGGGGGTGGGTTGTTCGGACACCTACGGGGCCGGGTTGAATGCCAACCGGATGTACCTGGGGCCACGCTACGAGATCAATCCGTGGACCGGGGCGTGGACCTATGCCGGGTCGCACTTCACCCAGCCGGATACGCATGACGACGTCTCGCATCGCTTGCAGATCCACGATGCCGACCTCGATCCGGCCCTCAACCCCGGCGCCTCATACTTCGTCGAGGGATACTACGTCATCCTGGACGACGTCAACGTCATGAACAGTGCGGGCTGGAAACCCGTCACCGTCTCGGGCTCGCCGGGCGGGACGTGGACCTTCGGCATGACCGGCGCCGAAACCCCGCCGGCCACCGGCTTCGCCATCGACGCCTGGACCGGCGCGACCCAGACCCTGTTCGCCGAAGACAATCCTCCGATCGAGTTCGTTTCTCCGGACGGCCGCTCGATTCTGGCCGGCAAGGCCACCGACGTGGGTGGATCGTTTTGGCAATATGAATATGCCCTGCTGAACGTCGACATGGATCGGCAGGTCGGCTCGTTCCGCGTGCCCATTCCGCCCGGCGGCGTGGTGCAGAACGTCGGTTTCCACGCCGTGCATCACCACGATGAATCGGTGAATGCGCCCGGCGGCGTGCCCATCGACAACAGTGCCTGGGCTTCCGCGGTGACCAGCGGGGCCGTCACCTGGTCCACGACCGGCAATCCGCTGCGCTGGGGGACGCTTTACAACTTCCGTTTCGAGGTCAACTCGCCGCCGGCTTCGGAGGTGTCGATCACGCTGGGTCTGTTCAAGCCGGGCACGCCGTCGGACCTGACCGCCCCGACCCTCGGCCCATCCGGCACCGAACCGGACTGCAATGGGAACACGATCCCCGACGCCGACGAAATCGCCGCCGACCCCGGCCTCGACTGCGACGGGAATATGATCCTCGATCTCTGCGATCCCAATTGCGACGCCGTCGGCCCGCCGGATGCCTGCGTCATCGCCGACTGTCCGCCGGGTGATCCCGCCTGCGCCGACTGCAACGCCAACGCGATCCCCGATGGTTGCGACCTGGCCGGTGGAGCGAGCCCGGACTGCAATGGCAACGCGATTCCGGATGAATGCGAAACCAACGATTGCAACGCCAACGGCATCCCCGACGACTGCGATATCACTGCCGGCCTGGAGGACGACTGCAACGCCAACGTCATCCCGGACAGTTGCGAAATCGCCGTCGACCCCGGCCTCGATTGCAACGACAACGGGCTGATCGACACGTGCGGCGAGGCGGATTGCAACGGGAATGGTCTGCCCGACGATTGCGAACAGCCCGCCTGCCCCGGCGTCCTGGCCGGGGACATGGATTGCAGCGGCGCGGCGGACCTGGCCGATCTGCCGGAGTTCATTGATTACCTGCTCACCGGGTTTCCCTCTTGCCGCGCCGACGTGAATAGCGACGAGGTTGTCGACGGGAAGGACATCGCCCCGTTCATCTCGGCCGTTCTGCCATGACGCAGCGCTCCCGAAGGCGTTTCTGCCGGCGGCGCCAAAGCCCGGCAGCGGTTATCATCCCATCATGCTGATCATGATCGACGAGGCGATTCCCGCCGCCCCCGGGCTCTTCGCGCCGTTCGGCGAGGTCCGGACCTTCGAGGGCCGCTCGTTGCAGGCCGCAGACCTGGCGGATGCGGACGCTCTGATCGTGCGGAGCGTGACCCGGGTGGATGCCGCCCTCTTGGCCGGTTCACCGGTGCGCTTCGTCGGCACGGCGACCTCCGGGACCGATCACGTGGACGAGGCGTGGCTGGCCGGGCAGGGGATCCACTTCGCGGCGGCCCCAGGCTGCAACGCCCGGCCCGTGGCGGAGTATGTCCTCACCGCCATCCTCTGGCTGGCCCGACACCGGCGGTTTGATCCGCGGACCCGGAGCCTGGGCGTCGTGGGGGTCGGGCACACCGGCTCGCTCGTTGCCCGTTGGGCCCGCGCCCTCGGCATGGAGGTTCTTCTCTGCGACCCGCCGCTACAGGACGCAGGCCGAAATAGTTCCTTATTACTGCTATCCGGCGACAGGCCCGCCCCCGTCGCGCCGCAATCCACCCCCAGCCGCGAGCCGGGGGTTCCGCTCCAGCCGAGCACCATGCCCCCATCCCCTGAGTGGCTTTCCCCATCGCAACTCCTGGCCCGGGCCGACATCATCACCCTCCACGTCCCCCTGACTGACGCCGGCCCCTATGCCACCCGGGAGATGGTGAACGCAGACTGGCTGGCGGCGATGAGGCCCGGGGCCATGTTGATCAATACGGCCCGTGGCGAGGTGGTCTCAGAGCCCGCCGTGATCGAGGCTCGGCGCAGCGATCGTCTCTCCGGATTGGTGATTGACGTCTGGGCCACGGAGCCCGCGATCAATGAAGCGCTCGTGGAGGTGTGTGACATCGCCACGCCCCACGTCGCCGGATACTCGATCGAGGCCAGGCGCCGAGCCGTGTCAGCGATCTTCGACGCACTGGCGGCGTGGACGGGCACACCTCCGCCCACAGCGAGCCGGGCCGTCCTCGGCCCCGATCCGAACCGTGCCGATCCCGATCGGGGTCGGGATCAGCAGCGCGTAGGGTCCGCTGTGCGGACCGATGAGGTTTCAGAAGCGTTTATCTCGGAGAAGGTCCGCACAGCGGACCCTACTCTTCTCTCCGCTCTGCTTGAGCCCCTGGAGACGGCTTGTCCTTTGTCCAATATAGACGCGCGACTTCGTTCGGCGGCAGCGGACCCATTCCCGTTCGCCGGGCAGTGCGTAGGGTCCGCTGTGCGGACCGATGAGAGCGTAGGGTCCGCTGTGCGGACCGATGAGGTCTCAGAAGCGTTTATCCCGGAACAGGTCCGCACAGCGGACCCTACGGCTCTGGCCGAGCGGTTCGACGGGCTTCGCTCCGCGGTCTCGCATCGTCGGGAGTTTTCGGATTATCGGTTGAGCCCTGTCCAATTCACGCCTGCTGCGGCGGAGTTCCTGAGGGAAGTCGGCTTCAGGTTCGATCCGCCATAGAGCGGGTGCCCCATCCCCTCCGGGGGTGGGGGACGGAACTGACCGCCGCTACCGCGCCATCGCCGTCGGGTCTCTTGGTGCAGAAGTTCCATTCCCCGCCCCTGGAAGGGGCGGGGCACCCCAGTGCGTAGGGTCCGCTGTGCGGACCGATGAGGTCTCAGAAGCGCTTATCTCGGAACAGGTCCGCACAGCGGACCCTACGGCTCTACGCACTGGAAGGGACGGGGCACCCCTGCAGATGGGTCGGATGACCCATCCTACGCGCGGGTGCCCCATCCCCTCCGGCGGGTGGGGACGGGAACCGGACCCGGCCGGGAGACCGGTCCGGGGAGGCCCCGGCATAACCCGCGTGATGGCAGGGCATTATGATCATCGTAAAAAAAAGGCAAATTATGGCCTGAGGGGGTTGAATTGAGCGGGGGGATTCTGGTATCATCGTCTGGAGTTGGGAGCAGATTTTCAGGCTCTCAGGCTGTATGTGTTGCCACGGGGCAGTTCCCGGTGGTAGCATATGCGGACGGCGCGTGCCTCTATGCTTGTTGAGGCGGGTCGTCGCGGCTGGTTTGTTTCGGTTGTCGTGTGAGTGTCCTTTGCAAGAGAGACACGAATGCGGCGGCGAGCGAGGCTTTCGGGAAACAAGAGACCCCGACAAGCATCGCGAAATGAAACGGGACTGACTGCGGCGAATCGCTCAGGCAGTGATGAGGCGGCGTCGGAGAGGGAAGTTGACGAGGTTCTTTGAGGACCGCTCTTCCGGCAGGTTCTATTGATCCAGAGTCAGTTTTCCTCGCTCTCATCGCGAAATGTTGCGATGACTTCGGCGGGTACGGGGTAGGATGGGTCATGCGACCCATCGGCTGAACCCCTCGGGAGGGCGTTCCTCCACGGCGAAGTAAAGCAGTGCTTACGAAAGTTTTTGGTAGCCTGACGCCCCGGTAAGGCGAAGGGTTCCAGGTCGAAGGCAGAAGTTAAAAGCGCTTTCGGCGGTTTGTTTTGGAATTCTTCCACGAGGCAAGTGGAGGAAGGAGCTACCATGAAGAGATTTGCATGTTTGTGCGGAGGCCTGGCGGTGCTCGTCGCGGCCCAATCCGCAAAGGCCGTGCCGGTCGTGACGACCAATGCCGGCTTGACGGTTTGGTATGACGTCCGGCCGACGATCAACGAAATCACCGTGGCGCCGGTGACGCCGTTCACGATTGGAACTTCGACTGCCGCGGTTTTGAGCAAGAAAGAAAGTGTCCTGGGCCTTGCAGCAGGTAACGATGGCGGCCCTGGCGACGCCCAGATATTGTGGGTCAGCCCCAGGTTGCCGATAGGTGCCCTTCCAGGCAGCGGCCATGGCGGTCACGTGACCGGCAACGCCAAGAAGGGTTTTGTGGACAACAGCGTTAAGAATCTCTACGCCTTCATCACGGTCGAGCCCAATGGCGCCGGAACCGAACAGGTGATCTCCGCCCTGGGTCGCGACACCGACGTGCTCAAGGGAGGCACGGCCGGCCTCGGCAATCCGATCGAGGACATCCTGGTCACGCCGGACACGGCCAACTGGAGTGTCGGCGGCACGACGGCCTCCGCGGCCCCCGCCGGGGATGACTGGGCCTTGTCGGCCAAGTCGGTCAAGATTCCCGTGGTTGCCGGCCCCTTGTATGACGCGACCGGCGGGGCGATCCCGACCGGCGTCTATCGCGTCGCCTGCATCCGGGTTACGGCCGGCACCTGGAATAAGGGAACTGGCACCGCCACGGCGATCGAGAGCACCTATAACGGGTTTGACCAGGTCAACAACCTGCTCATGACCCGCGCGGTGAAGACCGGCGGGCCGGCCCCGGCCGAACTTCCTGACTTTGGCTATACAACCGATTTGGCAGCGCTGCCTGAAGCCACCACGGGCAATGGTCCCGAGGTGGGGACCGGCGACGGCCTGACCATTGGAACGACCAGCGCCAGCCCCGATTTCCAGATCATCGTCCAGATGAAGGGTGATTTCAACAACGACGGCACGGTGACTTCAGCGGATATCGGGTTCCTCAACACCGCGATCACCGCTGCTGCTACTGTGAGGCAGCGTGAATTCTATCTCGGCGAGTTTGACAACGTCGGCGTGGTCACCAGCGGCGACATTGCTGGGTTCAACAGCATGCTGTCCGAGGCGGCTACGGTGGACGGCAATTGTACGAGCTTCCCGCTGGTGGATTGTCTGCCCTCCAACCTCCCACCGCCGGCGTGCCCGGCCCCGTAGGTAGGGGGTTGAGATGGGTTTGTGATTTGACGCGCGGGGCTGCGGATGCCGTCGCGTGAGGTAAGCTGAATAAGAGGTAGTTTTTCAGGAACTGTGTCTGACTTGTTTTCCCCGCCTGGTTCGTGCGAGGGGGGGGGACTGGGAAGCAGAAGAAGGAGAAAGACCATGAAGTTGAAGGTACTAGTAGCAGCACTGGCCCTCTTGGCCGGCACGGCGGTCGCCAACGCGGCGGACTCGGCTTGGTTCTCGTGGGAAGGCGGGGACGGCACGCCGATCTCCGGCGGCCCCGGCCAGACGCTGGTCATCGACAAACCGGCCACTCCGGGGACGTACACCATCACGATCGGCTATAACTTCACCAACCTCGAGCAGTATGGCAGCCCCACGGGTCTGACCGGCTGGGGGTTCGTGCTTGATCCCGGAACGGGCGTCACCTATGGCGCCGGAGACTTTACCGCCAGCCAAGCCGCCGGCTACAACCTCGATCTCAATGGAGGCGGTGGTGCCAGCATGCTAGCGGGCGCGGCCTCCAATGCTGCGAACGGTCAGGATGGCTTGGTGTTCCTGTTTGACATTGTCATTCAGAAGCCCCCGGCAGGCGGCTCCATTGCGCTCTTCGGCGACCTCGGATCGCAGTCTATGCCAAGTGGGTTCGCCTGGTTTGGCAACTTCGGCCCGAATGCCGGTCGCTATGGAGTTGAGAACTACAACGACCGCACCGGCGAGCTTCCGGTGATCCAGATCAACAACGTGCCGGAGCCGGCGACCATCGCCCTGCTCGGCATGGGCGTTGTGGCCCTGATTCGCCGCCGCCGCTAAAGGCCGCTGCGAGAACAACGGCATGGCGGATCATTCCCCCCAACGGGGGTGATCCCGATGCGATGCTTCGACTTTGATACGAGAGGGCGCGACCGTCTCCACGGCCGCGCCCTCTCTCTTTTATGTCGGATGAGACATCTGACTCATCTGGGTGGTTCCCCCTGCCCCTTCCAGGGGCGGGGAACCGAGCGTGTTGGTGATGAAAACGGGCCCCATCCGGCGTCGGTTGGTCAATTCAGTCCCCCACCCCCGGAGGGGATGGGGCACCCGCGCAAGGGCGGGGAACCGAGCGTGTTGGTGATGAAAACGGGCCGCATCCGCGTCGGTGGTCAATTCAGTCCCCCACCCCCGGAGGGGATGGGGCACCCGCGCTTCCCTACGCCAACGGCGTTACGCCCTCCAGCCCAGGGTTGCCGCGCAGCGGCTACCCTGGGAGAATGTGTCAAACAAACAATTCAACCCTGAAAGGGTTGTGTCTTTTGCCATCGTGTGTGCCGCAACCCCGTTGGGGTTGAATGTCGTGTGGGTGTCCGCGGCCCCAGGGTAGCGACTTCGTCGCAACCCTGGGCTGGAGGGCGAAGCCCCTTCGGGGCAAACAATGGAGAGTCTTCGTCCCAACCCAGGGTTGCCGCGCAGCGGCTACCTTGGGAAAATAGGCCTTGAGGTTGGGAGGACCGTGTCGCGCTTCCCTACGCCAAAGGCGTTATGCCCTCCAGCCCAGGGTTGCCGCGCAGCGGCTACCTTGGGAAAATGGGCCTTGAAGTTGGGAGGACCGTGTTGCACTTCCCTACGCCAACGGCGTTACGCCCTCCAGCCCAGGGTTGCCGCGCAGCGGCTACCCTGGGAGAATGTGTCAAACAAACGATTCAACCCTGAAAGGGTTGTGTCTTTTGCCATCGTGTGTGCCGCAACCCCGTTGGGGTTGAATGTCGTGTGGGTGTCCGCGGTCCCAGGGTAGCGACTTCGTCGCAACCCTGGGCTAGAGAGCGCAACCCCGTTGGGGTTGAATGTCGTGTGGGTGTCCGCGGTCCCAGGGTAGCGACTTCGTCGCAACCCTGGGCTAGAGGGCGCAGCCCCGTTGGGGCAGTCCGCTGCCGTTGAGCATACCGCAACCCCGTTGGGGTTGAATGTCGTGTGGGTGTCCGCGGTCCCAGGGTAGCGACTTCGTCGCAACCCTGGGCTACAGGGCGCAGCCCCGTTGGGGCAGAACATCGTCGCTGCGCAGGCGAGTAGGAGGGTCCGTGACACTTTCGGCGGCAAAGTCTCCGTACCGAAGGGTTGCGGAAACTCGGCCGCGCGTGTTCGCCCCGAAGGGGCGCAGGAATGTAGTGCTCCGTCACAGTTGATCTTTCGGGTGGTACGGGCGTCTCGCCCGTCCGGAACGGGCAAGATGCCCGTACCACCCAACCCGAAGAATTGATTGTGACGAAGCAGTAGCCACGGGTGGAGTCCCGGCCTGCCGGGACGGAACCCGTGGTCATTTTGTGAGAATGTACTCCCGCCCCGGATGGGGCGGAGGCAGTTCAATTGCTGCACACGCGATCCAGCGGTGGAGCATTCCTCGGCCCCCGACGGGGCCGGCAGTTCCTTGGGGATTGGCGCCCACGGGTTCCGCTCGGGCCTGCCGGCCCTCGCTTCAC
>Ga0326597_10004016_pt1 | contig 20853 bp, 27 predicted proteins | sample RVTome_12_FD_203789 | JGI IMG/M metagenome (GOLD analysis project Ga0326597, IMG submission 203789) | Soil microbial communities from uranium-contaminated site in the Upper Colorado River Basin, Wyoming, United States - RVT100D185 | ecosystem: Environmental > Terrestrial > Soil > Contaminated >...
GAATGGGCGAAGGTCTGCAGCACCATTACAAAAACAACCCGCATCATCCTGAGTATTTTGTGAGCGGTATTGACGGGATGGGCGTTGTTGATCTGGTGGAGATGATTGCGGACTGGATGGCCGCTGCCTCGGTGAAAGACCAGAAGATCGACCTGGACTACCTACAGGACCGTTTCGGCCTGTCCGACCAACTGCGCTCGATCATCTGGAACACGCTAAACGTTGCGGATATGGATGCAACTTCGATGAACATCCCGCACGAATACGAGCAGCGGCACAACTTCGCGGAATGACCCATGCCTGACCTGCCCCCCGAGTTCGTCGTCTTCCTCATTTTCGGAGGCGGTCTACTGGTCCTGTGTCCACTTTTCTACCAGGCCGGCAAGCAGGCGGGCTTGGCTGAAGCCCCCCGCCGGGTGATCGACTTCGCCCCGATCTACGCTCAGCAGACCCCCGCGCCGGTGGAGCTCGTGCGGACGGAGGCGCGGACGTTTACGCGGTTGTCGTGGCGGATGCTGACTCGGGCGCAGTGGGAGGGGCTGCTCAGGACGACGGCGACGAATGAGCTGTGCGGCGCGGGCAAACCCTTCGAGCGCAAGTTCTTCGACGCGACCCGGGATCTTCTGATCGCGCGCCGCATGGCATATTGGCGCAATCCGAAAACAGAGAAGGGCGGGTGGGATTTGAACCGCGCCACGCGGCGGGCGATAGCGCACCATCTCGGATACGCGGTCCCCCACCGGAAGGGCGCGGACCGCGTGGGGCGTGTGGATAAAGCGGTACATACATACATGCAGAGCGCAAAAGGACAAAATGGACGCTGACGGATACCCCGAAGAACACGAGCTCGAAAAGATCCGCACCTGGCCGATACTCAACCCGTCCGAAACCCACGCCCTGGTCGATTACGTCGCCGAACGCTGGCGCTGGCCTGAATTTGGCTGGCACGAATACCGGGACCGGGACGGCGCGCGCGTGTTTGCGCTATCAACCGGCGGGTGGAGCGGGAATGAAGACCTGATCGCGGCCATGCGCGGGAATTACGTCTGGTGGTCGTTCTGTTGGATAGTCAGCAGGAGCGGAGGGCATTATCTGTTTCGGTTGCGGTGGCCGGAGGGGAAGCCGCCAACTGGTGAGAAATAGCGATGGTTGCGACAACAGTTATTATGATAAGCGAGGAGGCGAGGGATGACGAGAGTTGAGAAGTTGGGCTTTTTTGTGATGGTAGCTGCGGCTATCTGCCTGCTGATACTGGCGATGAACCCGCTGGAAATCCGCCCGCTGGTCGGGGTTATTGGAAGCCCGACGATGTTCTTTTTCGGTGGGCTACTGTTTATTTTTGGAGACGAAAGATGACTGATGAATCAGACATAAAACGATGGGAAGAATACACCGCCATCTGTGGATGCGTGATCCATCTTTACAAAGCTAATCGGGGCGAACGCCGCCGCGTGGTGATTGCCAAAGAGTGTAGCGATCACCGCTTCCCTGAACCGGATACGGAGGTGTTGGAGGAGGTGAAAGATGAGTGACGAATTGAGGCCGTGCCCGTTTTGTGGGAGTGCGGCAAAATGGGAAAACGGGAGAGTGCATGACGACGGCCCCACCTACTACCAGATCGTATGCACAAATAAGACCTGTGCTATACAAACGCCTAATGCGTACGATAGCCAACAGGTAGCGGCCCTGATTGAGCGCTGGAACACGCGGGCCGAACCGGATCACGATCGCGGGCGCGATGCCCCCATCCAGCCTACGTTTGAGCAGGTCATCCGACAAGCGGCGGTTACACTACACTCAAATATCATGGAGGAGGCAAGAGTACCCGTCGCCCGTACCACAGAGGCGAAGGTGGACGATCTCCAGAACCGGGTGGCTGGGCTCGAGGGCCGCGACGATGCGATCATAGCGCGGTTTGAGACCGTGGTCAGAACAGAGCGGGATGCGCGGCGCGCGCTACGGGACCGGGTGCGCGTCCTCGAGATCCGCCTTGACGCGGCCATAACCCATCTCTTTAGTCACGACGACCGCCTGGCCGCCCTCGAAGCCGCGCCGGTTGGGGTGGAGCTGACGGCGGATTGGGAGCGGCGGTTGACGGAACTGGAGGAGTTCGTGAAGGTGTGGGACCACGGAATGGAATCAACAAGGGCGAGACTCGCCAAGATGGAGCGGGTTATCGTTGAGCGGATTGACGACCTCATCCTGCGGTTAGTCGAGGAGGGGAGGAAGTGATGACAAGAGACGAAATGATAGCCGTTGAGGTCGGCATTCTTATTGCGGGCGCTGTGTGGGACTCAGACCCCGGCGCGTCTATTTTAGCGCAGTACCGTTATATGTTTGACCAACATACCATCGCGCGCGCTGCACGCGCAGCAGCTAAGATCCTTGCAGACAATATCGACGTGCGCGAAACCAAACTTCCGGGGAGGGGCGAAAACGCATGAAAAAACGATCCAGACGTGCGCATCAGAACTCAGAGAACGTCCAGGACGATTTGAAACGGCTACACACGGTAGACGGGCTATCTTGGGACGAAATCGCCGCTCTCCCGCAATACAGCGGCATTCCGCCCGGCACGTTGTGCGGCATCGTCACGCAGGGATACATCCCGCCGAAGTGGGGTAGAAAGTTGGGGATCACGAGAAAGCGCGTCCGCATCACCGCCCAGGTCGATCCCGACACAAAGGCCGCTGTCCACGCCGCCGCAGAAGCCCGCGGGATCTCGGTTGCGGAGCTGGTGCGGCGGGCGGTGGAGCACCTACTAAACGGCTGCGACTAGCCGCGCCATCTACACCCCTAACCCCATCTGCGCCAGCCACACAACCAAATTATCCGGACGCCCCCCCAGTGATAGATTGACGGTTCCCCGCTCGTGGTCATACTCCGTCGCCGTGATCAGTAGCGTCAGCCCCTGCGGCGGCGCCTCTTGCCCAATCAGGTTCGGCAGGTCAACGATCCTGAGCCGCTGCCCGGCGTCGATCAGTCCGGCCGGGGTCGTGCCGCCGTTCTTCGCCTCAAGCCCTGTGACCGTGACCGGGCGCGTGACAGCGTAAGTCGGATGCTTGTGCCGCGCAAGAAAGCGGGTGGCGAAGTTCTTGGCCTGCGTCGCATCGGCTAGTGGAAGGGACAGCGGGCGGGGCGGGCGGCGTTCACCGTACTGCTCAACACTATCGTCGTCGGTCAGATCGGCGTCGTCGTCCGGGGTCAGGGTCCTGGTAATGCCGCGCAGGTTGGTGTATTCGACCGTGATCCAGTTCCAGACATCCTCCCCATTCATCCGCAGAGAGAGATCGAGGTCGTCCACGCTGGCCTCGTAATCGTACTCCTCCGCGCTCAGGGTGGGGTAGGGTTCGAGAAACAGCAGTGGCAGATTGTCGGGTGCGAGGAAGGGCGCGCGCAGACCGAAGCCGATGGATGTACGCGGTACGCTGGTCCCATACGCGGCCGCGCGCGCCAGGATACTGGCGAAGCTCTCGAACCCGAGCGTTATGAACGGGACTAGACTGAGCGTCAGGGTGCTGTCAAGGTCCCCGGCGTTGGCAGAAATCCGGTTCACGTCCACGCCCAACCGGTCCAGAATATCGAGCGCGACCTCATAGGCGTTGACGTTACCGAGCGTGGCGTCGGCGTGGTCCCGGGCGGCGTACATGATGATATCGCTGATTTGGGCGTAGATCGTTCCGTCAGAGGCCGGGGTCTGACCCGTACCGGAGAGCAGTTGGAAAACGATCTGCGTCGGGTTAGTGGACGTATCGCTGGCGTCCGTTCCGGTCCCGCTGGCGGAAATATCGACGATGGTGGTGGTGGGTGGTTCAGCCAGCTGCAACCGCCAATCCTGCGCGGCCTCCTGTAAATCATACGAGATCGACGTGCGCCCGATCTCCTCGCCGGTTGGGGCGGTGTAGGTTAGGCGCGCGTACTGGTTGGTGCTCCAGGCAACAGCCTTGGGGGTGATCTGCAGGGCGTCGTTATCGCGCCGGACGGTGGCCTTGTCGGGCACGGTTGAGGCTCCGCTGGAGCTGTCCACCTCCCACGTCCCGGCGTCGATGCGCGTATCCGCCCAGTTGCGCTCAATCCCGGTCGTCTCCATGATCCAACCCCAGGCCCCGACCAGGCCGACGCGCGTTTCGATCTTGTCGCCGCGCTTGACCTCTTCGAGCGATTGGACGTAACCGTGATAGACGTGATCGGCGGCCCAAAACTCCTCGTCCCACAGCCGCACGCGGATCTCCTGCCCGACTTCCAGTAAGGTCGGCTGCTGCCCGAGATCGCGCGGGACGACGAATGAAGCCGGACCGTACAGCCCGGCCGGGTACTGGCTGGCCTTGCGGAATGAGTGCGCACCGTCCAGCAGGGGGTCGATAATCGGGATCCCGTCCAGACCGGTCACGTCGAGGCTGATTACGCGTGGCATTAGAAGATGTCGAAACGGGGAGTGGTGACGAACTGCTCGATTTCGAGATTGTAGCCCGTCGTCCAGATCGTTTTCGATGCGGAGAAGTTGTCCGAGGTGTGCTGAAGCATGAGAACGTTCAAGAGCTCCGGGCGAATATAGAGCGGACGATTGAAAAGACGCCTGCCGATGGTCAGGGTCGGGTTGGCGTCATCCACCCCCTCCCAGGCGCGCCCGCTAACATAGCACATATCGACGCCGACGGTGTTGCCCACATCTGCGGTGTACACGCTCGAATAGTTGACCAACCAAATGGCGTGACTGATGTCGAAGTTCTCGGTTGAGGCTCCCGCCTGACGGCGGAAGCGGAAGCGGAAGCCGATCTTGCGCTGGCTGTTCAGGATCGGATCGCCGAAGCCGAGCGGCATTTCGGATGTGATGAACGGGCGGAAGGCGTCGGAAGTTGCCAGCGTGCGCCAGCGGGATGAGTAATATGTTTCCTGATTGTCCCCGAGCATGACCTGAGCCTGTACCTGCACGTTGGTATTTGTGCTGGCGTCTTTGGCGACAAAGTAACCGGTCACGGAGAATGCGTTTCGCAGCAGCCGCGCCCCGGTCGGAGTGACGGCTGTTGCCATCGAGGCAGTGGTCGAAGTCGATAGGCTGATGCGCGTCACGGCGTCACCGTTGGCGTCAGTGTCGGCGGGACCTGAGCCGTTGACAAACAGCAACGTATTGGTCCCGCCGGCGGTCAGGATGTCCTTGTCCATCTCGCGTTGGTCGACCGGCAAAGATCCCCAGGTCACCCCGGCGCCCAATACAAAAGAGTTGGAGCTGTCCAACTTGTAGGCCGTCTCCACGTCATCACCCATCAGTCCGCCGATCACGCAGAAATTGTTGAGCGTACCGTCGTTGTCGTTGTCCACGATATTGTCCCCGTCCGGGGTCCAGACCCACGGCAACGGGTCGATCCGTTCCCCGTCTTCAGCCTGCTCTTTGACCGCGTTGTAATCTGCCAGGACCTGGGCGGCTGACATGGCGGATCGGAACACGGCAAAGCCCTGAATGGGAGCGTTGAGCTGCAACTGCCCCAGGTGGTTCCCGACGTGCGTATAGGTTAGCGCATCCGCCCCCAGCGTGGTGGCCCCGGCTTTTATCAAAGCCCCCGCGCGGTAAATCCTGGAGGTCGTGCCGTCAAAGGTGAAGTGCAGGATTTCGGGCGTTCCCGGGGTCAGGGTGACGGGGTCAGAGGTGATCCCGCTGCCGGTGTCAGTCGCGAAGGTGTACGCCTCGCTGCTGTCGATGTGGGCCCGGATATCGGCGCTCTCGTCGCTGAACAACGTTGATTGACCGATCACGCTGCTGAAATACGGCCTCCACACCACGCGGTAGGTGAACCCGGCGCGCACCCCGACGATCTCGCTGAAGAAATATCGCAGGCTTGCGCCCGTCCCGCTGCGGGATGATGTGCTGGCGTTTTTGGTTCCTGACCAGGTGCAGCCCAGTAGATCGCCGTGGCAGAGTAGGGTCGGTTGCGTCTTGGCCTCAATCTGGAAGCCATCGACGTAAACACTCTCCGAGATGCCGGTAAAGACAACCCCAGTCTCCTGATTAGACGCCGCCCCGGTTGCAGTCCCCCAACACCAGTACCAACCATCCCCTAGTGAGACCCGGTTAGTTTGAAGGGTTGTATTGTAGTAAGCAGAGACGCTTGTGTTGATATTGCCGCTGCTGGCCAGTTTGACGTAAAAACTGATCGCGTACGTCTCGGTATCGCCAACATTGATCGTCTGCGTATACCTTGCGCTTGAGCCGGTTCTGTCTAAGCGGGCGGAGGTGTCCCCAAAAAGGACAAAGCGACCGTCCTTGTTTTCCGAAGCCGCCGCGCTAGAAGCCGTCCACCCGGTGCTGAAGGTTGAGGCCATAAAGACCGGGTTAGTGAACTTGTTGGTGGTGGCCTCAGCCAACCACGTCCCGCGCGGCTTGCCGTCCACGCGCCCGATGTAGTCCTCGAAGATCCCGCCGGTGGCCTGGCCGCTCGGTAGGCCTGGATAGACGGATTGCGGTTTGATCGTCAGCGTCACGTCGATCCGGGCGATGTAGCCGGTCTCAACTGCCGGGAAAGCGGCGTTCGCCATCTGCGCGCGTCCGTCCACGATCTCGAAGCGCGCGAAGGCCCCGGCCAGACCGAAGAACGGCTCGAAGTCATAGTCGCCGTAATTGCGATAGGCGGCGTAGAGCGGGGTACTACCCCCGGCCCGGTTCAGAAAGGATTGCAGCTCCCTGAGCGCCCGCTCCGCCTCCGACGCGTTGGTGGAGGCGATCACGTTGACGGCGAACTTCCACGTTCGGTTGACGCGTTCCTTGCTGGTCGGCACTGACCCGATCGCTGCCGCGCCATAGGTGACGGCCCGCATGGTGGTTGGAGCCGCAAAGCTGGCCTCGTCCACGCAGTAGCGCCCGGCCTGCAGGTTGAGCGTGTCGGGGCCGTGTAAGAGTTTCAGGATAAAGCCTGTCGATGTTGCGGCCTCCTCCTCCTCCTCTGGCGGATCTTCCGCTTCCCCCTCGGTCGCGCTGGCCTCGGCCGTCAGGCCCAGGGTGAACCCGACGTACTCGCGGATGATGATAGCCGTGTCTTTGATGCCGGTATTGCTGTCAGACGGGACAGCCACAGTATCGTAATAGACTTCGATGACCAGGTCGCCGCCCAGGTGGGTGAAGACGTGATGGAACGGACCCTGCCAGGTGGTGTCTCCATCAGCCTCGTCGCCGGTTATGAGCAGGACTTCCGTCGCGCCCGCCCCCGAGAGCAGCCGGGTCGTGCGGGTGCCGTCGTCGTGGCTGACCTGGTAGTATTCGTAGACGTACTTCCCGGCAGACAGGCCGGTGACCGTCTTAGTGATCGTGTCGTCTGCGCCCGCCGGGAAAAGGCCTGGAGCGGCAACACCCTCAGCTTTCATGCGGAGTGAGTTGCCAACGGCCTTCACCAACGTCGGTTGATCAGAGCTGGGGTGCGTCAGGATGTTGCCTTGCTCGAAGTATTCGTTGTCCGCAGACCAGCCGGCTGTGGTGTACAGATCGGTAAAGCTGCCGGCCTCGAATACCGGATCACCTGTGTAAGCCGTGTTGTCCGGTTCGGGCGGTTTTGTGACCGTGATGCGGGGTGTGCGGGTGTAGGAGTCGAGCACCGTGCCGTTGGACCGGCGGACGCGCAGATCGATCGTGTCCCCTTCAGATACGATGCTGCCGACGATGGCGATGCAAAACTCGACCTCGTGCTCGCTGCTGGCGTCGATATCGATGTTGCCGGTCACGACGCCGGTCTCGACTCCGCCCTCGCAGTCGCCGGTCGTGTAAGTCCCCGCCCCAATCACCTGAGTGGTCGTGTCACCGGTCGTGTACTGGCTCGACTCGTCGGGCACCACCTCGGCACCCGTTCCGCCGATCACTTCGTAGGATCCGCTGTTATAACTGAACCACAGCGTATGACTCTGGTCAACGTTGCTGGCCGCGGCCGTTTCCTGGATCAGGAAGCGAACCCGGAACTTTACGTCCGACAGCTGCGTCCAATCCGCGTTTAGAGCACCGCCGCCGTTGAACGTGGCCGAGTTCAGTCCGACATCATCGTCGCGCCCCCTGAAACTGTCCTGGTCAAAGGTCGGCTGGGTCATGCGTTTCTCCCGGCAGGTAGCCGTTCTTATCCGCGAAAGTGCGGTCCACTTTTGCCCGGGCGTAGATCGCCTGGAACTCCGCGCTCGTCAGCGTGCGCCCGCACAGCGCCCGTTTCCATCCGGGTTGGGTCAAATAGTCCCACAGCCCGAACAGGTCCACACCCAGCCAGCGATCACCCAGCCAGACGTAATAGTCGCGCGAATGCGTCATTGCCCAGCCGACCCGTTCGTCTTCCTGGACGATCGCCTGCACGTCCAGGGCCGGGGTCAGCTCCGTCGGCGTGGCGCTCGAGCAGGTTCCGCCGCCGGAGTAGTAAATCCGGTACTCAGACATCGAGAATGAACACATCGACCTCGATCACCTCGCCCGCGGCGATCGTGATGCCGTTCAGCAGGATCAGATCACCGCCGCCGCCGGACGCGCTCACCGTTCCCTCGATGTGTTGAGTTGTGCCGTCCGAGGCGTAGATCCGAAAGTGGCCGGCGTCGCCGCTGGCGTCCGCCGAGGCGTCCTGCCAGGTGCCGGCCTTAGCCTTACTGCCGGCAGATGCCGCGGCCATCCAATCGGACGGCAGGTTCATCGTTGCCAGCACCGTGCCCGAGTCAGCATTGCCGATGCCCGGCGCGGACCCGGTCCAGATGCGCAGGACCGGAGAAGTGCCGATCGCCGTTTCAGCGGCGTTGAGCATGGCGTTTCGGACGGTGACTGAAATTGCAAGTGACATAGTTATTCTCCGTTGATCACATTCCCGTCCAGCCGCCGCCCGCGCTGGCGGATTGCCGGGCGAGAGAACCGAGATAGTCGGCGACGGCGCGCGCGGTGGCTTCCGGATCGCCCGCGTCCGGGATGACGATAGTCACGTCGCCGATGGTGACGCCCGCGCCGGATGATTGGCCTTGCGGCATCCCCCCTCCGGGAACAATCTCCCCGTTCTGGCTGGGCACGAACCATTCCGGTCCCTGCTCCCCGACGATGTAAGGCCGATCAGCCCAGACGGGGCCGCCGGATGCCCGCGCTACTCCGGGGGGGCCACCCGTATTACCGGGGTCCGTAAAATCAAGGTCCGGTATCGGATCGCCAGTCACGCTGATATTGATAGTGGCGTTGTACGTCCCGTCGATCCCGTCCAGGATAGCCTGCATTTCTCGCGCTTCTTCGGCAGCGGACACGAGGCTAGAGTCGAGAAGTTCAGTTGCTTCGTCGGACAGCTTGATCAACCCGCGGTACTCCTCCCAGGTGATGATCCCGTCCAGGAGGGCGTCGCGCAGATCGTCCAGACTGACGACCAGGCCGTTTTTGATCATGTCCCGCAGGCCGATCATCATGCGCTCGCTGTCGGCCTGTTCCTCGGTCAACAGTCCCTGAGCTTCGCGCAAGTCGATTAGCATCAACTCAACATCGGTGCCGGCCAGGCCAAGTTCGCGGAAACCGGCCTCCACGAAGCCGAGATTCTGTTGGGCCGTTATCAGGGCCGCGTTCAGGTCTGACTCAAGCACGCCAGCCGATGCGAGCATGGCCTGGTCGAACGACTCGGAGGCCCCCGCCATCTCCAGGAAGCGGGTCTGAAGTTCTTCCATCGACTCGCTGGTCCCGAGTGTCTTCAATCGGTGGGCCTCGAGTGCCTCGGTGGCCCGGTCAAGTGCCTCTTTCTGTGCCTCCGGTCCCGTGGTGGCCCCCCGGGCGATAGCGTTGTAGTCGGTGAGTGAGATCAGGCCGCGGTCGTAAGCCTCTCTCGCAATATCGGCCGCAGCAGCCTGTTTGTTCCACCCCTCGATCAGCGGCTGCAGCCCCCGCGCCACCAGTCCTTTGGCTGAGTCCTCGACCCCCTGCAGCGTCTCGTCAAACTCCTCGTAGGCCGCCAGCGTATCACCCCCAATCGCCTCCGCCCCCTCGCGGGCGATCTTGTACACGTCCTCGAGCGCCTGAAATACCTGCTTACCCCAGAAGGCAATCTGGTTGGCATAAAACGCAAACTCTCCGAACTTCTGAAAGAGTCCGGAGAACGCCTGCTGCGCCTGAGACGTTTCGGCGTTGACGAAGATGTCGAGCCGCTGCCTGCTAAACATGCTTGCGCTCCTTACGACGCTTCATGCGGTCCGCGATGATGGCCGAGACGAACTCCCAATCATCGGGGTTCTGCTCGGTCCATTCAGTCGTCTTACCCTTCGCCCCGGCCTTGCGGTAGCTGTTCAGGGTCGAATAGGCGTTCATGGCCCGGTTGATCGTGCGTAGTTCACCGGCCGGGAGCTGCATCAGGTTGACGCCCCAGGCTTTGTAATCAAATGCCCGACGTAATTCGGGCGGGGGCGGTTCGCCGTCGAGGACATAATCCGCCACCGCCTCGATCAGTTTGGGGGGGTGGTGATGGCGGCGGAGTAGTGCTGAGTGACCCGCGTCCCGAGCCACAGCACCTTGCCGGGGTGCATCTTATCGACGTTCTCCCCGGCGTACATGTAACGCGGTTCGCCTTTGGCGTCTTTGAGCACCTCGACGGCCGGGGCTGCCAGCCATCCCGCACCGATGGCGGCTTTCAGGGCGGCGGCTGCTCGGGTGCTGTAACCGCCCACCCGCAGTCCGCCCAGCTGTTGTTCGATCTTCTCGAAGGCGTAGATGTCCTCCTGTACGAGATCGGCGCGCAGCTCGAACTCAAGCTGCCACGGTGCGAGTTTGGCGGGCGCTTCCACCGCCTCGTCAAGTACCACGTCCTGCTGGGTCATGCTCAATCCTTTCCGCCGTTAGGTGGCGGCTCCGATGGTTCGGTCGTCCAACTCCATTGTGCCGTCCACGGTCACGACCCCATTCGCGGCCGCGCCGATGTTCATGGCGGTCACGATCGCGCGGGTGGCGGTGATCTTGATGTAGGTGGCCGTGTTCCCGAACGGGTAGTAGGTGAAGGTCGAGGTTGACCCCACGTCCAGCGCGGTCAGGAGCGAGTCGGAGGCCACCGGCACGGCAAACGAGTAATTGAATGCGAACGTCTTAGCCCCTTTCGCTGACTTCATGACGCCCGAGCACTGGTATTTGGCGGTCTGCAGCGTGGAGCTCACGCCGGTCGTTTGCAGGCAGTCGTCGGAGTCGAGCGTGACGCTGTTGAAGGTGAATGATTGTAAAAGCCCAGTTTCAGGCATGGTCAGCTCTCCTGTTTATCGCCCTTAGCGGACGGCTTGCTCTTGGTAGGTGCGGCGTAGCCCTGCGCGACCAGGATCTCGATCACCCAGGCCGGGGCGTCCACGTCCGCTTTGATGATCTGGCCGGCCTCAAACTTCCACAGATCGCCCGGGCCGCTGTAATTCACGCGCCGCTCGATTTTGTATCTCATACGTTCCTCGCCACGATCTCAGCGACCACGCCCCAATACTCGGTGCCGGCAATATCGACCACCGTTCCGGTCGCGATGTTGTAGTCGATCCACAAGGCCAGCGTGCCGCCCGAGTGTGTCGCCAGCCCGTCCAGCGCCGTCTCAAGATTGTCCATCATGGCGGCGATCAGGGCGTAGTTCTGCGAGATCGTGCCCTGGCCGGCGGCCTCAAGCGCAATGGCGTACTGCATCCCGCGCGTCTTGTTGTTCGCCAGACACGACAGGACCGTTTGCCCGAGCTGCGCCTGCGGCATCATCGGGAACGCAGCCGGCAGATCGGCGGTCGATAGCGCGCCCGGCGGTTCGTCGTAATGCCGGGTGACGCCGGTCACGGTCATGGCCTGCAAGGCCGCCACGAATGCCGCGTTGGTCGCCGCCATCAGGAAATCACCATCTCGACCCGCCGGTAGGGTTCCAGGATCAGGCGGATGTCACGCGGCAGCCCTTGCGGAACGGTGATGACGCCGGCCTCGGGGATGGCGGTCGTGTCAAAGACCTGCGCATCCTTCTGCCGGTAGTAAAAGGCGCTGAGCCGCACGGCGGCGTGGACGATATCATCCGGGGGCGTGAGCGAGTAAGCCCAGCGGCCGACGATCTCGATCCCGTCAGCCGCGTCGTCGGTGTACGTCCACGACTCATCCGAGCTCATCTTGAGTTCGATTGAGTGCCAGGGCGTCAGGTTACGCGGGTGCGTGATGTAATCCGCTGCGGCCAGCGTGACCGGGCTGGCCGCGTCCGCGTCGGTCTTGATGGTCGTGATCTGGCACAGATCGGCGTCGAGGTACAGCATTCGGCCGTCCGTGTCCTTCCCGACCGTGTAATAGCGGGTCGCGTCCACCGCGGCGGCGAACGGACGCCGACAGAACTGGTCGATGGCGGCTGAGGCGCGGTTAGCCAGCGCGGTCAGCAGGGTATCGTCACCGGTCCCGTCTGCGCCCAGGTAGCTGCGGATCGCCGCGGCGGAGGTGTATGCCATAGCAAGCCGGGCGGGTGAGACCGAAGCCCCACCCGCCCGGATCTCGGATTAGCTGACGATCTCGACCACGGAGGCCAGGTCGTTGTTGCTGGCCGGGCCGGTGCGCGGGTTGACCCCGAGGATCACCGCGCCGTAGTCGGAGGTGACGACGGAGGTGATCTTGAGAGCAACAAACTTGAAGCCGCCGGCCACGTTCAGCTCGTCGGTCTTCAGGTTGATCACGGCCTGCATATCGGACTGCGTCGCGGCCTGGGTCAGGGTGGTGATGTTCTTACCGGCCACCGTCACCGCCCCGGCTCCGGTTGAGGAGGTCGCCTGCATCAGCTTGGCGGCCACCGTTCCGGACGTGCCGAGCGTGCCCGCGAAAACGATCGCCATCAGCTGATGAAAGTTCTCGGTGTCCACGTAGTCCGAGGTGTAGCTGGACGCGGCATAGGCGTCCGGGTCGATCGTGGCGAGGATTGCCACCTGTTCGGAAGGGAGTTGCATGTCATTCTCCTTGAGTGCGCTTCACTCACTAATCGTCGTGATAGAGGTCGGTCGAGAACGTGTACGATCCGGTCGGATCGGCCCCGGTGATGGCTGAGTGCAGCCACGGGAAGCCGTCATTCCGGCTCTTGAAGCGCCAGGTGCCTTTGTCGCTCGTGAAGGCGGCGTGTTCGCTGAAGTCGATCTCGACCCCGCCGCGCTGGAAGAACTTGTACGAGCCCAGGTCGCTCAGAAGAACGTCATCCCCATCAGCCTGGGGCATGTGCTCCGAATAGATCAGGGGCAGGCCGAGCAGTGTACCGCTCACGCCTTCGGTGAAGTCCACCAGCGGAACGAAGGACGAGTCTGAGAAAGCCGCGAAGTCGGGGAGAACGCTGTAGTGCGTAATCCAGACGCTGCGCTGCCCGCTCAGGTTCTTGTGCCGCGCCAGCATCTTCAGCGCGTCGGCCTCGGCAAAGACGCCGCCGGTGGTGGTCGTGACAGCGACCGTGCTGGCCGCATTCAGGATACCGAGCGGTTCACCGGACCCGGATCCGCGCAGGATGTTGCGCTCGTCTTTCGAGTCGATCACGATCCGGATCAGGCTGGTCAGGAGGGCTTCAATCGACTGCGGGCTGTCGGCGTCGAGTTCGTTGGTGACCTCGACATAGCTGCCGATTTTGTGCACGCGCCACTCACGGTCCACGAACGTGATGGTGGACTCGGTCATGGCCGCGCCCTCTTCGGTGGTGGAGGCCGTCAGGCCACCGGCCATCGCGGTCTGACCGGACCCGGCCGTCGGGACGGTGCCGTAGTTCAGGGTCGGCCAATGGCCGGAAGGGGCACTCACTGGGATAACATCCACACGCGCCTTGATCGGGGAGGTCGCCACAGCCGGAACCACCAGCGGTTTGAACTCCTCAGGGACGAGGTAGCCACCCTGCGCGCCCACGTCGCCGGCCAGGTCTTTCGTCTCATTCGGGTCGTTCGACTGCCGCACGCTGCCGTAAACTTTGGCGAGCCGTTTGGTGTCGCCGCGCTTGACGGCCAGCAGCCAGTCGCCGAAGGACTTGTGACCGGGGTCGTTCGTGCCGCCCAGGTTGGAGGCGTAGCCGGAGCGTTCGGCCTCCGGGGTGTTTTCGAGCAGGCCCAGCAGCTTCTCGACGTTGGCGCTGGTCGCTTTGACCTGCGCTTCAAGCGCGTCATACTGGCTGTTGTCGGGACCCGGCTCTTGGGTTTCGTCGCTCATGTTGGTATCTCCCTGGTCCCGTACTTGAGCCGGGACCGTCTGCTTGGATGGTTCAGGATTGGGGGTCGGTTCTTGCGCGGGGTCCGCTGCGGCGGGGATTACCTCCCCATCTGCCGCCTGTGGTGCGATCGCCTGCGCGAGTTCGGAAAGGGTCTTGCCGGCCAGCGCCTTGATCGGTGCAGCGTGGTTCTGCGGTTCGGCCGGGGTCGGGGTCAGACTGGCGTCCAATCCGAGCGGCCAATGTTTGATGTGATGGGCGGAGCCGACCGGTTCGCGTTCGACCAGGTGCCCGGCTGTGCCGGATGACCAGCCGAGCTTACCGGCCTCAGCCAGCCCGTACACGAAGCGCTCGTATTCGTCGCGCATTTCCAACTGCGCCTCAGCCCACACGCCGAAGTCATCGGCGCGTAGTTCGGCGCGTCCCAGGCGACGGGTCTTCAGGACCGGGTCGAGGCCGTGCTGGTAGTAGACCGGCGAAGTCTTGAGCTCGCCGAAGTCGGTGGCGCTGTCGAAGTAATCGCCTTCGAGATCCGGGTGTTCGGGGCCGGTGAAACGCACCAGATAGCCGCCGACCTTGCCGTCACCCAGCGCCTTGATTGGCTCGCCGTGCATTGCAAGATATTCGTTTTCGCTCATATGTTCACCAGATAACAAAAAAGAGCGCAGCGGTCGGGAAATGGAAAAACACCTGTTGAGGTGTCTTTCGCTTTCCAAACCACCGCGCTCTTCAGCGCCTAACTTCGGGTTCGCTAATGGCGGGGCGTGCCCTCTACGGGCCTATACTCCACCATCCTTCCAGCGTGCTCTATTCAGTTGTCTATAAAAATATCACACTTTTGGGCGCGTGTCAAACACCGGCATGGCCTCCACGTCATCCTTCGGCACCACGTCCAGCTCCGTGATGTTCAGCCTGACCTCAAACTCCTCGGGCGCTTCCAGATCGCTCTCGCGGATCAGGTGGTTCAGCAGCTGCACGCCGCCCGAGAAGGTGAAATAGTCATCGCGCACCCGGCCTTGCAGCTGGTGCGCCTGTTGGAGTTCGTCCAGGAAGATCGAGCGGTTCGGCTCGCTGCCCTGGTTGTCGTTGTAGCGTACGCGCCGATCGTGTACGACGCCCTCCCACCAGTTCAGGCGGCTGGCGTGGTTGGTGGCCCCGACCTGCAGGGCGGTCCGTTGGCGTTCAATCGTCTCCCGGCTGAGCAGGTCGCCGATACTGACATCTTTCAGCAGCTCACGGGCCGCCTGCCGCGCCCCGTCCCACAGGAAGAACAGATCGCGCAATCGCCCGGCGCGCTGGTGGGCTGCTTCATCGGCCGCGCCGTTGCCGTTCGCCTGTGAGAGCTTCGCCGCCGCCCGCTGGAAACGCGCCCGGTAGTTCTTGCGCTGCCGGGCCGCGTCCTGCATGAGCCGTTCGACCCGCCCGTATCGCACGACACGCGTCCCTTCATAGCCGTACAGCGCGCCGCTCAGCAGCTTGGTATTTTCGGGCAGTTGGATCTCGATCCCGCGCCCGGCCGCCACCCCCATCCAGAATGCCCCACCCTCGCGCTGATAGCGGTACTCGGTATCCGTCGCCATGTCGAAGCCGTAGATCGCGATCCGCTTCGGTGCGTACAGGATCGCCAGGGCCAGCGCATAGTCGAATGACGAGCAGAAATAGCGCGCCTGTTCGTCACCCTTGCGGACACCCCCAAGGAAATAGGACAGCATGAAGTCCAGCGGGTAGACGACGGATCCGGGCCAGTCGGGTTCGTATTGTGCCGTGTACAGCGGACCGGAGCGCGGCTTTCCGAGCCAATCCAGCAGACCGGGCGAGTAGTTGGGGTGTTCGAGCATCCAGCGCGGATGGATCTCGACGCACACGTCGAAGGGCCGCGCCGCGTGTTCGAGCACCCAGGCCGCGCCGATCCCGAACGCGGCGGTGTCTGCCGGGACCTGGCCGGACAGGACGCGCGTCGACGGGGCCATGCCGAGCAGGGCGATGGTATCCCAGCGGCCGGGGGTGATGGGGGCGGGTTTCACGTCGCCGTCCCTCCGCCCTTCTCCCACTCGCGCCCGATCTCCGCGGAGATGTCGCGCACCAGGTGGATGGTCAGTTTTCCAAGCTCGTTGTACGCAATCCACCAGCGGCCCTTGTGGAAAATTTTGTGCTGGTCGTCCTGACTGACCACCCAAATCGCGTAAGGCGCGCTGTTCTTGATCGTCCACAGTCCAGGCTTGATCCGGGCCGCAGACCAGCGGTTCGCCAGTCCACCAGTCCGCTGGTACGGCACCCGGATATCGCCGCGCCGAATGGCGGCCATGACGTAGCGCCGCTGTTTGTCGGAGGCCCAGCGGCCGCGCCAGCGCTCCGTGTTCTTCTTCGGGTACGGGGTCGATTTGAGCACGCCGCGCGAACGCTGCGCCCATGCGCCCATCGGCTTGTCCACGATCTCGGGGAATTGGGACGCGAACTTGCGCAGGACGTTGGCTACCCGGTTCGTGCCGCGGAACTCGAAGGAAAGGTCGTCAGGCACTCTTGGCCACCTTCTTCGCCGGGGCTTTCTTCGCCACAGCTTTCTTGGGTGCGGCTTTCTTTACGGGCGCCTTCTTCTTCGCCACCGGCTTCACCACCGGCACGGCCTCCCACTCGCCGCACCAATCACTCTCGCGCACGACCGGGAACGGTCGCCCCGGGACGCCGCGCGCAACGCTGCTCACGGCCCGGCGGCGGCATTCGCCCGACTCAACGGGGGCACCGTCCAGGTAGACGGTCTGGTCGATGGGGTAGAAATACTTACAGCCCGAACAGATTTGCTCACTCATGCTTTCACCTTTTCCTTTGCGCTCACATTCGCGCGGTACAGTTTCGGCTCGCGCCCACCGATCACCCCGTCCATGTACGCGTCCACGATCCGGTCATCCCACACATCGTAGATCATGCGCAGGTGGGCTGGTTGGAAGTCGCGTTCCAGGAAGCACTTACCCGTATTCCGCTGCGCCCGGAACGTCCAACCGTCGAACGTGTCCAGCAGCGTCAGCATGTCCGCCGTGGCCTGCCGCACCGCCCGGCAGCTCACATCGTGCAGCGTGTCACCCTTGAACAGCCCCGGCTGCGACTGGTGCAGGATCGGCCCGGCATCCGGCTCGTGGACGATCTGGTGGAACGTCGTCCCGGCCCATTGCGGCTCAAGAAAATACTGCGGCCAAAAGAGCGTAGCCGCGCCGCGGTAACGGGGGGAGAGTCCGAGATGCAGGTTGATCGTCCGATCCCCGAGCTGGTCCATCAGCTTGTCGCCGATCATGCCGCAGCCGAACACGATGACCAGATCCGGGTCCGGGCAGACATCGTACAGCCAGGCGCGCAGATGATAGGCGTTCAGTTCGCCGTGGTCGATCCGGCGCGCTTCGAACTCAGCTTCCGGCGCGCCGAAATACTGCGCCTCTTTCGCGTCCCGGTAGCTGAAATGCCGAACGAACAGCTCGCGGTCGTGCGGGTCGATGTTGTCCGGCGGGCGCGGCAGCATCGTCTCGCGCTTCTGAATGGCAGCCGCGACCAGATCGACGGCCGGGTGACTGGCGACGGCGTTCAGGTAGTGCAGGTGACGGGGATGGGAGCCGCCGAGGATGATGGTTTTCATCGGAGCACATCCATTTTTCCGGCAACGTGTACGCCACGGCTATAGTCTTCGAGATAAGCCGCCACCAACTCGGGGGAGATTTCGTCCCGAAACGTTATCAGCGCCACCTGCCCATTTGGGAAGTACTCAATACTCTTCATCGTGAACGGGTCTGGAAGTGCCTCTATCTTCGTATCGCCGCCATTGCCCCTGACCACAAACAACCTTTTTACCCAACTCATCTCCAATTCCTTTGCGTCCTAACAGACGCGCCAGCCCGGCAGCCGTCCGCGTGTCGCGTGGCCCTCCGCCGGGACAAACTCACATTTGCACACATCCACTCCGCCCGCACCGCACATGCACTCCAATCCCGGCGACTGCGGGCGCACCCCGAAGCGGGTCCACGACGACGACCTGCGCCGCTGGCCGCTCAGTTTGATACACGATGTGCAGCTCTCCTCCGCATGGCGGACCCACTCGAGCAGCGGGTCATTCTGCGCCATCTGCTTGGCCTGGTTGCGCAGATTATTATACCGCTTGACCCACAGCTCGACCCGCTTCAGGTGCGGCTCCAACGCCGCACCGCTGGCCTTGTCCGCCGCTTCGATGTCCAGCCCGAACGGGAAGATGTACTGACGCTCCTCGATCTTCATGTGGTCGAGGGCTTCGCGCTCCTCGGGGGTGATATCGGCCATGCTTAGTCCGACCTCGCGCATGCCCTCTGCCCAGGCTTGCTCGAAGCCACGGTCGATGGCCGAGCGGAACATCTCAAAGAACTGCGTGATGTCCGTCGTCCCCTGCCACAATCCGCGCACCGCCGCGCGCAGGGACGCCTTGTAGCTGGCCTGGGACTTGAGACGCTTGACGAGCGCCATCTGGTGCAGGCGGAGGGAGAGGGAGGGTTTCACTCCACCTCCCCACGGAAGATCAGCCGTACTTTCTCCGCCGTGTCAGCCTCCTCTAACAGATCCACGATCATCTCGTTGGCTTCGTCCGGGATGTGTGGGCTGACGAACTTGCACGCCGCCGGTTTGCCGTCCTTCAGCCGCTTGAGCGCCTTGCGCTCCCACGCAGCCAGCGCGGCCCCGAGCGTCTTCCCGTCCTCGTCCGGCTCGGGCAGCGTGCCGCCCAGCGGGCGCAGATTGGTGGGTGGTGCCCCGGCGGGCGCGGGCGGTTTGCGGTCGCGGGCCTCCTCCAGCAGACGTTCGAACTCGTCCCACTCCATCCCGCCCGGTAGGCTCATGCCGTAAATTTGCATCATCAGGGAGACGACCTGCGGGTCGCCCTCCGTCGCTGCGGCGACCATGTTGACCAGCGCGCCCGAGCGGTCCTCCTCATCTTCCTGGAAGATCGTCAGGCTGTCGGGCAGGAAGCGGATCGTGTAGCCCAGCGGGGCCAGGTACTGCGTATTCAGCGCTTCAGCAACGACCCGGCTGTCCGGGATGATCGTATCTTCGTACAGGTTGCGCTTGTCCTGCTCGGCCGTGGCGTAGCTGGTGGCCTGGCTGAACATGAGCGAATGCGGGACACCGAGCGCGGAGGCGATGTCCTCGCGCTTTTCGTCGGTCAGGTCGTTGTCGGTCAATTCGCCGATGCCCTCGCCAATCGTTACAGGCGTTACGCTATCCGCGTTCATCACCAGGTTCTTGTAAGCTGACTTGATCCCGCGCATGACACGGCTCCAGAACGTGTTGATCTTCTCAACTTGTTCCAGTGATGCCCCACCACCCACCATCAGCAACGTCGTCTTGATCATGCCGCGCTCGAAGAAGGCCGCCGCGAAGTCGTCCACGTTCTTCAGCACCCCGGCCGCAGCCAGTGCCGCCAATCCGCGCGACCACTCGGGCGGGCCGTCCTCGCTGTACGGGTCCGGGCCGAACATGGCGACCAGTTCCTTGAGCGTGAAATCGACCGGCTTCCCCCCGCTCAACGTGCGCCGGTAGCCGACGATCGGGCCGCGGGTCTTGTCCTTCCGCAGCGGGGACATAGTGAGCGGGACCATGTATTTGAGGCCGCGTGGCGTCTTTGACCTCATGCGCAGGATCTCGAAGTAGCAGGCGTTGAACAGCGTCAGCCCGGCCTCCATCCGCCACAGGTCGGTGAACGGGTCGGCCCAGATCCCGATATTGTTCTCGTAATCGTGGCTGTTATCGACCTCCTCCCCGGCGGCGTTGGTGATCACGAACGGCAGGGCGGCCAGCGAATTGGCACACAGATTGACGCCGCGCTGCAGCCACGGCACGGCGGAGAATAATTCTTTCAACGTGCCGTGATCACCAGCCGCCCCATCGCCGCCGCTGATGACCTTCCAGGCTTCCGGGGGGAGGTTGTTGATGTTGACGGATTTTCCGCCGTTTGTGCTGACCGTGAAAATGCCTGCCATGATGTCCTCAGTCCACCCCGGCCATATGCCAAACCGGATGGGCGGCTGCCTGCCATGCTAATGCCAGGGCGATGACGGTATCGTCGTGACCCTGGCCCTCGGCCGCCAATCGCCATAGGCCGGTTGATGTTTGCGACGAAACAAAAGAGTTGAGTTCGTGCTTCTGGGGCGCGTGGTCCTGGAGCGTCAGCCCGCCCTCGTGTAAACCCTCGTGAAGATCGCTCATAATATCGGCCTTGCTCTGGTTGGTTGTAGTGAAGGGCTGTACTCCCAAACCGGCCTTGACCAGCTCCTCGATATTGACTCCGCCGATGCTGTTTGCCTCAGCCAGGATGTGAGTGATGCCCCACTTCTTGCAGGTCGCCAGGATACGGGCGCGCTGCTCTCCCCACGAAAGCCTATTGATCCGCAGCATATCGACCTGCCGTTTCGCCTGCACATCAATCACACTTAGGACGGTCCAGTCGTTTGTCTGCCCAAAGTCCAGCCCCGCCGCGTGCTTGTGTTTCATGTTGCGCACAGGGTCAAGCGGTGCGGTGTAAACGTGCGACAGGTTGCCAAAGTAGCCACGGCCCGAGGTCAGGAAACAGGTGTAAGGATCTTCCGGGTACTCCTGCGCAAACAGGTCTCTCAGGGCGCGCTTCTTCTCGCGCCGCCATTTGATTTGCTCCGGTACCAATCCGTGCGTGTCCACCAGGGCCTGCTCCTCTTCGGTGTATTCCAGCGCCTCGCCCTCACTCAACTCCAGGCGATAA
>Ga0326597_10004017_pt1 | contig 20851 bp, 14 predicted proteins | sample RVTome_12_FD_203789 | JGI IMG/M metagenome (GOLD analysis project Ga0326597, IMG submission 203789) | Soil microbial communities from uranium-contaminated site in the Upper Colorado River Basin, Wyoming, United States - RVT100D185 | ecosystem: Environmental > Terrestrial > Soil > Contaminated >...
GGGTGGCTGACCAGGGCCGACTCGATCTCCGTGGTGGACAGGCGGTGTCCGCTGACGTTCATGACATCGTCGACGCGCCCCAGCAGCCAGAAATAGCCCTCGGCGTCGCGTTTCGCGCCGTCGCCGGTGAAGTACGTGCCGGGGAAACGCGTCCAGTAGGTCTGCATGAAACGTTCCGGGTCACCCCAGATCCCGCGGGTCATCGCCGGCCACGGCCGCGTCAGGACCAGGTAGCCGCCACCGGGTATGGGTACCGAGTTCCCGGCATCATCGACGATGTCCGCGCCGATCCCCGGAAGTGGGAACGTCGCACTGCCGGGCTTGGTGGTCGTCGCACCCGGCAGGGGGGAGAGCAGGATCCCGCCGGTCTCGGTTTGCCACCACGTGTCCACGATCGGGCAGCGTCCGCCACCAATCCGCTGGTGGTACCACATCCAGGCTTCGGGGTTGATCGGCTCGCCGACGGTGCCGATCAGGCGCAGGCTGGACAGGTCGTGCTTGTCCGGGTGCTCGTCGCCCCACTTCATGAAGGCGCGGATCGCCGTGGGTGCCGTGTAGAGCTGGGTGACGCCATGCCGCTCGATGATGTCCCAGAGCCGATCCTCGGCGGGGAAGTTCGGTGCGCCCTCGTACATCACGCTGGTCGTGCGGTTCGCCAGCGGTCCGTAGACGATGTAGGTGTGGCCGGTCACCCACCCGATGTCGGCTGCACACCAGAAGATGTCGGTGTCGGGCTTGAGGTCGAACACGTGGCGGTGCGTGAACGCGGCGTAGGTGAGGTAGCCACCCGTCGTGTGCATGATGCCCTTGGGGTGGCCGGTCGTGCCCGACGTGTAGAGCAGGTAGAGCAAGTCCTCCGCACCCATCCGTTCGGGCGTGGAGTTCGGTTCTGCTGCGGCCAGCGCGTCATGCCACCAGACGTCGCGCCCGTTGACCATGGCAACGTCGTTGCCCGTGCGACGCACCACCAGCGCGTGGGTGATCGACGGTGTGTCCGGGAGCGCCTCGTCGACGGCGTCCTTCAATGGGACGATCGCGCCGCGTCGCCAGGCGCCGTCGGCGGTGACGACCAGCTTGCACTCGGCGTCGTTGATCCGCTCGCGCAGCGCCTGCGCCGAGAAGCCGGCGAAGATCACCGAGTGCGGTGCGCCGATCCGCGCGCACGCCAGCATGATCGTCGGGAGTTCCGGGATCATGGGGAGGTAGATCGCGACCCGGTCGCCGCGCTCGACGCCCAGCGCCTTCATGGCGTTGGCGGCACGTTGGACGTCATCGAGCAGTTGGGCGTAGGTGATGGTGCGGGTGTCCCCGGGCTCGCCCTCCCAGTGGTAGGCGACCTGGTCGCCATGTCCGGCCGCGACGTGGCGGTCCAGGCAGTTCTCGCTGACGTTGAGGGTGCCGTCGGCGAACCACCTGGCGTCGGGGAGGTTCCACTCCAGCGTCTGCGTGAAGGGCGTGTCCCAGTCCAGCAGCGTGCGCGCCTGCTCGGCCCAGAATCCCTCGGGGTCCGCCTCGGCAGCCTTGGACAGGCGGTCGTCGCTGACGGTCGCAGCGGCGGCGAAATCGGCCGGCGGGGGGAACCGGCGGTTCTCCTGCAGCAGGTCCTCGATGGCTTCCTTGGACACGTTCAAGCTCCCGGGTCAGGTTGGCGGCCGACTATAAGAGGCCGCGCCAGTAGGGGGCTGGATCAGCGAGCGCGTTCCAGGTGGATGCAGCGCGAGGCGAACGCCGAACCGCATACTGGTGGTACGTGGGAGGCGCGTCAACGAAGCGATGCGCCGCCTGGGACGCGCGAGCCCGGCATCCCTATTGGCGCGGCCTCTAAACCCAAGTCCGTCGGTCACGGGAACGCGTGGCGACTCACTCGCCTTCGTGGTCCTCGGTCTCGCCCAGTGCGGCGCGTGCCGCAGCCAGTCGGGCGACCCGCACGCGGAAAGGTGAACAGGACACGTAGTCCAGTCCCGCGTGATGGCAGAAGGCCACCGATGCCGGGTCGCCCCCGTGCTCGCCGCAGATGCCGACGTGCAGGTCGGGGCGCGTCGCCCGGCCCTGCTCGACCGCGCGCCGCACCAGTTGCCCGACACCCTCGACATCCAGGGTTCGGAACGGATCGTCCGCCAGGATGTTGCGCTCCAGGTACGGGCGCATGATCTGCTGCTCCACATCGTCGCGCGAGAATCCGAACGTCATCTGGGTCAGGTCGTTGGTGCCGAACGAGAAGAACTCGGCGGTCTCGGCCAGTCGCTCGGCGACCAGCGCGGCACGGGGCGTCTCGATCATCGTTCCGACCGCGTAGGCCAGGTCGATGCCAGCATCGGCGAGGACGGCATCGAAGACCTCGCGGACGTCGGCGGAGGCGACCTCGAGTTCACGGGCGATGGCCACCAACGGGATCATGACCTCGGGGCGCGGATCGCCACCGGCGCGCACCCGTGCCACGCAGGCCTCGGCAATCGCGCGCACCTGCATGCGGTACAGCTCTGGGCGCAGCAGGCCCAGGCGCACGCCCCGCGTGCCGAGCATGGGGTTGACCTCGCGCCAGTGCTGGGCGGCGACCAGGCGTCGCTGGCCCTCGGCATCCAGTTGGTCGAGCGCCGCCGCCACCAGCAGCTCGTCGACGTCGGGGAGGAACTCGTGCAACGGCGGGTCGAGCAGGCGGATGGTGACCGGCAGTCCGTCCATCGCCTCGAACAACCCCAGGAAGTCCTGTACCTGTTGGGTGTGCAAGGCGGCCAGCGCCGCGTCTCGATCGCCGTCGTCCTTGGCCAGCAGGTAGCGCTGGATCAGCCCTAGGCGTTCGCCGAGGAACTGGTGCTCCGTGCGGCACAGGCCGATGCCCTCCGCTCCGAAGGTGCGCGCCCGCGCAGCGTCCTCGCCCGTGTCCGCGTTGGCGCGCACGCCCAACCGGCGGACCTCGTCGGCCCACTCCAGCAGTTGGTCGAGCTCGGCGAGGTCGTCGGGCGCGACGACCGGCACCTCTCCCAGCATGACGGCACCCGTTGACCCGTCCAGCGACAGCATGTCGTCGTCGTGGATGACCACGTCGCCGCAGCTTGCCTGCATTGCCGTGGCGTCCACGTCGAGCTCGGCAGCGCCGCACACGGCCGGCACGCCGAACCCGCGGGCGACCACGGCTGCGTGGCTGACCAGCCCGCCGCGGCTGGTCAGCACGCCCTTGGCGGCCACGATTCCGTGGACGTCGTCGGGGGAGGTGTCCTGGCGGATCAGGATGACGGCCTTGCCTGCGGCCGCGCGCTGTGCTGCCGCGTCGGCGGTGAAGCAGGCGTGCCCGACCGCGGCCCCTGGGGAGGCCCCCAGTCCGGTCGTCAGCGGCGCCGGGGCAGCCGCGACATCGAACCGAGGGTGCAGCAGGCGTTCGAGCTGTGACGGGTCGACACGCTGGAGGGCCTGCTGCCGGGTGATCAGGCCCTCCCCGACCAGGTCGACGGCGATGCGCACGGCCGCCTGCGCGGTGCGCTGGCCGACGCGGACCTGCAGCATCCAGAGCTTGCCGTGCTCGATCGTGAACTCGATGTCGCAAAGGTCGGTGTAACGCGCCTCCAGCGCGGCCATCGCGGCCACGAGTTCGGTGTGGCAGTCGGGGAAGTGGTCTGCGACCGCGTCCAGCGACTCGGTGGCGCGCACGCCCGCGACGACGTCCTCGCCCTGGGCGTTGACCAGGAAGTCACCGTAGGCCCGGGGCTCGCCGGTGGCCGGGTTGCGGGTGAACGCGACGCCGGTCCCAGAGTCGCTGCCGAGGTTGCCGAACGCCATGACCTGCACGTTGACCGCCGTGCCGAGGTCGTCAGGGATTCCCTGGATGCTCCGGTAGTCGCGGGCCCGCCTGCCGTTCCATGACCGGAAGACGGCCTCCACGGCCGCGGCAAGCTGGCGGCGCGGGTCGGCAGGCATCCCGCCTGGTGCCCGGCGCTCGATCAGGTCCGTGATGCGGTGTGCCAGCGTGGCCAGGGCTGGCGCGGGCAGGTCGCCGGCGTCACGCACACCGTGCTGTTCGCACAGGGCGGCGGACTCGGCTGCCACTTCGTCACCGGAGATGCCAAGGACGACACGGGCGTACATGTCCAACAGCCGTCGATGCGCGTCGTGGGCGAAGCGTTCGTCGCTCGTGGTTGCGATCAGGCCCTTGACCCCGGCCGGCGTGAGTCCCAGGTTCAGCACCGTGTCCATCATGCCGGGCATGGACACGGGAGCCCCCGACCGCACCGAGACCATCAAGGGGTCGTCACCGGAACCGAAGCTGCGACCGGTGCGAGCTTCGAGGTCGGCGATGGCTGCATCGAGCTCGGCTGGGAGTTCCGCGGGGACAGCCCCCGTGGTGAGGTAATGGCGACATGCGTCGGTCGTGACCGTGAACCCCGGCGGAACGGGCAGCCCCAGCCTGGTCATCTCCGCAAGGTTTGCACCCTTGCCGCCGAGCAGCGCCTTCTGGTTGGCTCGGCCCTCGTCAAATCGACGTACCCAACGCATCTGGTTCCCCATCCCACGACCCTATCGACGCTACGACCGATCAGAGGCTCATGCCCATCAGCGCGGGGCGGCGCCGGTGATGTTCCAGGACTGCAGGGCCAGGGACGGCGCGTGGGCCAGCGCGGGCCCGAACTCGGCATCGGCCCAGCGTGCATCGTTGCCCAGGCCCGTCACGGCTGCGGGTGCCAGCGCATCCATGAAGGACTGGGTGAACCGCAGGTTGCCGACGGCGCCGACGATCCGGCCGTCCTCGACCAGGAAGGTGCCGTTGCGGGTCAGGCCGGTCACCACCATGGTCTTGGGGTCAAGGATCCGGCAGTAGTTGAACGTGGTGACCACCAGGCCGCGGCCCATGGCGGCCACGAGGTCCAGGGGATCGGTGGTGCCGCCGGCCAGGTGCAGCTGATCCGCGACGGGGCCCCAGGCCGCCGAGCCGGGCCCGCTGTGTCCGGTGGACTGCACCCCCGGTCCGGCTGCTGCCGCCGTGCGGCGGTCGTGCACCAGCGCGGCGCTGACCCCCGCGTCGATCAGGGGCAGGGCGCGTTGCGGCGTGCCCTCGACATCGAACCCCAGCCCGAACCCGTGGCCGGCGTTGGGGTCATCCACCAGGGTGATGGCCGCGTCGAACTGGGCCACGCCGACTTCGATGGCGGACTGTCCCTCGGCGTGGGACTTGGCGTTGAAGCCGTAGACGCTGAGGAAGAGCGCAATCGTGGCCGTGCACTCGGGCGCCAGGACGACCGGGTAGCGCCCGGGCTCCAGGTCCACCCGGTCGAGTCCCCGACGGGCCAGGCCTGCGGCCAGCGCGCCGACCGACGTGCCGTCCAGATCGTCGAGGCCCTGGGCCGTGCGATGCCCCGAACCCGCCGCCGTGGCGCCGCCGCCGCCAGCCTGCTGGATCCCGTCCAGGGTCGCTCGCGTCGATCGCCCGACGAGTCGGCTGCCCGTGCTGGTTGCCACGACATGCGTGACCTCCGACGTGTCGCAGTAACCGGCGGCCTGCATGCCGTCGCCGGCGGTCACGAAGTCGGCCACGATCGTGGCTCGCCGTTGCGGATCAGCCTCGTTCGCGGGAACCATGCGACCGTCGAGGATGACCTCCGGCGCCACGCCGGGCCAGCGTGGATCGGCTGGCAGCAGATCGGCGGTCGCGGCGGCCGACATGGCCAGGGCCCGCAGCCCGTCGTCGGTGACATTCGTGGTGGCTGTCGTGGCGACCCGCCCGTCACGCACCAGCGTGAGTCCGACCATGGTGGACTCGTCACTGACGTGCTGGTGGATGAAGGAGTTGGCGAACCGGGTCAGGCCGTGATCGCTGCGTCCGGCGGTGACGATGGCCTCGTCCCCCTCGGCGAGCTGCAGCACCCGCTCGGCCAGCGCGTTCAGGTGGTCGATGATCTCCGTCATCCGGTCACCCCCACCTCGACGTTGCGGAACCGGGCGGGTACCGCGGGATGGGCAGTCTGCATGGTCTGCATCGGCTGGCCCTTGCCGCAGTTCGGGATGCCCCAGGCGCGGCGCAACTCCTCGTTGCCCAGTCCGTCGAGCCCGGCCCAGAACGTTGGGGTGATGCCCGTGTAGGTCGGATTGCGCAGCATCCGACCCAGCTGGCCTGCCTTGATCTCCCAGCCGATCTCGCAGCCGAACTGAAAGTTGAGGCGTCGGTCGTCGATCGACCACGAGCGGTTGGTCGCCATCAGGACGCCGTAGTCGATCCCCCCGATCAGCTCGTCCATGGTCGAGGTCCCGGCCAGCAGCCCGACGTTCGTCATCCGCACCATGGGCAGGCGCGCATAGCCATCTGCTCGGACCATGCCGCCCGGTGGCAGGCCGGCAAGGTGGGCGCTGTCACGGCCCGACAGCACGCCAACCCAGCGACCCGCGTCCACGATCTCGACGGACTGGGCCGGCGTTCCCTCGTCGTCGAATCCGAACGTTCCCATTGCGCCGGGCATGGTCGCGTCGGCGGTCACGTTCATCAGCACACTGCCGTAGCGCAGCGTGCCCAGCTGGTCGAGGTCGAGAAACGACGTCCCGGCGAACGCGGCCTCCCAGCCGAGGATGCGGTCCAGCTCGATCGCGTGGCCGACCGACTCGTGCAGCTGCATCGCGACCTGGCTGGAGTCCAGGACCACGTCCGTGGTGACGGCCGGGCACGGTGGGGCGCTCAGGAGCGCGACGGCCTCCTCGCCCATGCGGACGGCGTGGGCCGGCAGGTCGAACGCCTCGATGACCTCCCAGCCGCCGCTGCGGTAGTCCCCGAAGGACTGTGGGTAGGACCGGACCTGGGTCTCGTGTTTGCCAAGGGCGATCGCCTGCATGCCACCGCCCGAGCTCACCAGGCGCTGATCGATGCGGTGTCCCTCGCTGGAGACGAACCACTTGCGGACGTCCCAGAATTGCAGGTGTGCCGTCGCGACGGCAACGCCATCGACCGCTGCCGCATCGCGGGTGACTGCGGTGATCAGGTCGGCCTGGGTGCTCAGCGACACCTCGAAGGGATCCTGGTCGAACGGTGAGTCCCACGACGCGACGGTGGCCGCAAGCGGGGCAAGGCGCAGGTCGCCGCCCGGCAGGATCGCAGAGGCCCGTGCCGTCGCTGTGGCCTGGGCGCCGGTCCTCCCGGCTGCGTCGGCGTCCAGGTCCGAGGTGGCGGCGAACCCCCACGACGCGCCGACAAGCGCCCGCACGCCGATGCCCAGGTCATCGCCGAGGTCGACGCTCTCCACCTCGGCGTTGCGCGCCGACAGGGCGCGGGTGCGCGTGTGGACGACGCGTGCGTCGGCGTATCGGGCGCCGGCGGCCAGCGCTGCCTCGACCGCGCGGGTCGCCTGATCGAATGCCGTGCTCACATGCGACCTCGTGGGTGGAAGGGGTCCGCGGGCGATGGGCCGCACCCTACGGAGGTTGGGCCCTGCGACGGCGCGGTCACGCGGGATGCGGTCACGGAGTCGCTTCGGGTGTGGCAGGCTTGGCCGATGCCACGCATACATGACGACCACGACCTCCTCGAGGATGACTACGACGAGGTGCGCCCCAGCCGCCGCGGACGCAACCTCAGCGTTGCCGCCAAGGAACGCATTGCCGAACACAGCGCGGGCCGGGTGGTGCAGGTCGACCGCGGCCACGTGTCGGTCCTGTACGAGGGAGTCGAGTACCTCGCCCGCTTTGCCGGGTCGATGCGCGGCGTGAAGGTCGTCGTGGGCGATCGCGTGCGAGTGAAGCCGCCCCGCCACGAGACCGATCTGGCCCGGGTCATCCAGCGGCTGCCGCGGGAGACGGTGCTGGCACGCACGGGCGACGATGACCTCGAGGACGAGCGCATCGTCGTGGCCAACGCTGATCAGGTCGTCGTGGTCATCGGTGCCGACTACCTCGATGGTGGGGTCGGGTTCCTGGAACGCGTGCTGGTTGCCGCGTCTGCCGGGGGCCTGCGCGGGGCCGTGTGCGTCAACAAGTGCGACCTGGCCGCTGCCGGTTCACCCGACACCGCTGCGGTCGAAGGGCTGCTTGCCAGGTACGCGGCCATCGGCGTGGCCGGCGTGGCCGTGTCGGCCCACACGGGGGAGGGGTTGGAGGCACTGCGCGAACTCCTGGCGGGCCGCTGGAGCGCGTTCGCCGGCCACTCCGGGGTGGGCAAGACGTCGCTGTTCAACCAACTGGTCCCCGGTGTCGATCGCGAGGTCGGCGACATCGGCCGTCGCGGCGGCCGGCACACGACCGTGGCGGCACGCGCTGAACACGTCGCTGACATCGACGCATGGCTGGTCGACACGCCCGGCATCCGCTCGTTCGGGTTGGGCGGCCTGGCGCCGGAGGACCTCGCCGATCACTTCACGGAGCTGGCGGGCCTGGACCGCGAGGTGCGCCAGGCCATCGAGGCAGGCGGCGAACCGCCGGCGTCGGTGACCATCGATCCCGTGCGGTTGCGGACGTTTCGGCGCTTCCTCGCGGCGTTGCGTGGCGATGAGCCGTGGGACGACTTCGACGACGGCCGGTCCGACGGCGGGTCCGGCGGTCTGGTGGGTGACGGTCGGGAGGGTGACGGGTCGGCGCCTGGCGGCGTGGAGGGTGAGCAATGAGCAAGCTGCGCAGGGCGGCGCGGGTGCGCAGCCAGGACCTGCGCGACCGGCGCGGCGGCGGCGAGATCGCCGACTGGGCCGCGCGGGGTGCCGATGACCGCCCGCGGTTGCTGGGGCCGAGGGAGTACATAGGGACGGGCGTCACGCGGCGTGGCCGGTTCGCGCAGGTCGATCCGTTGCGCACCGGCAAGTTGTGGGGACGCGGCGAGTGGATCGCGTTCGGCATCTGGCTTGGCACAGCCGGCGGCTCGTCATGGCTGGCGTGGCGCCGCCTCTACCGCAGCGACGACTGATCGTTGTGTTGCGTGCGTCGCTGCTGCGGCGCGGCTGCGCCGCGTCGTTCAGGCGGCGACGAGCGTTGCTGGCGGCGGTGGCGGCTGGGCACGGGCGAGTTCTTCGAGGACGACGTGGACGACCCAGCTGTCCTCGGCAGGGTCACCCCAGTACTGCGGCGGCTTGAGTGCCGCGGTGCGACGGTTGGGGTCGTGGCCGGGGGCCGCTCCCGCGGGAGCGCCGGGCAGCGCCGGGGAGTGTTCGAGCGGCTGGTCGGCTTGGGGGTGGGTGAACGCGAACCGGCCGTGGCCGTCATGGTCGATGCGCCAGTGGGCGGCGTGGACGACACGATGATGGTGACGGCACAGCAACACGAGATTGGCCAAGGTGGTGGGGCCGCCGTTGGCCCAGTGGATGATGTGATGTGGTTCGACACGCCGATGGACGTGACAGCCCGGGAATCGGCAGGTCCGATCGCGAGTCAGCACGGCCCGTCGCAGCTTCGCCGAGTGTTTTCTGGTGGTCGCGCCGACGCCGCGCGGCCGACCGGGCGCCAACAACGCCCTCGCTACCCTGCGCCGCGCATCTCGGCGGGATGGCCAAGTGGTAAGGCAGGGGACTGCAAATCCCCTATCGCGGGTTCGATTCCCGCTCCCGCCTCCAGACAGAAACCGCCCCTGATCAGCACAAACGCTGGCAGGGGCGGTTCTGATTCCCCAAGGCCGCACTCCGTGACGGCGTCGCCGAGATGCGCGAGACCGCCCAGCGGCTGACCAACGACGTCCGCGCAGGTTGGCGGGGCGCGCCGACCGCGCCACCGCCCGCACAGCCGCCGACGGACGCGACCGACGCCCCGCAGGACGACCTCACCGACGAGTAGTCGCGCCGTCCCGACCCGCCGTGCCGTCGCTCCTTCATCCGAGTTCAGTCCTGCAGTGGGACGGTCTGGAACTCGTCCAGCAGCCCCACGACAACCTCGCGCAGGAAGGTGTCGGCCTCGGGGGTCAGGCCGCCCGGCACCCCCCCGTAGATCGCGGCCGAGACCGGTGGCGCATCCCCTTGCGAGCGGGCGTACGTGACCGCGTCGTCCAGGTCGGTGGCGAAGTCGTCCACCAGGCCGTCGCGCAGCTGCGGGCCGGTCACACAGAAGTGCAGGCCGTCGGGGTACTGCAGCCCGTTGAACCGCCAGCCGCGCTGCTTCATGTGGTCGTTCACGTGGTAGATGTCGAAGTCGTCCGAGGTGAACGCAAAGCAGAACGTCGGGTGGCCGAAGATCCGCAGCTTGGCGTGGGACCGCACGACGTCCTGCATCGCGAAGGCCGTGTCGAAGATCCCGCGTGCCCGCTCCAGGTAGCCGTCGCGGCCCATGGTCACCATCGCCGCCCACGTCGCTGCCAGCAGCCCACCCGACCGGCTGCCGGCCATCCCCGGTGAGAAGTACTTGCCGCCCGGCCAGTCGGGCTGCATGGGACGTTGCGACGATCCGTGGGCGGGTCGCCACCCACGGCGGCGGGCGAGGGCCCTCGTCCCATTGGCTTGGGCCCTTCGGCACTGTGCGAGTCCTCCGTTTGGGATGACCATCGGCGTGTTCTTCCGTGCCGTGGCAAGGAGCCCTCGGCGCCGTCCCACCGTGGCCGCGGGCCACGACCAAGGAGCAGATCATGAGGTTCCGCCATGGCCGTATCGCGGCCTTCGCGGCGGCGGCCCTCGTCCTGGCCGCCTGTGGCGGCGACGAGACCGCAGAATCGACGACGTCGGACGAGCCGACGTCGTCCGAGGAGCCAACCCAGTCTGACGAGCCCACCGACGAGACCTCGGACATGGCAAGCGAGGAGCCCAGCGACGAACCGGTCACGCGTGCCGACGCGGACCTCGTCATCTGGGCCGACGACACGCGCGCGCCCGTCATCGAGCCGTTCGCCGAGGACTTCGGCGCGGCCGAGGGGATCACCGTCGCCGTGCAGGAGGTCGAGTTCGATCAGATCCGTGACCTGATGTCCACGCAGGCGCCAGCAGGTGAGGGCCCGGACGTGTTCATCGGTGCCCACGACTGGCTCGGCCAGCTCGTCAGCGACGGCGTCGTCGCGCCACTGGACATCGCCAACTCCGACGACTTCTTCCCCGTCGCCACCGCCGCCTTCAACTTCGAGGGCAACACGTACGGCCTGCCGTACGCGATCGAGAACATCGCGCTGGTCCGCAACGTCGACCTGGTGCCGCAGCGGCCGGAAACGGTGGAGGAGATGGCCGAGGTGGCCCTCGCGCTGTTGGACGCCGGTGAGGTCACCGTCCCGCTGGCGTGGCAGCAGCCCGACGTCTATCACGCCTACTGGCTCGTGACGGGCGCCGGCGGCTACGTCTTCGGGACCAACGACGACGGGTCCTACGACCCGACCGATCTCGGCATCGACAGCGAGGGCGGGCTCGAGGCCGGTGCGATCTTCGCCGACCTGGTGGAGCGTGGCGCGATCTCCGGTGACGTCACCTACGACATCATGCGCGACTCGTTCGCGGCCGGTGATGCGCCGTTCGCGGTGACCGGGCCGTGGGCCGTCGCCGACTTCGGCGACGTCAACTACGTCGTCGAACCCCTGCCCAGCGTGGCCGGTGGCGAGGCGCGTCCGTTCGTCGGTGTCCAGGGCTTCATGGTGTCCTCGTTCGCGGCGAACGAACTGGCGGCCAAGACGTTCGTCCTGGACTACATGGCCACACAGGACGCCCAGCTGCAGCTGTTCGAGGCCGGGAACCGGCCGCCGGCCCTGCAGGCCGCCTTCGACGCCATCAGCGACAACCCGGTCGTCGCCGGCTTCGGTGCCGCCGGAGCCAACGGCTACGCGATGCCGTCCATCCCGGAGATGGGTTCGGTGTGGTCGGCCTGGGCGGACGCGTACACGCTGATCCTCGACGGTGGTGACCCGACCGAGGCGTTCACCGCCGCCGCGACGCAGATCCGCAACCTGATCGCAGGCGGCTGATCCGGGAGGTCCGGGGACCGGCATCGCCGGTCCCCGGCCCCTTCACCGCCCGCTCGGCCGGCATGGGAGGAGAGGCGCTTGGCCTGGCAGGAACGCTTCTCCGCCACGACGTTCTCGGGCACGATCGCCAAGCTCCTGCTGCTCGGGGTCAGCAACGCGTTGGCGATCTCGGCACTCCCACAGCTGTGGTCGGCCCGTGCCTGGCAGGGCCTGGTCGCGGTCGCGTTGGCGACCGTCGCCATCGACGTCGTCTACCTGTCCGGGCGGCACGTGCCGTTGAAGTACCTGCTGCCGGGGACGCTGTTCCTGCTGAGCTTCCAGGCCTACCCGGTCGTCTACAACGCCTACGTCGCCTTCACGAACTTCGGCACCGGGAACATCCTCACGCAGGACCAGGCGCTGGAGCAGGTGCTGCGCCGCTCCGTGGCGATCCCCGAGGACGCGGTGCGCTACGCCGCCACCCCGCTCGTCGACGATGCGGGCAGCCTCGCGGTCCTCCTGGTCGCTCCCGACGGCAGCCAGCAGCTCGGGACGCCCGACGGTCTCAGCGCCGTCGACCCGGCCGACGTCGTCATCGACGGCAGCCGCGTTGCGAGCGTGGGGCCGTGGCGTCGACTCACGCTCGGCCAGGCAACCGACCGTGAGGACGAGGTGCTCGGGTTCAGGGTGCCCACCGGCGAGGGGGAGATCCGCCTGCAGTCGTTCACGCAGGCCGCCCTGGCCGAACAGCTCCTCGTCCACGATCCGGCGACCGACACGCTCACCAACACCCAGGACGGCGCTGTCTACCTGGCGGCCGAGGGCTTCTACCGCACCGACGACGGCCAGCGGCTGACACCAGGCTGGCGCGTCTTCGTCGGCTTCGAGAACTTCAACCGCGTGCTCGGCTCGGAGGCCATCCGCGGTCCGTTCCTGCGGGTGTTCGCCTGGACGTTCGTGTTCGCCGTCCTGAGCGTGCTGCTCACGTTCGCGCTCGGCCTGTTCCTGGCGATCACGCTGAACGACCCGCGGGTGCGGGGGCTGAAGTACTACCGGGCGGTGATGATCATCCCGTACGCGCTGCCGTCGTTCATGACCGCGTTGATCTGGGCCGGCCTGCTCAACCAGGACTTCGGGATCGTCAACCGCCTGCTCGGCACCGACGTCAACTGGCTGGGGGACCCGTGGCTGGCCAAGGCGTCGATTCTGCTGGTGAACACGTGGCTCGGCTTCCCGTACATGTTCCTGATCTCGCTCGGTGCCCTGCAGGCCATCCCGACCGACCTGCGCGAAGCCGCGTTCATCGACGGGGCGTCGGGCTACAAGGCGTTCCGGTTCGTGACCCTGCCACTGGTCCTGGTGGCGACCGGCCCGATCCTGATCTCGTCGTTCGCGTTCAACTTCAACAACTTCAACGTGATCTACCTGCTGACCGGTGGTGGGCCGCCGATCGTCGGCGCGCAGACGCCGGCCGGGCACACCGACATCCTCATCTCCTACACCTACCGCCTGGCCTTCGAGACCGGCCGTGGCAACGACTGGGGGCTGGCGTCCGCCGTGGCGGTCCTGATCTTCCTGATCGTCGCCCTGTTCTCGATCGTCAGCTTCCGCCAGACCCGCGCGCTCGAGGAGGTCAACTGATGTCCGCCGACGTCAGTGCCGTGGACCGGCCCGCCGAGGCCGTCGGCCCAATTGCGCTTCCCGTGCGGCCGTGGCGGCCGTCGAGGTGGATGCGTGAGGTGGCGTGGCGCCACATCGTGGCGGTGCTCGCGTGCTTCTTCGCGTTGTTCCCCGTGATCTGGGTCGTTTCCGCCTCCATCAACCCGACCGGCTCCATCGCGGCACAGCAACTCATCCCGCGGGAGCCGACCCTGGACAACTTCCGGGAGCTGCTGAACGAGACCAGCTACACGCAATGGCTGCTGAACTCGGTCATGATCGCCGGGGTCGCCTCGGCGCTGCAGGTCGCGCTCGGGGCCCACGCCGCCTACGCGTTCTCGCGCCTGCGCTTCCACGGGCGCCGCGCCGGCCTGGTCGCCATCCTGCTGATCCAGATGTTCCCGCAGCTGCTCGCCGTGGTCGCCATCTTCCTGATGATGAACAACATCGGCGACGTGTTCCCGCAGATCGGGCTGGGCACCCAGGCCGGCGTCATCCTCGTCTACCTCGGAGGTGCGCTCAGCATCAACACGTGGATGATGAAGGGGTTCTTCGACACGATTCCGCGCGAGCTGGACGAGACCGCCAAGGTCGACGGGGCGAGCCACGCCCAGATCTTCTACCTCGTCGTGCTGCCCCTGGTGCGGCCGGTGCTGGCCGTGATCGGGTTGCTGGCGTTCGTGTTCGCCTTCAACGAGTTCATCATCGCCAGCGCCCTGTTGCAGGGCTCGGATGCGGAGACGCTGCCCATCGGGTTGTTCACGTTCATCGACGAGCGGTACGGCAGCCGGTGGGGTCCGTTCGCCGCCGGGGCGCTGATGGGCGGCGTGCCGATCATCGTGTTGTTCCTGTTCCTGCAGCGTTACATCATCTCCGGGCTGACCGCCGGATCCGTGAAGGGCTGAGCGTGGCGACGACGCCGACCGACGGCAACCGGCTCGATCGGCCCCACCACGACGGCTCGGCGCACCACGTCGAGACGGCGGCCCCCACCCTGGGGGACGACGTCGCGGTGTGGTTGCGCGTGCCCGCCGCCGCTGGCGTCGACGAGGTGCACGTGCGTTCGACGCCGGACGGTGAGCCGGGCTTCGCCGAGGCCGTCGCCGACCGCGTCGACGCCGTCACGGGCGACACGTGGTGGCGGGCGGAGGTCACGGCCCGCAACGAGGTGACCCGCTACCGCTGGCTGGTCGACGGGCCGGGCGGGCCGCGCTGGGTCACCCAGTCCGGAGTGGTCGCGCGCGAGGTCGCCGACACCCACGACTTCCGGCTGGTGACGCATGCGCCCGCGCCGGCTTGGGTGACCGACGCGGTGCTCTACCAGGTGTTCCCCGACCGGTTCGCGACGACCGGGGTTGCGGCCCGGCTCGGTGTCCCGCCGCCCCTGCAAATCGTCGACTGGGACGAACCGGTGCAGGGGGACGGCCCCGGGGCGATGCACCAGCTGTACGGCGGGGACCTGCCCGGTGTCGAGGCCCACCTGGACCACCTGGTCGAACTCGGCGTGACGGGGCTGTACCTGAACCCGATCTTCCCGGCACCGGAGAACCACCGCTACTGCGCATCGTCGTTCGACGAGGTCGACCCGCTGCTCGGCGGTGACGCCGCGCTGGCGTCGCTGTCCGCAGCAGCCCACGCCCGCGGCCTGCGCCTGCTCGGGGACCTGACCGCGAACCACACGGGGTCGCTGCACCCGTGGTTCAAGGCCGCCCAGGGCAGCACCGACGCCGTGGAGCATGACTTCTACTACTGGCAGCGGTGGCCGGACGAGTACGACACCTGGGCCGGCGTGGCCTCGCTGCCGAAGCTGAACCACCGGTCGCCGGAGCTGCGGCGCCGGCTGGTCGAGGGTCCCGACAGCGTCGTCGGACGGTGGCTGCGTCCGCCGTTCGACCTGGACGGCTGGCGGGTCGACGCTGCCAACATGGCCGGACGCCACGGGCGCGACGACCTGACGCACGAGCTTGCCCGCGCGGTGCGGCACACGGCCGTGGCGCTGCGACCGGACGCCTACGTGCTGGCCGAGCACTGCCACGACTTCAGCGGCGATCTCGACTGCGGCGGGTGGCACGGGACGATGAACTACACCGGCTTCACGGCTCCGGTGTGGTCGTGGCTGCGTGACCCGGCCGTCGCCGTGTCGCTGCTGGGGTTGCCGACCGGCGTTCCCGTCCGAGGTGGCCGCGCCAACGCCGCGACCGTCGACGACGTCAACGGGCTGGTGTCGTGGCAGAGCCGGACGGCAAGCCTCACGCTGCTGGGCTCGCACGACACGACCCGGCTGGCCACGGTCATCGCCGACCCGGCGATGCGGCGCATCGCGATCGGTCTGCTGCTCACGTTCCCGGGTGTGCCGTCGGTGCTGTACGGCGACGAGCTCGGCATGCGCTCGGAGCATCGCGCCGAGTCCGGTCGCCGGCCCATGCGGTGGGACCGGACCACCTGGGACCTCGACCTGCTGGGATGGTGGCGGCGGCTGGTCCACCTGCGGCGTGACCACGTGGCGCTGCGACGCGGCGGGTTCCGTTGGGCGTGGGTGGACGAGGACACCTGGGTGTTCGTCCGCGAGGCCGCCGGCGAATCCGTCCTGGTCGCCGCCCGTCGCAGTGGCGCCAGCGCCGCGGTCCTGCCCGGCGCCGCCCTCGGACTGCACCCGGGCGGCGCCCCGGCGCCGTCGCTGCTCGACGGCTCGGACCTGGCCGCCGACTCCGCCGGGAGGGTCAGGCTGCCCGGCGACGGCCGGCGGCTGGACGCTTGGCTGCTGGAGGGCTGAGGCGGCTCGCGGTGGCAGTGGGCGAGGTCACGCGCGACATGCGGCGGCCGGCTGCGCTGCGTAGGCGAAAGGCACCGATCGGACCCGGCATCGTGCAACCGCACGCAACAGCGGCCTACGTCCTCGTGGGGGAGGGGCTGACCACCGGGGTGGCCATGTTCTCCTACAACCACAAGGTGACGTTCGAAGTGACCGGCGACCTCGACGCCTCTCCCGACGTGGCCGTGCTGGCCGAAGGCATCGCGGCCGGCGTGGACCAGCTCATCGCCTGCTTGTAGGCAGGACCACCTCGCCAGGAAGCGGCATGGCGCAACACCTGCGAGTTCCAGTGGATGTTGCAGTCATCGGGTTCGACGACCACGAGCTGGCCGCCCACGTCGGGCTCAGCACCATCCGCCAGCGACCCACTGCCCAAGGACGTCAAGCCGCCGCTTGGCTGTTGTCCAAGCTGGCCGGCGACGACCCACCCACCTCCGATGCCTGCCACCGGGGAGCTGGTCGTGCGATCGAGCACGGTGTCCTGACAGGATCCGACCTGCGACAATCCCGCCCCGGCCATCCACCCCGCACCGAAGGAGTTCATCGTGGCGCACGTGAGGTTGAACCACATGTCGAAGCGCTACGGCGACGGCTTCGATGCAGTGAAGGACGTCGACCTCGACGTGGCGGACGGTGAGTTCCTGATCCTGGTCGGACCCTCCGGCTGTGGCAAGTCCACGGTGTTGCGGATGATCGCCGGCCTCGAGGAGATCACGGAGGGCAATCTCGTCATCGGCGACCGCGATGTCACGAACCTGTCGCCGAAGGAACGCGACATCGCGATGGTCTTTCAGTCCTATGCCCTGTATCCCCACATGACGGTGGCGGAGAACATGGGTTTTGCGCTGAAGTTGGCCAAGGTCGACAAGGACGAGATTGACCGGCGCGTGCGCGAGGCTGCCGAGATCCTCGACCTGAACGAGCACCTCGAGCGCAAGCCCAAGGCCCTGTCCGGTGGTCAACGCCAGCGCGTGGCGATGGGACGCGCCATCGTGCGTTCCCCGCAGGCATTCCTGATGGACGAACCGCTGTCCAACCTCGACGCGAAGTTGCGCGTCCAGATGCGCGCAGAGATCGCAGCACTGCAACGCCGCCTCGGCGTCACGACCATCTACGTGACCCACGACCAGGTCGAGGCCATGACGATGGGGGACCGCGTTGCCGTGCTCAAGCGGGGAGCCCTGATGCAGGTTGCAGCCCCCCAGGAGCTCTATGACCGGCCCGACAACCTGTTCGTCGCCGGCTTCATCGGCTCACCGGCCATGAACCTCGCCGAGGGCACGATCGAGGTGGACGGTGACGGTGTCGGTGTGCTGCTGGGCAGCCACCGACTCGCCGTACCCGACGCGGCGCTCGAGCGCTATCCACGCGTCACCGGCCTGCACGGCCAACGGGTCGCCGTGGGCCTGCGCCCTGAGCACTTCCGCTGGCCCGAAGAGGCAACGCCCCCTGGCAGCCGATGGGAGGGCGTGGAGGTGAGCCTGGTCGAGTTGCTCGGCGCCGAGATGCTGGTGCACATCGCGGTGGATGCTCCGCCGATCGTGAGCGAGGACATGCGCGACGCAGTGGACGACGAGGCGGCGTTCGCGGCCCTGCAGACGGCCGCCCGGGCCGGCGGGCAGCAGTTCACCGCACGACTCGACCCCGGGTCGCCGCCAAGCCGCGGCGCGACCGTCGACCTCGCTTTCCACACCGAGTTCCTGCATTTCTTCGACTTCGAGAGCGGCGCCGCACTGCGTTGATCTCGGCCCGTGGGCGAACGCCCACGGGGAGCCACCTGGGTGGTGGCGGAGACGAACAATAAGGAGGCAAGATCATGTTGCGAACAAGACGTTCCTTCCGTGCTGCCGGTGCACTGATCGGGTTGGCCCTGATCGCCACGGCTTGCGGGACCGACAGCAGCGATGACACCAGCGCCGGCGACGAGGCCGACGCCGGTGGCGGGGCCGACACCGGCGACACCGGCGACGACGGTGACGACGGTGACGACGGTGACGACGGTGACGACGGTGACGACGGTGACGAGGCCGACATGTCGGTGGCAGGTGACGTGGAGATCCTGGATGCCTTCACCGGCGACGTCGACGTGGCCGGCATCGAGGCGGTCATCGCCGCCTTCGAGGCGGCCCATCCCAACATCAACGTCGAACGCCAGGGCTCTTCGGACTTCGAGCAGCTGGTGCGCAGTCGCGTCGAGGGTGGCGACCCCCCCGACATCGCCTTCCATCCACAGCCCGGATTGCTGGCTGACTTCGTGAGCCAAGGCTTCCCCGTTCCGCTCGACGACGTCGTCGACGTGGCACGGCTACAAAGCGAGATGGTCAGTGGACTGGTCGACCTCGGCACGTTCAACGACACCTACTACGGACTGCAGGTCCGCCTGAGCCTGAAGTCGCTGGTGTGGTACTCACCCGCGAACTTCGCGGCAGAGGGCTTCGAGGTTCCCACCACGTGGAAGGAGATGCAGGCGCTGACCGATGAGATCGTCAGCCGCGGGGAGACCCCGTGGTGCATCGGCATCGAGTCGTCCAGCGCGACCGGCTGGGTGGCGACGGACTGGATCGAAGACCTGGTGCTGCGCGCTCTGGGCGGCGAGTGGTACGACGCCTGGACTCGTGGCGAGCAGCCGTTCAACGATCCCGACCTCATCGCCGCCATCGAGACCTACATGGAGCCGATCTGGTTCGGCGAGGGCACGGTCTTCGGTGGCCGGCCCAACATCCTGCAGACCTCGTTCGGCGACTCGGTCCTTGGCATTCTCGATGACCCGGAACACGAGTGCTACATGCACCGGCAGGCATCGTTCATCACGGGTTTCATGCCCGAGGGGACGACGGTCGGCCCGGACGCTGACGTGAACTTCTTCTACCTGCCGCCGACGGACAGCGCGTCACCTGTGCTGATCGCTGGCGACCTCGCCGCGCTCTACACCCAGAACGATGCCGCCAAGGCATTCATGCGCTTCATGGCGACGGCCGAGTCCGGCGAACCCTGGGCGGCCCAGGGGGCCTACCTGTCGCCGTTCGCAACCTTCGACAACACCACCTACGGGGACCCGACGCTCGCCGCACAGGCGGAGATCATCACGGCGGCGGACTTCGCGCGCTTCGACGGGTCGGACCTGATGCCAGGTGCCGTGGGTGCTGGAGCCTTCTGGACCGAGTTGGTCGAGTGGATCAACGGGACGAAGTCGCTCGAGGAGGCCCTCGAGGCCATCGACGAGGTCTGGCGCAACCTCTGAGGCGTTGCGGGGCGGCCGACCGACCGCCCCGCAACCATCCTGGCCCGCCTGACAGCGCGTTGGGGCCTGACAGTGAATGGAGACGCCATGGAGTCCGTCCTCACAGGACTGCTCGCGATCGCGATCGGGGTCGGTGGCATCGTTGCCCTGTTCCACGGGCTCAACGTGGCAGCGAACAGTCTGCCGTCGTGGCTGGGCAATCGGCTTCGGCCGTACTTCTTCATCCTGCCGGCCATGCTGGCCGTCGGTGTCTTCCTGCTCTACCCGGCAGCCCGAACGGTCTTCGAGTCCTTTCGCCGGGCCCAGGTTCAACAGGGAGTTCGGGAGGAGTTCTTCACCCTCGACAACTACCGATACCTGCTGACCGACGACGGCTTGGCAAGTGCGATGTGGAACAACCTGATCTGGTTGCTCATCGTGCCCATCGGTGCGGTCGCGGTGGGACTCGCGGTCGCCGTCCTTGCCGACCGACTGCGCCGACGTGGGGAGAACGTCGCCAAGTCGCTGATCTTCATGCCGATGGCCGTCAGCTTCGTTGGCGCGTCGACCGTCTGGGGCTTCGTGTACGCCTGGCGGCCCGAGGGCCAGGACCAGATCGGGTTGTTGTCGGAGGTTGCACGCGTTCTCGGCATGTTTCCCACCGAGCAGACCTGGCTGCAGAACCAGGCGATCAACGACTTCCTGCTGATGGTGATCGTGATCTGGCTGCAGGCCGGTTTCGCGATGGTCCTGCTGTCGGCCGCCATCAAGGCGGTGCCAGAGGACACCATCGAGGCGGCGCGGATCGATGGGGCCACGGAGATGCAGACGTTCTGGAGGGTGGTGGTCCCGCAGATCAAGTCGACGATCGTCGTCGTTCTGACGACGATCCTGATCCTGGTGTTGAAGGTCTTCGATGTCGTCCGGGTGCTCACCAGCGGCAACTTCAACACCAACGTCGTCGCCAACGAGTACTACGACCAGGCATTCACGTTCGGTGATCGCGGCAAGGCTTCCGTCATCGTCGTCGCGCTCATGGTCGCAACGATCCCCTTCATGATCGTCAACGTTCGTCGGTTCCGCGAACAGGAGGCAACGTCATGAGCGCCCACGCGGCGGGCCCGGACCTGGCTGGGGCAGCAGCCAAGCCGGCAAGGGTCAAGGAGGCCAGCCGTGCCACCCCACTGACCAACGCCTTCCTTGGCCTGATCATCGTCCTGTGGACCATCCCTACCATCGGGCTGCTCGTGTCCAGCGTGCGCGACCGGGAGGCCGTGCGCACCTCGGGTTGGTGGACGATGTTCACCAACGGTTTCGACTTCACGCTCGGCAACTACACGCGGGTCCTCGAGTCCGGCATGGG
>Ga0326597_10004018_pt1 | contig 20851 bp, 20 predicted proteins | sample RVTome_12_FD_203789 | JGI IMG/M metagenome (GOLD analysis project Ga0326597, IMG submission 203789) | Soil microbial communities from uranium-contaminated site in the Upper Colorado River Basin, Wyoming, United States - RVT100D185 | ecosystem: Environmental > Terrestrial > Soil > Contaminated >...
CTGTTGCTTCACACGTCCTTGGCTTTCACAAGCCAAGTCCGGGTGGGGGCTTCTCGGGTTTTGTCCGCGTGACGCGGGCGGATTCTGTCGGACACTACAGACTTGAACAGCTAAGAAACGGATTTTATGTCGTCCTTGCGCTTCCCGAATCGGATTTTCTGCCGACGTTCTATGATACTTCCGGTGGCACGACGCGCATCGACGAAGCGTTTCCCGTTCAAGTCATGAACAGTATGGTAAACGGGATCGACATTCGTGTTTCTCCGGATACAGTTTCAGGAATGAACCGGGTGAAGGGTACTGTCATGTCAGGTGGTGCGCCCGTCTCCGGAACAATACTCTACGCGGTGCCGGCTTCCGGCAATGATCCCGCAGGGGCCGCTGTTTCGGACGCGTCCGGTTCATATAGACTGGTGGGACTTGCGCCGGGTTCGTACATTCTGCACGCAGCAAAGCCTGGATTTGAAGCGAGCGCTTCTGCGCCCTTTGTGCTGCATTACGCGGGAAACATGCCTTCGACCGCCGTCGTTAACATGAACCTGCAGTCGACGATTTCCGGGAGTGAACCCGTTGCGCATCTGCCCGTTCAGCTTATTGTTCACCAGAACTACCCGAACCCATTCAACCCGTCCACCTCAATATCGTTTGAACTTAGCAGAGCTATTCACACCAGACTCACCGTGTACAATCTCCTCGGCCAGACTGTTGCAACACTTGTTCATCAGGATCTGCCGGCCGGTGTGCACACGGTGGTATGGGAAGCATCGGGCGTTTCAAGTGGCGTCTACTTCTACCGGCTCGAGGTCAATGGCATGCGTGCTGTGCGCCGCATGCTTCTGGTGCGTTGATGAGTTGGCCACGGACGCATGCAACCCCGCCGACTCCCGGGTTGTTTATATCAGTAGCGTCCGCAGTGCGTGGGTAAAGGAAAAGCGAGGTGTGGCGTATTGCAAAACAGATGGTGTCTTGCTATATTGCCACACCTTTTCTATGCCTCCATTCGCGGTCACAAACATCAGAAGGAGTCGATTTATGAAGGCCCGCCGTCCGTACGCTCTGGCAATCCTCGCCATGCTGTGTGTTGTGCAGGTTGCCTCAGCGCTCCCGAGGTTTGCAAATCGAACTGCCTCCAAGTGTCAGTCATGTCATGTGAACCCGTCCGGCGGGGGTATGCGCAACCCGTTTGGAGTGCAGTATGGCCGCGATGAGCTCCCTGTTCCCACATGGGCAGGGGAGTATGCGCTCGACGACTTTTCGACTCAGCTCACCGAGTTTGTCGCGATTGGCGCAGACTTCCGTACTCTCTTCTTCTACCAGCAAACCTCCGGACCCTCAACGAATGCGTTCTTCCAGATGCAGGGCGACGTGTACTTGAATTTTCGCATTGCCAAAAAGGTGAGCATGTATCTCGACAAGGGACTCTATAGCGGGTTCGAGATATTCGGGTTATTGAACATCCTTCCCGGCAGCGGCCACATCAAAGCGGGAAGGTTTGTACCGAACTACGGCATCAAGATGGATGAGCACAGGGCGTTCGTTCGTGAACAGACAGGATTCAGTCCGGAAGCCGGCCAGCCGTTTTACACGGGAGGTGAAATTGGGTTCTCGCCGGGACCCGTGAGCATTACCGGAGGTATCTACAATGCCGTCAGTTCACCCGGGGTTACAACCGACAAGAACAAGGCGTTCCTTGGAAGGGTGGAGGCAATTTTCAAGGCTGGTTCGGATGCCGGAGTGGGAATCGGTGGCAACGCTTTCTACAAAGACGTTGCAGGGACAAAGACCACTCTGCTCGGGGGCTTTGGTTCCTTCGGTTATGCCGACTTCACTCTCCTTGGCGAAGCGGATCTGATTAAAACCAAAACCGCCGTCGCTACCGTCGACGGCCTTGCCCTCTTTGCCGAGGCGAATTATGTGCTTACTCCCGGCTTTGACGTGAAACTCATGTACGACTTCTTCGACAGGGATATTGATTTGAAAACCGGCTCCATGTCGCGCTATAGTGTCGGTTTCGAGTTTTTCCCAATCAGCGGCGTGGAAGTTCGCCCATTATATCGCATCCTGAAGGAAGAACCGACTGAGGTCAATAATAATGAGTTTCACCTTCTCATCCATTTCTATCTCTAATGATCAGTTGAAACCGAGATGATTACACGAAAGGTTGTCGGTGCGCTGTCCCTTGTGTCTCTCCTTGGCAGTTGCAAGGATATGGGAGACGAGGTCAAGAGGGTTCTCACTGCCAGCACATATATCGTGAGTCTCTCACCGGGAGGAACCGCGAATATTACGATCACAGGAGGTACTCCACCCTACAGCATCAGTCAGGAGCCGGATCCTTCGCTCGCGACTGCTTCGCTTGCTAATCTCCCCAATGGCGATGGACAACTTGCAATAACCGCCGCAAGCAGTATTACGACAGGTGAAACCACTCAGGTAAAGGTGAAAGATTCGGGAGATGATGACGACTTCGATTTTCCTTCAAGTGGTGAGAGTGAAATCGTGATTTTGGTGACTGTCAGCGTTTCAGCCCCCGTGTCCTTTTCCGGTCAAGTCCAGCCCATTTTCACCAACGGATGTGTGAACCAGGGGTGCCACCCCGGCGGGAGTGCGCCATTTCCTCTTCAGTCAGGACAGAGCCACAGTGCACTTGTTGGTGTAACCTCCACCACAGGAACGTGTGCGGGGGCACTTCAACGCGTCAGGCCGTTCAATGCGGATTCCAGCTCGCTCATTCGTCGGCTCGAAGGGACCTCATGCGGAGTTCAAATGCCTTTCGGATTTCCGGCCCTTCCACAAAGTGAGGTTAATTTGATTCGCGATTGGATCAATCAGGGAGCCATCAACAACTGAGGAGGTTGAGATGAATTGGGAGCGTGTAGTTCAGTTGGGGGTGTTGATGTTCCTCCTCACACTGGCGTTGCAATCGTGCTCGAAGGATGAAGCACCTTCCTCGTCGCAGCAACAGGGGGGTGGTCTCAGCGCCAGCCCTTCTTCCGTTACTGTGAGCACGAACCAGACGAGAACGACGGCAATCAGTGGTGGCGTCGCGCCGTATGTGATCGCATCTGCGCCAAGTGCGAGCCTCGCGACGGCGCAGCTCATGAATGCGAACCTTGATACCGCGATTCTTTCCATTACAGGCGTATCAATGGCAACGGGTTCGACGTCGGTGAGGGTGAGGGATAGCTCTCCACCACCGGAACGGCAGGTAACGGTGGGCATTCAAAAAATTCAATGAATCCTCGTTCATCTGCAACAATTCAGGGACTTCCGTTGTTTAGAGAGTAGTGTCATGTCAATGTTCAAGATGAAAGGGTTGTAATGCTGAAAAGGTTTTCGGGTGGAGTTGCACTGTTGACTATGCTTGTTACGCTTCAGGTTGTGTACGGCGGAGATGAAAAACCAAAGAACTCAACAAAGAAAACGCCCAAAGAAATATCGTTCAAGAATGATGTCTTCCCGGTTATCAAGAAGCACTGCCTTCCGTGTCATGCCGAGGAAAATTTCAATCCCAGCGAGCTCTCGTTGGATTCGTACGAACAGTTGATGGCAGGCGGAGAACACGGAGTACCGGTTGTTCCGGGTAAGTCACAGGAAAGTTTGATCATCAAGAAACTCGGCGAAGAGCCGCCGTTTGGCGACCGTATGCCGCTGCACACGAAGCAGCAGATTAAGGCAGGCAAGGTGAAGTGGCTGACCGAGGAGGAGGTGAAGATCATTGCCGGCTGGATAGACCGGGGAGCCAAAAACAACTGAGCCACACCTGCGACAGATTTGTGAGGCCTCATCCCTAACAGGATGGGGCTTTGCTGTTCTGTGGGGTATCGTTGCTTCTCGCACAGATTCTCCTGATATTTGTTTACATAATCCCGACCCACAAGATCACCAATGCCTGAAGAAAAGAAGACCTGGAAGTTCCTTACTGCGTTGCAAAGCATAGACCTTTCGCAGGACATTGTAGTCAAGGTTTCTCTTGCTGCAGGTCTTGTCTTTATGCTTGCCCTGATGTTTCCACGGGGGGAGGCGATTGAACTTGACTACAAAGTCGGAGCAGTCTGGGCGCAGAAGGACCTCATCGCACCCTTCTCATTTCCGGTCAACAGGGATGAGCGCGAGTATGCGGCAGAGGTGGCCGCGGCAAAGGAGAAGGTGTACCCGGTGTTCGAACGGGATGAGCGGGGAGTGACCCGCCAGACGGAGAGACTCACGACATTTTTCAAGCATCTGCGGGGATCTCTTGCCGCACGGAATACTTTCCTTCGCAATCAAAGGGTGAACCCGGGTGTTGCGGGTAGCGATTCCCTGAAGTTCCTTCAGGCCCTGGCCGATCTGGAGATCCCATTCTCCGCCGACGAATGGGCTGTTCTGGCGCAACTTGAAGCACTCCGGCAACTTGAGCCAATGCAACAAGCGCTGGAAAAAGTCATACGTGAAGTGCTTCAGGTCGGCGTACTTGACAGGCTTAAAAACACGTTGAACCGGGACGAAATAGCCCTGCGGAGAGGGAGCTTTGAGGAGATCATTCCATCCTCCCGATTGGTCGATCGGAATGATCTTGCTACAATCCTTGACCAGCGTCTTCGCGATCGGTACCCGACCGACAGTGACACGCTTGCCATTGCCTACAAAATCGGCATCATGATGATTTCCCCGAATATCCTGTTCGACAAGAATGCGACCGAGCTGGCAATTCGCGCTGCAGTTGATGCCATCCCCCGCACGATTGGTTTCGTCCAGGAGAATGAGCGTATCGTGAGCAAGCATGAACGCATTACTCCCGAGATAAAACTGAAACTGGAATCGCTTCGAAAAGCCAAGGCGGCACGCGGGCCGGAATCGGGGCAAGCAACGCAATTCCTGGGGACAATTGCCCATGTCATGATTGTCTTGGCGCTGTATAGCATCTACCTCTACCTGTTCCGGAAGAAGATTTATGCAAACAACCGCCGCCTTGCCCTCATTGCGATGCTCATTCTGCTGGTGAGTTTTTTTGCATACCTGACGCGTGAACTCAATGTCACCGCGCCTATCGAATACCTGATCTTCGTCCCTGCGGCATCGATGCTGCTGACCATCGTGTTTGATTCGCGCGTGGCGTTTTATGGGACGGTCATCCTTGCTTTTCTTGTTGCAGGAATTCGGGGCAATGACTATTCCATCGCGCTTGCCTCTCTGGTCGCGGGGGCACTCTCGGTCTACACGGTGCGTGACATGAAGAACCGGACGCAGATCTTTCGCTCCCTCGGTTTTATCTTCCTTGGCTATGCTGTCTCTATCGTTGCCCTTTCCCTTGAGCGATTTGAACAGCTGAATGTTGTCATCGAGCAGCTTACCTTTGCGCTCGCCAATGCGGTCGTTTCACCCGTCCTCACATACGGACTGCTGATATTTGTCGAGAGAGTCTTCAACGTGACCACCGACCTGACTCTCATCGAATTGGCGCACTTCAATCACCCATTGTTACGGCAACTCTCCGAGCGGGCACCCGGAACGTACCACCACAGCATGACCATGGCAAACCTCGCAGAGGCAGCAGCCCTTGCGGTTGGCGCCAACGAGGTGCTTGCGCGCGTCGGCGGGTACTTCCACGACATTGGCAAGATCATGAAGCCGACCTACTTCGTCGAGAACCAAAAGGGCTCCCGTAACCGTCACGATAAGATAGCCCCGCGGATGAGCTCTTTGATTATTGCGGCGCATGTGAAGGATGGTATTGCCCTTGCACGTGAGTTCGACCTTCCCGAGGAAGTGATCGACTGTATCCCCATGCATCATGGCACAACGCGCATGGAATTCTTCTACAACAAGGCACTGAAGCTTGCGGAAGGAGTCGATGACACAGGCAGGGTCGAAGAGATCAAGGAACAGGACTACCGCTATCCCGGACCGAAACCACAGACCAAGGAGACGGGCATTCTCATGCTTGCAGATGCAGTGGAAGCGACAGCGCGTACTCTCGAGGACCCATCGCCTCCAAAGCTCGAAGCCATCATCGACGAGATTATCAGGAAACGGTTTGAGGAAGGTGAGCTCGATGAATGCCCGCTGACTCTCAAAGACCTTACCAAGATCAAAGCGGCGTTCCTCAGCATCCTTGTCGGCATCTACCACACCCGCGTGAAATACCCCGACCAGCCACAGGATCAACCTGAAAAGAAGAAGCTTTCCCGTCAGGGGATGAAATCTGAAGAGAGGCTGACTCCGGATGAGCGTCTCACACGCACGATCAAACAGATTGACAGGGGATGATCAAGCACTGTACAGACTACCTGCATTTTCTCGTGCTTGAGAAGAACGCTTCACACAACACGATTGCGTCATACAAGCTTGACATTACGCGCTATCTTGATTTCCTTGAACGCAAGCATATACACGACCTCAACGATGTGAACGTCAGGGTGACCTCGCAATTCCTCGGTTCGTTGCAGGAGGCAGGGCTTTCACCACGATCGGTCACCAGGGCATGCTCGGCGATCAAAGGGTTCCACAAGTTCCTTGTTGGGGACGGCATTACAAAACACAATCCGGCGTCGGCAATTGATACCCCGAGGCTTCCGCGTTCACTTCCCGATGTGCTCAGTCCGGACGAGGTGGAAGCGATCGTTAGTCAGCCCGCACCTGATCCGCAGGACAGGAAGAACCTGTGGGTGCGTGACAGGACGATTCTCGAAGTTCTCTACGCCACAGGGATTAGAGTATCTGAATTGACGGGGCTGAAGCAGTCGCACGTTCTTCGAGACCAGGAGATTATTCGCGTTTTTGGGAAAGGGTCGAAAGAGAGGATTGTTCCCATTGGACGCCCTGCTTTGCGGTGGGTTGAAAGGTACAAGACGGAGTCGCGCCCGTTCCTGTTGCGCAGGGGCAAATCTCAGGATGCGCTTTTCCTGAACGCACGCGGAACACCCATGACGCGCATGGCAATCTGGAACATCGTGCATGACTACACTGCGAAGGCAGGAATCACGAAAGAAGTGCACCCTCACACGTTCCGACATTCTTTCGCCACCCACCTGCTGGAAGGCGGTGCCGATCTGCGCGCCGTGCAGGAAATGTTGGGGCACTCCGATATCTCAACGACCCAGATTTACACTCATATAGACCGCGAGTATCTCAAGGAAGTCCACCGGACTTTTCATCCTCGCGGATAAACCGGAATCAGGTTCAGGAGACCGTCATGCAACGCACCAATGGTAGAGGAATGGCAACGCTGTCATCGCTGCGTCAGGACATAGTCGGTGTCGACGTGCGTGTGCCGCTCCTCGACGGGACTGAGAGGCCGTATGTCTTTCTGGATAACGCCGCAAGCACACCGGCGTTTGGTCGCGTACTGAAGTGTGTGGAGGATTTTCTGCCGTGGTACTCGGGTGTGCACCGGGGAACAGGCTTCAAGTCGGTTATTGCAACCGAGGCCTTCGACCGTTCGCATGATATCGTGGGGAATTTTGTCGGTGCCGATCTCAAGACCAACATGGTCATCTTTACGAAAAACACCACAGAGTGTGCAAACAAACTTGCCCGCCGGTTCGACTTCCGCCCCGACGACCTTGTTATAACAACAATGATGGAACACCACTCCAATCTCCTACCCTGGAGGCGCTACGCAAGGGTGGTCCACGTCGGCGTAATGCCCGATGGGCACATCGACCTTTCCGGATTGAAACGCGCAATGGAGGAACACAGGGGACGGGTGAAGCTTGTTGCGGTGACGGGGGCGTCAAATATTACGGGCATTTGTTCCCCCATCCACGAGATTGCCGAATGGACTCATAGGGTTGGCGCGAAGATCTTCGTCGACGCAGCGCAGCTTGCACCGCATCGGCCAATTACCATACTGCCTGATGACGCTTCTGGGCACATCGATTTTCTCGCCCTCTCAGCGCACAAGATGTACGCGCCGTTCGGCACAGGTGCACTCATCGGTCCCACAAGCTTCTTTGCGCGGGGTGAGCCCGATATGGTTGGGGGTGGCGTGGTGGACGTCGTAACACTCGATGATGTTGTATGGAATGAATCCCGGCATAAAGAGGAGGCAGGTAGCCCAAATGTTGTAGGTGGTGTTGCGCTGGCCGAAGCTGTGACTGTGCTAGAGGAGGTCGGCATGGAGAACATCGTGCAGCACGAGCAGCAGTTGCTCGAGTACGCGTACGACAAACTCAAGCAAATCCCGGGAGTGGTATTTTACGGCCCGACAGAAAACCTCTCGGAAAAAGTCGGAGTCATTCCGTTCAATGTTGAGGGGATGCATCATGCCCTTGTTTCCGCCATTCTCAGTGCGGAAGCTGGCATTGGCGTCCGCAATGGGTATTTCTGCGCTCAACCGTACGTGAAGAGACTTTTGAACGTGCCTGTGGAGGAAGAACGGGACTCAGGATGCGGTGTATCCTCCGGTGACAAGTCCACGGCGCCCGGCCTCGTGCGCGCCAGCCTCGGCTGCTACAGCAACGAGGAAGACGTCGATACATTTGTGGAGATGATAGAACGGATCGTGAAAGGAGACTACAAAGGGAGGTATGTGCAGGATCCGCTCACCGGGGCATTCCATGCAAATGGCTTTGAAGTTGAGTTTGAAAAGTACTTTCCATACCTCAACAAACTGAAGACAGCCACCGAACGGAATTACTCCGAATCAGCCTGATCATGCTCGAGCATCTCTACATACTTCCCATCCTGCTGTTCTCAGTCGTAATTCACGAGCTGGCGCACGGGTACGTGGCGCTCCGGCTTGGCGACCCGACCGCGAAGCAGATGGGTCGCCTCACACTCAATCCTGTTCCGCATATTGACATGGTCGGCTCGATCCTGGTTCCCCTGATGTCACTGCTCGTCGCAGGGAGGGTATTTATTGCATGGGCGAAACCGGTTCCGGTGAACCCTTTAAACTTCTCCCATCAGAAGAGGGACGATGTACTGGTGACGATTGTCGGACCACTCTCGAATATCATCCTTGCACTTTTCTGTGCAATCGCAGTCATCGGGCTGGGGCATGCAGCAAGTGTTGTTGACGCCCTGGATTCTCCGTTTGCAAACCAGGCGCTGGAGTTCCTCTTGAAGATGTTCTATGGCGGGATCTACCTCAACGTCGTGCTTGCAGTGTTCAATCTTATTCCTGTGCCTCCACTCGATGGCTCTCACGTCCTTGCTTCTTTGCTGCCGGCGGAGGCTGCAGAGAAGTACCGGAGGGTGGGATTCTTCGGCATCTTCATCATCATCTTCCTGATGCAGGTCCCGGTGTTCAGAGGAGTATTCAACGATATTATCGGTGTCGTGTTCGCACCATACGAATCCTTGATCAGTACGTTCCTCTAACGACTCAGTCTCGTTGCAAGAATTCATCTATCATAACGACTCCCTAATGGGAGAGGGGTTGTCTCTGCGGGATGTGGCGCTCTCGTTTGGCACACCATTGTACGTGTACAGCAAGCGTTCAATCGTTGACCACTGTCGCCATATCGAACGGGCCTTCGAGGGTCATGATCATGTGACCTATTACGCGGTGAAGGCGAACTCGAACAGGAATATTTTGAAGATCATCGCACAGGAAGGGCTTGGTGCCGACGTTGCGTCGAAGGGTGAACTGCATCTTGCTCTCTCAGCGGGCTTCCCGCCGCAGAAGATCACGTTCAGCGGTGTCGGAAAGAGGGACGATGAGATTGCGTACGCCCTGGCGAGCGATATCGCAGCATTTAATGTTGAATCGGTAGAGGAGTTGGAGGTAATTAACAGCATCGCGGGAAATGCCGGAAGAATGGCGCGCATCCTTCTGCGCGTGAACCTCGACATCGATCCCGGGGGACATGCGTACGTGACAACCAGTCTGAAGCATACCAAGTTTGGCATCGACAGTCGCCATGCGCTTGACGTGCTGAAGTGGGCGCAAGGCCAGCAACATTTCGAAGTGCGCGGCATCCACAGCCATATCGGGTCGCAGATCACGAAGGTGGATACATTCATGACTGCGGCGCGCGCACTGGGGGACCTGGTCAAAACCCTCAGGTCGTCAGGGATTCAAATCGACGACCTGGATTTCGGTGGCGGGTTCGGTGTCCAGTACCGCGGATATGTCCGCCACGAGAAAATCCCGGTTGAACAGCCGGAAGAGGTCAATCTTTCGGCCTCAACGCTCGTCAGGAATGTTTTGCCTCTATTGAAAGAAACCGGCTGCCGGATATCCATCCAGCCGGGCCGGTCCATCGTAGCACATGCCGGCGTTCTACTGGTGAGGGTGTTGTATAGAAAAGAGACCGAGGGAAAGGTATTTGTGGTCGTGGATGGTGGCATGAATGACCTCATTCGCCCCAGCCTCTACCAATCCCATCATCAGATTGTGCCGCTCGTTGTGAACGGAGCGGCAACGGAAATTGTTGATGTCGTGGGCCCCCTGTGCGAGTCGGGGGATTTCTTCGCTCTGAACAGATGCCTGCCGCGTGTTCAACGGGGTGACTATCTTGGCGTTATGTGTACCGGCGCATACGGGTTTGTCCTGTCCTCAAACTATAATGCGCGGCTCCGACCCGCGGAAGTGCTGATCGATGATGCAACGGTAACGGTCATTCGAGAGCGGGAGACTGTCGAAGATCTATGACAGGAAAGCAACTTCTGGAGCCTTGGTGCGTCTGTACAATGTAGCAGTGGTTGGGGCCACGGGATTGGTCGGCAGGAAGATGATCCAGGTCCTCGAAGAGCGAAGGTTTCCCGTGGCCGAGGTTTCCTTCCTTGCGTCCGAGCGATCGGTCGGGAAGGAAGTGGACTTTGCCGGGAGAATACATAGAGTAGAGAAGCTCGTGCCGCAGTCGTTCAAGGGAATTGAGGTGGCCCTGTTTTCGGCTGGCGCTTCCGTGAGCAAGGAATTCAGCCCCCACGCCGTCAAGGCGGGAACGCTCGTGATTGACAACAGCAGCGCGTTCCGGCTGGATGACCATGTGCCGCTTGTCGTTCCGGAGGTCAACAGAAGGATGATCTTTCACCACAAGGGCATTATCGCAAACCCAAATTGCTCAACCATTCAGATGGTCGTTGCGTTGAAGCCCCTGCACGATCACTGGAAGATCAGACGCGTGGTCGTAACGACGTATCAATCGGTCACCGGTGCCGGACAAAGAGGGTTGAACCAGCTTGAGGAGGAGCTTGCGAGACTTCCTGTGCAGGAGATGAAGTTCCCCCACCAGATTGCGCATAATGTTGTTCCGCAGGTGGACATCTTCTACGAAGACGGCTACACACGAGAAGAACACAAGATGGTGAACGAGACAAGGAAGATCATGGGGGATGAAACGATCAGGGTTACCGCAACATGTGTCAGGGTTCCCGTATACGGCGGCCACAGCGAGGCAGTGAATGTCGAATTTGAAAGACCCTTCGAGCTTGCCGATGTCCGGCACGTACTTGGGAAAGCCCCCGGCCTCGCCGTGTGCGATGACCCGCAGAAGAATGCCTATCCCATGCCGATCCATGCATGGGATCGTGACGACGTATTTGTCGGGAGGATTCGCCGCGATGAGACGGTCCCGCATGGATTGAACATGTGGGTGGTCTCGGACAACCTCCGGAAGGGAGCGGCAACCAATGCAGTGCAGATTGCAGAAGAATGGATTAAAGGACAATAACGAATCAAAACAAACAATCAATAGGAGGGAACAATGAAAATACACGGTGTGGTGTCCATGACACTTATGATTATCCTTTCAACTCTTGTGGCGGTTGGGGGTGCACCTTCAAGCGTGAGCCCCGGCAGTAAGGCACCCGTTTTCGCATTGAAGGATGTGGATGGCAAGGAGCATTCACTCGACCAATACCTGAAGAGCAAATTCGTGGTCGTCATGTTCATTGCCACGCAATGCCCCATCTCCAATGACTACAATGAGCGGATGGTGAAGCTGCATGATCAGTATGCATCGAAGGACATCACCTTTCTCGGCATTAACCCGAACAAGCAGGAGAGTATCAGCGAGGTGAAGGCACATGCAGCGAAGAATGGGTTCAAATTCGTTGTGCTGAAGGATGCGAACAATGTAGTCGCGGACGAATACGGCGCGCAAGTAACGCCGGAAATATTTGTCATCGACAACAAAGGGGTGGTGCGGTACCATGGCCGCATCGATGATAGCCGCGACGAAGACGACATTGAGTCGCGCGACCTGGCTGCCGCGCTGGATTTGCTTTTGGTCGGCAAAGATGTGCCCAAAGCGGAAACGAAGGCGTTCGGTTGCAGCATCAAGAGGGTCAAGAAGTAAAAATGCATACGCTCGTTTTCGGTCTGTTGGTTCTTCTGAACAATACAATGGGTACGGGCGGCGCGCGCCCGGCGATAATCCCCGTCGACGAGGCTTCCCTTCGCGGCATCGTCGATGAGTCAAGAGGGAAGGTTGTGTTGGTCAACTTCTGGGCGACGTGGTGCAAGCCCTGCATAGAGGAGTTTCCCGACCTCCTGAAGCTTCGGAAGGAGTATGGCGAGGAAAAATTCCGGCTCGTGTTTGTGACCATTGATGAGCCGAAGAAGGCGGACCGTGAGGTGCGGGCGTTTCTCCGGAAGATGGGAGTGGAGTTTGACACGTACATCAAGAACGTGAAGAACGATGAGGCGTTCATAAACTCGGTCGATTCACACTGGGGCGGCGCGATCCCCGCAACGTTTATTTACAACGCTCAGGGACGGCTCGTTCACTCTCTTGTGGATGAACAGACATTCGATGATCTGTCTGTCCTTATACGCCCGTTGGTGCGGGAAGTCAAGACCCACAGCCAGGAACGCAGATCCACTCCATGAAGAAACCATTCCGCGAGCGGATCAAGGAAGGTCCCATCCTGTGCGACGGTGCGATGGGGACACTTCTCGACCTGTACGAGTATGAGGAGCGGCCCCACGAGGTTCAGAACATCAAGAACCCGGACATCGTTGAGCGGATCCATCGTGAATACATCGAGGCCGGCTCTGAGATCATCGAGTGCAATACATTCTCCGCCAACCGGCTCCGGCTCTCACAGTTCCACCTTGAGGACAAGCTGAAGGAGATCAACGTTAGGGGGGTGGAGATTGCACGACGGGCCGCGGGCGATTCGGTCTATGTCGCGGGTGCCGTTGGTCCGGTGGGCAAGCTGCTGGAGCCTGTAGGCAAGGTGAAGCGACGGCAGGCGCGTGATGCCTTCAAGGAACAGATTGAGCTGTTGCTTGAGGCTGGCATTGACCTTCTGATGCTCGAGACATTCGTGAGTGTGCAGGAGCTCGATGAGGCGATTGCGGCTGCGAAGGAGCTGGCAGATATCCCCATCGTCGCTCAAAAGGCGTTCGCTGAGGACGGTGCAATCCTCTCCGGTAACTTTCCCATCGAAGTTGTGGAGCATATCATCGAGCAGGGGGTGGACGTTGTTGGTGCCAACTGCACGGTAGGCCCACAAAGGATGTTCAGCATCATCCGCGGCATGCACAAGGATGGCGTGGTTCTTTCTGCCCAACCAGCTGCGGGAATCCCCACATTGCTCGATGGCCGCTCGATTTATCATACCACGCCTGAATATCTTGCCACGTATGCAAAGGAGTTGGTGGAAGCCGGTGTCACGCTGATCGGTGGTTGCTGCGGCTCAACCCCTTCGCACATTGCAGCCATGGCACGCTCGATCAAGGGACTGAGCGTTGGCAAGCCGGCGCCGAAGGCAAAACCGAAGTCGGTGAATATTGTCCAGTCCTCCCGCCCGTCTTCGCGGTACGATGATAAGTCGGCCTTTTCGAAGAACATCGGCCGGAAGTTCATGACGACGGTGGAGCTTGACATCCCCCGCGGGCTGGACATGTCTTCGGTGGTTGAAGGCGCGCGGTACCTTCATCAGCGCGGTATCGATGCAATCGATATCACGGACGGCGCGCGGGCGCGGCTGCGGATGAGCTCCATTGCCATCTCGGCGATGCTTCAGCGTGAGGTCGGCATCGAAGCGATGACGCATCTCGCCACACGCGACCGGAACATGATCGGCCTCCAGGCAGAACTCCTCGGTGCGCATACGTTCGGCTTGCGCAACATTCTCTGTATTACCGGAGACCCCACCAGCATCGGGGACTACCCGCATGCAACATCCGTGTTCGACGTTGATGCGATCGGTCTTATCCGCGCTGTCCGTTCGATGAACGAGGGATGCGACCTGCTCGGCAATTCCATCGGCCAGGCAACGTCGTTTTACATTGCTTGTGCTGCAAACCCGATTGCAGATGATATGGACAAGGAGATCGAGAAGCTGGAGAAGAAAGTTGAAGCAGGTGTGCACTGCATCTTTACGCAGCCGGTGTATGAGATGCGGACGCTCGAACGGTTTCTGAAGAGAACGGCACACATGCACGTTCCACTGATGCTCGGTGTGTTGCCTCTCCGCAGTGTCAAGCATGCCGAGTTCCTGCATAACGAAGTTCCCGGCATGGCCATTCCCGATGAGATCCGGGAGAAGATGAGACAGGCGGGAGACAAAGGGGCGACGGTGGGCATAGAGATCGCACGCTCATTCCTGAAGGAAGCGAAACCCCTCGTCGCTGGCGCCTACATGATGCCGCCGTTCCAGAAGTACCAGATTATCGATGAGTTGCTGGAGGTGATTCACTAATGGAAGTCAAGATAACCGTCGAAGGCCAACTCGTCGACATCTGTCACCGTCTCTACACACGTGGCTTCGTCACCGCAATGGACGGCAACGTCAGCGTACGGTTGCAGAACGGGAACATCCTTGCCACACGGTCGGGTATAAACAAGGGCATGGTAACGGACAACGACCTTGTGGAAGTGACTATCGAGGGAGACAAGGTATCAGGTTCCGGAAAGCCCTCGACTGAGCTCGGTATGCACCTCTTCATCTACACAGAGCGAGCAGATGTCCGGGCAGTTGTGCATGCGCACCCGACATACGCAACGGGGTTTGCCACTGCGCGCATCCCGCTTGATGAGTGCCTCTTTCCCGAAGTGATCGTCGGACTTGGCGCTATTCCTCTTGCTCACTATGCAACGCCTTCGACGCCGGAAGTCGCAGCATCACTCGCCCCGTTTGTGAAGACAAGCGATGCCATCCTCCTTGCAAACCATGGCGTGGTGACGTATGGAAGCGACCTCTACGATGCATACTTCAAAATGGAAAAGGTGGAACACGCTGCACATATCGCGTTTGTTGCAAGGGTGCTCGGCGGCGAGAAACCGCTGACGGCCGAAGAGGTGGAAAAGCTCCGCAATGTCAGTGTGCAAAGTTATGGCAAGGATTTCTCCGGGAAGATTGCCTGCGAGACTGGTGAATACGAAACGACAGACATGACAGTGGAGCAGGTGAAGCGGCTTGTCACCGACCGATTGCAAAGCCTCGGCGTGATCACGCGATGACATTTCAATACTCCATTCATCCAACTATCCATTGATGCTTCTGATATACGCATGGGCAAACTCCGCGTTGGCGTGATCTTCGGTGGTCGTTCCGGCGAACATGAGGTCTCGCTCGTCTCGGCCACGTCTGTCTTGAACGCACTCGACAAGGGGAAGTACGATGTCGTCCCGATCGGTATTGCGCAGTCGGGCCGGTGGCTTAGCTCAGAGAAAGCACTGCAGCTCTTGAAGACAAAGAACGGCATCGAGCGTGAGCCGGAGCGATTTCTTGTCCCTGAGCCGAATCGACAGGCGCTCATGTCGATCAACGGTGAAAGTGACAGGCAACTCGATGTTGTGTTTCCGGTTATCCATGGCACGTATGGCGAGGATGGGAAATTGCAGGGACTGCTGGAGCTTGCGAACATCCCATACGTGGGTGCAGGAGTGCTTGGCTCTGCCCTCGGCATGGACAAGATCCTGCAGAAGCAGCTTTACGAGCAGGAGGGGATTCTCATACCGAAGTACGTCTGGTTCCTCTCGAGCGAGTTCAGGCAGAATTCCAGGAAGGTAGTTGCAGAAATCGAAAAGCACTTGAAGTATCCAGTCTTCACCAAGCCCGCAAACACAGGCTCCAGCGTTGGCATCTCGAAGGCACATGACAGGAAGGAGCTGCGGGAATTTCTTGCCGTGGCGGCTGACTATGACAGGAAGGTCATCGTCGAACAGGGTGTGAAGAACTGCCTCGAGATCGAGTGCAGTGTGCTCGGCAACGACTCTCCGATCGCCTCCCTTCCCGGAGAGATCATTCCATCAAACGAGTTCTACGACTACGACGCAAAGTATGTGGACGGGAAATCAACCTCCATCATTCCCGCCGACCTGCCGAAGAAGGTCGTAAAGGAGGTTCAACAACTTGCAGTGAAGGCGTTCCGTGTGCTGGACTGTGCCGGGATGGCGCGCGTGGACTTCTTTATCACGAAGAAGAGCAACAGGATCTACTTGAACGAGATCAACACCATCCCCGGCTTCACATCCATCAGCATGTACCCGAAGCTGTGGGAGGCTTCGGGGATTTCCTATCCGGAATTACTCGACAAGCTTATCGAGCTTGCCATCGAGAGGCATCGCCAGAAGAGCGGGCTGAAAACGGTGTACGAGCCTTCGAGCGATTGGTACACTTCTTAGGGACCTTTCGTAGGGGCACAACATGTTGTGCCCCTACAGTTTTTCGGCAACAAAGTCACCCGATCTTTCAATAGTGCGGGAACCAATGTACCATCTGCCTGATATGGCGCCTCCAACTAGTCTGCCATCGGCACGGTTTAAACACTCCATGCAGCCTGGAAGAAAGTCGAAGGAAAGAATACCGTCTTCGTATAAGCCAATCAGGTACAGCTGATTACCACCCTCATGATTCCATTCACCTGAAATGAAAGACCCATGCACGGTAAATCTAATGATACCTCTTTCGATGCTGTTTCCAGTTGAATCGAATTTTGTGAAACGGTAAGTCCCCGATGGATCATTCCGGAGATCAAAACCAATGTCACCACATGAAGCGAAGACGAAGACGATCAAACCAACAACTGATTGAAGTTTCATACCTCCTTCCGAAATTTACAGGCGCCGGTTAAATCCAAGCCATACACTACAGACAGTTGATGCGTAACCACACTCATTTCGTCGACAACGAGATCGCCCGAAGGCGGGGTTAGCTACTGCCCCCTCGCCTCAGCCACATCCTCTTCGAGCTGCCGTCATAATAGAGATAGAGTCTGCCTGAAATCTCGAAACGGGTCACACTTTCTAAAGCATGGATGAACTTCCAGTATGCGCTGGTTGAGCAGCCTGCTTCTGAGCTTATGATGGAATGAATTTGCAGGTTTGATGAAGCGCCCATTTCGTAAGCACCAATGTAGTAGTTACCGCAACGTCCTCGTGACCTTCCAGTCAATGACGCGCTATCTCCGAATACCGCCTGGATTGTATCGGATGGGTGAAGGAATATCGCTGGATGCCCGATTGATTCAAATGCATCAAGGATCCATTCATCCTTGAGCGGATTCGCACTGTCCACGTTGTTGATAGCATCGTTCCTGGAGCACCCGGAGAAAGCAAGTATGATGAGGGTCGCGAGTACGGTTAATGATATCTTCATGATGACTTACCTTACGTTTGCCAGGATCCCGAAAGCGCAACCTTGCCACAATGATGTCCAGCGGTCTGCTAGAACATGTACTGCCGCCAGGTCGGCGCGCAATGATTCACCAGGGAGGAATCGGATACGAATCCATGCTCATAGATCCGATTATCTTTGGCTTCGAGTCGCACGATCACCTGTCTGACGGTTGGGTACGCACACGGACCGGGATCGTCCGGCTCCCATGCTTCTCTCACCTGAAAGCCCTGTCCCGCCAGGTGCTGCAACACCAAGACGGATCCCTTCTGCAGTCCACCCCCATAGCTGAAGTACACGTTATCCTGGAACGGACGCGGGAGGTCCGAGTAGGAAACGATCGTGTACTCAGGGAACAGCGGCTCGGCGTTCACCGGCAGGTCGGTTTGTTCGCGGCAGCCGATACTGATGCCGGGTAACAGGGCGATCATCAACAACAGACTTCTTCTCATTGGTTTGCCCTCCTTTTGTGGAACATTCTCCTCTTCAGCAATGATATAGAAGTGCGAATCTGAAATTCCTCTCTTCAAAACCGGTAATGCTTCCAGTACGACCAACACTGTTCTGCAGATGTCACCCTCATGAAACCAAACTCAGCCATGCGACTATCGCGGTTGTGCAGCCGGACAATGAGCTGCGGGGCAATTGGCTGGCCTGTGATACACCCACCGACTGATGATGCCCAGGCCTCGCTCACGTCGATGCGACTGGAGAGCAGGTCTTGAAGAATACCCTCCGGCCGATCCAACACCAGACCACTTATCAGCAGATAGTCTTTGTCGGAGAACTGTTGAGGAAGTGCTGCGAACGGGATAAGCTCCGGCGCAGGAACAGTCTGAGGATACCCGAGGTCCTTGCAACTGAACGAGTGAGTGAGCAGAACAGAAAGCAGTGTTGCAGTCAGAAGTGTTTGATAATCTCAAGGCGGCCCTCCTCTCCCGAATGTCTGACAACCGGGGTTTCTTCCACGCGGAAATATAAAATCACAGGCGGTCAATGTCAACATCTATTCCTTTTTTATCTGACAGTCAGTCCTGCCTTAACATGACAAACCGGGATCTGGCCTTCCGGAACGGCAGCATGCACTTCTTGCTATCCCTTCAAATTAGTTGTACCTTTCTTCCGGCATGGACAACCTTTTTTATCGCAAGCAGAGGAAGCGTAATTTCCGGACTTTGTTGAAGAAGCTGCTGAAGAACAAGCGCGCCATGCTGGCGTTACTTCTCGGCGTTCCGCTGTTGCTTGTCGTTCTGTTCGGCGACAGGGGCATCGTTCAGAGGATGAAGCTGACAAAGCAGAAGGCGGAGCTTGAGCAGAAGATTCAACAGGCGGAAGCCGAGGCCGGGCGTTTGCAGACCGAATCCAAAGCTCTGGATGGCGACAAGAGAGCGATCGAGAAAGTCGCGCGTGAAAAGTACGGCATGATCCGCGAGGGGGAAACGGTGTACAAGGTCAATAAGAAATAACAGGCCACTGAGAGCGCGCAATGTGATTTCCGATTACTGATTACCGACTTTACAAACCTCTGATGGCTTCCTGATCCGTAATCAGAAAATCTGAAATCAACAATAATGGATCTCTTCGAAACCACACCTCCAACATCCACACCATCAAGGCACGCTCCGTTAGCTGAACGCATCCGACCGCAGTCGCTCGATGCGTTTGTGGGACAGGAGCATCTTCTCGGGGAAGGGAAGCCGCTCAGAGTTCTTATCGAGAGCGACCAGCTCCCATCGATTATTTTCTGGGGACCTCCCGGGAGCGGCAAGACCACGCTCGCGAGGATCATCGCGAAACATACACAGGCGGATTTTTTTCAGTTGAACGCCGTGTCCTCGGGCGTCAAGGATGTGCGTGAGATACTCGACCGTGCGGCAACGAACCGGAAGCGTTTCGGCAAGAAGACCATTCTGTTCATCGACGAGATCCATCGTTTTAACAAGGCTCAACAGGATGCATTGCTTCACAGTGTCGAGGATGGGGTTATCATTTTGATTGGAGCGACGACGGAGAACCCGTCGTTCGAGGTGATTTCTCCCCTGCTGTCACGCTGCCGCATCTACGTGCTCGAACCCCTGAGCGATCAGCATCTCAACCGCATCATCGATTATGCTCTGCAGACGGATGCGTCACTCTCGAAGCAGGACATCGTCGTCAACGACAGGGATTATCTTATCCTCCTTTCCGGAGGAGATGCGAGAATGCTTCTCAACGGCATGGAAACTGCAATAAGCTTGACCGGGCCGACGCATGGGAGCAGGAGAACGGTTGGACGCAAAGAGATTGAGGAAGCATTCCAGCGGAAGTACGTCAAGTACGACAAGGGTGGGGAAGAGCACTACAACATTATCTCAGCATTCATCAAGAGCGTTCGCGGTGGCGATCCGGATGCCGCGGTGTATTGGCTCGCTCGTATGCTGGAGGGAGGAGAGGATCCAAAATTCATCGCGCGGCGGATGATCGTCCTCGCTTCTGAGGACATAGGCAACGCTGATCCTCATGCACTGACGCTGGCGACCTCATGTTTTACCGCCGTGGACTACATCGGCATGCCGGAAGCGAGGATCGTCCTTTCTCAGACAGCAACATACCTGGCCTCTTGTCCGAAGAGCAACGCCGCGTACATGGCGATCAACGAAGCATTAGGCGACGTCAAGAACAAACCGGACGAGTCTGTGCCGCTTCACCTGCGTAATGCACCGCCCAAACTCATGGAACATCTTGGCTACGGGCAGGAGTATAGATACAGCCACGATTTCGACCAGCACTTTGTGGAGCAACAGTATCTGCCTGAGGGATTGAAAGAGAAAATCTATTATCGCCCGACCGATATCGGTGAGGAAAAATCAATCCGGGCACGATTGAATGCGTGGTGGAAGTCGAGAAAGAGATGAGTTGTTGAGTACATAGAGCTGGGATTTTATGGAGTGGTGGGTCCATGGAGTTACTAGAGTTTGTTTGGTGGTGAAACATGTGACATATCTTGCGGCGGCGGCCAGCGTTCTGCTGTGCTATGCACGGATTTCATACGCTCAGGACACCAATGTTTCAGGTAGTTTCCAAGTCGATCAGGATACGCTGACAACGTCGGCACCTGACACACTTTCTGCTCCCTCCGATACTGCGGCGGTCGAGTCTCCATCGGGCATCGACTCTGTCGTAACCTACTCCGCTTCCGATTCCGTCATCTATTCCATCTCCACCAAAACAATGTACCTGCATGGAGACGGGAACATCAGATACAAAGAACTCGGGCTGAAGGCCGAGAACATCGACATCAACTGGAACACTTCAATTCTGAATGCGCAGGGAGTTCCGGATACAGCGGACACCTCAGGGAAGAAATTCC
>Ga0326597_10004019_pt1 | contig 20841 bp, 17 predicted proteins | sample RVTome_12_FD_203789 | JGI IMG/M metagenome (GOLD analysis project Ga0326597, IMG submission 203789) | Soil microbial communities from uranium-contaminated site in the Upper Colorado River Basin, Wyoming, United States - RVT100D185 | ecosystem: Environmental > Terrestrial > Soil > Contaminated >...
GCGACGGCGACTTCACCCTCACCGTCACCGCCACCAGCACCGAGGCCAACGGCGGCGACACCGCCTCCACCGTCGCCACCTTCGACGTCACCGTCAACGCCGACGCCGATGCGCCGACGCTGACGGCGTCGGCGGACAACGGCCTGGCAGGGACGCCCATCGCGCTTGATATCACCGCGGCCCTTACCGATCTGGACGGATCGGAGACGCTCGGCAACGTCGTTATCTCCGGCATGCCGGCCGACGCCGTCCTGTCCGCCGGCGTCGACAACGGCGACGGCACCTGGACGCTCACCGCCGCCGACCTGCCCGGCCTGACCGTCACGCCGGGTGTTGGCAACGAGACCGATCTCGCCCTCACCGTGACCACGACCAGCACCGAGGCCAATGGCGGCGACACGGCAAGCACCAATACCTCCGTCAACGTCTGGGTGTTCGCCCAGGTCATCAACGGCGGCGCCGGAAGCGACGAACTGAACGGCGGCGCCGGCGACGACCAGATCTTCGGCCACGGGGACAGTGACGAGATTTACGGCAATGGCGGCAATGACGAGCTGCACGGCGGCTCTGGCGACGACGATGTCTTTGGCGGTGCGGGAAACGACGTGCTGTACGGCGACGGCGGCAAGGACAGGCTCTATGGCGGCGGCGGTGACGACACGCTCTACGGCGGCGCCGACGATGACAGGTTCTGGGGTGGCGATGGCAACGACACCTTCCACCTGGGCGTCGGCCGGGACGAAGCCTATGGCGAGGCCGGCGACGACATGCTGGTCTTCGCCCAGGGCTCCGGCACCGACAACACCTTCGACGGCGGCGCCGGATGGACCGACGTGATCCAGGTAAACGATGTCGCCGGCGCGCCCGCGCCCGGCGACTGGACCCTGCAGATCACCAGCGGCAGCATTACTGGCACGGACGCCGGCGGCTATGATCTGTCCGCCGACGCCGCGGGCATCATTACGCTCGACGACGGCAGCGAGGTAGTGTTTACCGGCGTCGAGCGCATCCAGTGGTGATCGCCGCCCCTTGACCGCCACGACCGGCAGTCCGGCGCGACGGATTCTGCGGCCCATGCCGTTGTAATCCTGTGGCGGTCCGCTGCGGCATGCGCTATGGCTTGCGGTCCGTCCGGCCAGCCCCTCAGTGGGGCGGGATTTCCCGAACCGTCGGACGCCGGATATCAATGGTCAAAAAACGGGTCATTTTCGGCCTTCTCGTCCTCGCCGCCACGGGTGGTGCGGTCTACGGACTTGGCTTCTTCGGGGCCGACGGCAACGGCGGTCCTGCCTGGCGCGTCGCCACCGTCGACCGCGGACGCATCGTCAATGCCATTTCCAGCACCGGGAAGCTGCGGCCGGTCACCATGGTCCAGGTGGGCTCGCAGGTATCGGGCCAGATCTCCCGGCTGCTCGCCGATTTCAACACCGCCGTCACGGCGGGCCAGGTCATCGCCCGCATCGATCCCGCCTCGTTCGAGGCCAAGGTCGCCGAGGCGCGCGCCGACCTTGCCGTGGCGCAGGCGAACGTGGCCGTGCAGCGGGCGACACTCGTCGCCATGGAAGCCGACATCGAAGGCGCGCGCGCCGCGCTCGCGGAAGCCGAAAAGAACCTGGTCCGCCGCCGGCAACTCTTCGAGCGCCGGGTGGCGGCGGAGAGCGACATCGAGAAGGCCGTCTCGGGGCGCGACCAGGCCCGCTCGCGGCTGGACGGCACCAGGGCGCGGCTCGAGATGGAGAAGGCGCAGCTGCTCAATGCCATCGCCCAGAGCCAGGCGAAGGAAGCCATGCTGCGCCAGCGCGAGCTGGACCGGGACCACACGTTCATCCGCTCGCCGGTGAACGGCGTGGTCATCAGCCGCAACGTGGATATCGGCCAGACCGTGGCCGCCAGCCTGCAGGCGCCGGTCCTGTTCGTCATCGCCGAGGACCTGCGCCGCATGGAGGTGGAGGTCAGCGTCGACGAGGCCGACATCGGCCGCATCCGCGAGGGCCAGACGGCGATCTTCACCGTTGACGCCTTCCCCGCCCGCGAGTTCACGGGCCGGGTGCGCCAGATCCGCAAGGCGCCGGTGGAGGTCTCCAACGTGGTGACCTACGCCGTTGTCGTGACCACGGACAACGACGACCTGACCCTTCTGCCCGGCATGACCGCTAACGTCTCCATCGTTTCCGGCGAGCGCAACGACGTGCTGCGTGTCGCCAACGCCGCGCTGCGTTTCCGGCCGGCGGGAGCGGACGCTCCGGTGGTACGCAGCCCGGCGGCCGCCGCGCAGCGGAGCGAGTCGGCGGTCAGGCAGCTGACGGAATCGCTGGCGCTGCGGCCCGACCAGCAGGCGGCGGTACGCGCCATTATGGCGGAGACCGGACGCCGGCTGCGCGCGCTGCGCGAGGCGGGCGCGCCCGCCGAGGAACGGCGCGCCGCGGCCGACCAGGCCCGCGCCGCCAGCCGGACGCAGATCGAGGCCCTGCTCGACGATGCCCAGCGCAAGCGCTACCGCGCCACGCGCAATTCGCGCGAGGCCGCCGGTCCCCGGCGGGGCCGGGTATGGATCGTCGACGGCGCCGGCGCGCCGAAACCGGTGAACGTCATGGTCGGGCTATCGGATGCGACGCTTACCGAAATCGTCAGCGGCGATGTCAAGCCGGGCGACCGGGTGATCGTGGGCGCCGGGTCCCCGGCCGCCGGCGCAGGACCGACGGGCCGCTTCCGCCTGAGGCTGTAACATGGCCGCGCCCATCATCCGGACCGAGGCGCTGAGCAAGGACTATCGCGTCGGCGCCGACGCGGTGCGCGCCCTGAGCGAATTCACCGTCTCCATCGAGCGCGGCTCCTTCGTCGCCATCATGGGACCGTCGGGCTCGGGCAAGTCCACCTGCATGCACCTGCTTGGCTGTCTCGATACGCCGACCTCGGGACGCTACGTGCTCGACGGCGAGGACGTATCCAACCTCGACCGCGACCGGCTGGCCGAAACGCGCAACCGCAAGATCGGCTTCGTGTTCCAGTCGTTCAATCTGCTGGCGCGTGCCAGCGCGCTGCGCAACGTCGAGTTGCCGCTGATTTATTCCGGCGTCGACCGGCGTGTCCGCCGCGCGCGCGCAGCCGCGGCGCTGGCCGAGGTGGGTCTGGCGGACCGGATGCACCACCTGCCGTCGCAGCTTTCCGGTGGCCAGATGCAGCGGGTCGCCATCGCGCGCGCCATGGTCAACGACCCCCTGCTCGTTCTCGCCGACGAACCCACCGGCGCGCTGGATACGCGGACCGGGATCGAGATCCTGGCGGTGTTCCAGCGGCTCAACGCGCGCGGCATCACGGTCGTCGTCGTCACCCATGACCCCGACATCGCCGCCTATGCCGGTCGGCTGATGCGCTTCCGCGACGGAGCGCTGGTGGGCGACGAGATCGATCCGCACCCGCGTCGCGCGGGCGATGAGCTGGCCCGGCTGGCGCAGGGGGCCGCGGCATGAACAAGCTCGATTTGTTCCGGGTGGCCCTCGACTCGCTGCGTGCCAACGTGCTGCGCACGTCGCTCACCATGCTGGGCATCATCATCGGCGTCGCCGCGGTGATCGCCATGGTCGCGGTGGGCGCCGGCGCCGAATCACGGGTCCAGTCGCTGATCCAGAACCTGGGCGCCAATATCCTGATCGTACAGAACGGCTCCAGCACCTCCGGCGGCGCACGCGGCGGGGCCGGTACCCAGCCGTCGCTGACCGAGGACGACGCGGAGACCATCGTGCGCGCCATCCCGGCGGTGGAGATCGCCGCGCCGTCGGTGCGCGGCACCGGACAGGTGGTGTTCGGCAACGCCAACTGGTCGACGTCGTTGCAGGGCATCTCCACCGACTACCTTCCGGCACGCAACTGGACGATCGCGCGCGGCCGCGCGTTTACCGCGGCCGAACAGCGCGCCGCCGCCAAGGTGGCGCTGGTGGGACAGACCATCGTCGACAAGCTGCTGCCGGGCCAGGACCCGGTGGGTCAGATCATCCGCATCCAGCGGGTACCCTTCACCGTGATCGGCGTGCTCGAGGCAAAGGGACAGACGCCGTACGGCAGCGACCAGGACGACCTCGTCTACATCCCGCTCGCCACCGCGAAGAAGCGGGTGCTCGGCGGGCGCCGGGTGCGCGGCGACTATGTCGGCTCGATCACCGTCAAGGCCCGGTCCGCCGAGGTGGTGGCGGAGGCCGAGCGCGAGGTGAAGGAACTGCTGCGTACCCGCCATCGCATCCGTCCGGGCCAGCCGGACGATTTCGTCGTGCGCAATGTCGCCCAGTTCCTCGAGGCGCGCGCCGAATCCTCGCGTGTCATGTCGCTGCTGCTCGCCTCGGTGGCCGGGGTGTCGCTGATCGTCGGCGGCATCGGCATCATGAATATCATGTTGGTGTCGGTGACCGAGCGCACCCGCGAGATCGGCCTGCGCATGGCGGTGGGGGCGCGCAACCGCGACATCATGGTGCAGTTCGTCATCGAGGCCGTGACCCTGTCGCTGGTGGGCGGCGCGGTGGGAATTGCGCTGGGCGTCGCTGGATCGATGGCGGTGGCTGCCACCGCCGGCTGGCCCATGCTGATCGAGCCCGCCGCCATCGTCATGGCGGTGGGATTCTCCGGCGCGGTGGGCATCTTCTTCGGCTACTACCCCGCCCGCAAGGCGGCGCGCCTCGATCCCATCGAGTCGCTTCGCCACGAATAAATTCGACACGCGTCGGAATGGAACTGCCGTTTCGGATGTTTGACGATATAGCGGTCTGCGCTCGCGGAGTCGGCCGGTGTTGTTTTGCGTTTGATCCGAACCGGACAGCCAATGCGCAGAGCCACCGTCGCATCGTGCGGCCGTGGCTTTGTCGTGTGCCGGCTTGAACCCGTTCGTCGATTATGGGAGGCTGCAAAAAAATCTTCAGGACTGACAGGTCCGTCACGGCAGGGAGACTCGAGATGATGCACGGTACGCGCGGCCTCTTTTCCACGTCGCTTCTGGTTGCCGCCGCCGCCGCGCTGGCGGCGCCCGCGGCGGCCCAGAGCGTTGCCGATTTTTACAAGGGCAGGACCATCGCGCTGATGATGGGCACCGGCCCCGGCGGCAGCTACGACCTCTACGGCCGCACCATCGCCGCCCATATGAGCCGGCATATCCCGGGCAAACCCACCATCATCATCGAGCACATGCCGGGCGCCGGCGGCGCCAAGGCGGGCAATTACGTGTTCAGCGCCGCCGCCCAGGACGGCAGCAAGCTGCTGGAAACCCACGCCCTGCCCCTGGTGGAGAAACTGCGTCCCAAAGGTGTGCGGTTCAAATCGGCCGAGTTCCAGTGGCTCGGGGCGTTCGACGCCATCGTGCAGGTGATGACCCTGTGGCACACGGCGCCGGCGAAGACCCTGGCCGACCTCAAGACGGCCAGGGCCACGGAAGTGGTGGTCGGCTCGTTCAACAAGACCCACCTCACCTATCAGTGGGCCATGCTGCTGAAATCCACCATCGGCGCCACCTACAAGGTGATCACCGGCTATCGCGGCGGCGGACCGCTCAACGTCGCCATGGAAAAGGGCGAGATCAGCGGCTGGACGGCTTCGTGGGCCAACCTGACCGCCACCAAGGCCCACTGGCTGCGCGACCGGAAGGTGAACCTGTTCGTCCAGTTTTCGCTCGACCGGCAGCCGGACATGCCGGACGTGCCTACGCTGCTCGAGCTGGCGCCGCCGGACAAGAAGGACGTGGTGGAATTCATCACCGCCGGCACGCCCATCGCCCGCGCCATGACGGTGGGTCCGCGGGTGCCTGCGGACCGGGTGGCGGCGCTGCGCAAGGCCTTCGCCGACACGATGAAGGATCCCGCATTCCTTGCCGATGCGAAGAAACGCAAGCTCGGCATCCACCCGCGCTCGGCGGAGGAGACCACGGCGCTGGTGAAGAAGATCGTGTCCGCCTCGCCCGACCTCGTCGCCCGGGTCAAGACGGCGATCGGGTCCTCAGACTAGAGCATGATCGCTTTCGCTCGATTCCGAACCGCCCCCGCGCCGAAACGGCCGGGGGCGGAAATATCCGCTATGGACGCATAAGATTCCTTCCCGCCATTGAGATAGATCAACGACAGTCTTCCCCGGCTCCCCTATTGAATTTCATAATGGAATGAAGCGGCCAGGGAGAGTTCGTATGATTCTGTTCGAAATCGGTGCCATCGATCCCCGTTTACACCAGCGCCGGGCCTGGATTGTCGCCGCCGGCGACGAGAACGAGGCGCGCAGCCTCATCCCCGCTGCGCACCACGTAACCGACGCCAAGGCGCTGACCGAGGCTCGCTCGCGACGCCCCTGCGTCATTGGCCGGATCGGCGCAATGGATCTGTTCGATGCGGATGCGGGTCAGGTGCCGTCCGCGATCGCTTCCAGCCTGGCGCGATCGAGCACGAAGACCCTGTCGGCCTTTTCCAGCCGGATCAGCTCGCTCTTGCGAAGCTGTGAAAAGGTCCGGCTGACGGTCTCGACGGTGAGCCCGAGGTAGTCGGCAATATCGGTTCGGTGCAGGGGCAGGCGCAGCGGCGCAGTCACGCCGCCGACGCGCTCGGTACGGTGCAGCAGGCGCACCAGAAACGTGCACAGGCGCTCCATCGCCGTTTTGCGGCCCAGCAGCAGCATGTGCTCCTGCGCGGCGATCAGGTCGTCGTGAACCACGGTCAGAAAGCGGTCCTGAAGCTTTTCATACTTGTCGAACACCCGCTTCAGCGCAACGCGCGGAAACCGGCACAGCTCGGTCTTCTCCAGCGCCTCGGCCGAAAACGTATAGGTGCCGCGCGGCGGAAGGCCGAGGAAATCCCCCGGCAGCAGGTAACCGGTGATCTGGGCCCGCCCGTCCCGCAACCCCTTGAACAGCTTCAGTCCGCCGGACACCACGTTGAAGGCGTGTTCGACCGGGTCGCCCTCGAAGACGAACGGCTGCCCCGCGGCAAGGTAGGTTCGGCCCATGATGGCCTCAAGCTCGCGCAGCTCACTGCTATCGAGCGCGGCGCATACGGAGATATGGCGGATGCCGCACTGGGCGCAAATCGATTCCACCGGGTTGCCATGAACCGGACACAGGGCTTCCGCGCGTACCGTGTCGCTGCTGCCGTCCATTGTAACCATTTTCGATGTCACTTCGATAACCGGACGCCCGCGGACGCCTCTCTACCCCGGTCCAGGACATGATCGGTCGCATTTCAGCGACCCGATACATTTGCAAGAACATAGTCCGAATAAGTGAATTCGGCAATACGGTATCAAGGAACGTGCGTCCGTCGGAAAACCGGACCGGTGCCGTGCGCGTCGCGACAGGACGTCGCAGTAATACAAAGATAACAAACGGTTGACTTACCGCAATGTTGGCAGGAACCCCGGTGGTTATAGTAACATTATGCCTTACGGGAACCATAAACGATGTTGCAAATCCGCCCCCTCCAGCGAAGCCAGATCGCCCAGATGCTGCCGGTTCTCCAGCAGGCGGAGCCGCGCACGGAGATGCGCCTGATCCGGTGTCTGGTCAGCCGGAGCGAAACCCGGGGCATGGCCGGCATCATGGCGGTGGCGGGGCCCGACGGCATGATTCGCGGCGGCTTCGCCTACGAGGTCGAGATCGGGTCAGACGGCACGCGCGCACTCTCGGTGCACCACCTGGCGATACCGCAGCTCGGGCAGGCCAGGGTTGCCGGAATCATCGAGCGGGCCGTCGAGTCCCTCGCGCAGGCGCAGAACTGCGGGGCCGTCCGCATCAGGCTGCCGGGCGACGCCGAATGGGAAGCCGGATATTTCGCCGGCCACGGCCATGAGGTGGTTCGCGATCCACTGCCCGCCGCGCACTGATAGCAAGGGTCGGCGAGCTTGACCCGTCCCGCTCCCCCGCCCGGCCCGATCGCCGGCGCGCAACGCCTAATTGCCCCCCTCCAGCCTCGGCACCACTACCGTCTTTTCCGCAGGAAACGACAGGGTGACGGCGCGATCCGCCGGCAGGTCGACCTCGGCGCCGATGGTCACCTGAAGCGGCGTGCCGTCCGCATCTATATCCACACGGCACGCGTTTCCGAGGAACGAGACGCCGACGACCCGGCCCGACAACCGGTTCTCGCCCTGATCGGGCGGGCCGGGCGGCGCACCGGCCAGCAGGCGGATATGCTCGGGCCGGATCGACACCGCCACCGCCGACATGTCGGCGATCCGGTGCGGCACGATGCAGCTCAGCCGGTGTCCGGACACCGCCTCCGCCTCGCCGCGCCCGTCGACGACGCCGAGCAAACGGCCGGGCAGCAGGTTCGTGGCGCCGACGAAGCGGGCGACGAAGTCGCTTTCGGGGCGAAAGTAGATGGCCCGCGGATCGCCGATCTGCACCACGCTGCCGCGGTTGATGACGGCAATGCGGTCCGACAGGGTCAGCGCTTCCGCCTGGTCGTGGGTGACATAGACCGTGGTGATCCCGATCTGGCGCTGCAGCCGCTTCAGCTCGGCGCGCATCTCCTCGCGCAGCTGGGCGTCGAGGTTGCTGAGCGGCTCGTCGAGCAACAGCAGGCGCGGCGCGAAGACGATGGCGCGCGCCAGCGCCACGCGCTGCTGCTCGCCGCCCGAGAGCCGGGTGGCCGGGCGCGACTGGTAGCCGTCGAGGTTGACTGTCGCCAGCGCCTCTTTCACCGCCCCCTCGATCTCGCTGCGCGAGAACCTGCGCTCCTTGTTGACGGTGAGCGGGAAGGCCACGTTTTCGGCTACGGTCATATGCGGCCATATGGCGTAGGACTGGAACACCATGCCGATGGCACGCTTGTTCATGGGCACGTTGACGCGCCGCGACCGGTCGAACAGTGCCCGCTCGTCCAGCACGATGGTTCCCGAATCCGGCGTCTCCAGCCCGGCGAGGCAGCGCAGCGTCGTGGTCTTGCCGCATCCCGACGGCCCCAGGAGGGTAAAGAACGCGCCCGGTTCCAGCGCAAAGCCGGCATCGCGGATGCCGCCGGCGATGGCATCGGTGGTGTTGGCGAAGATCTTGGTCAGCCCCTCGACCCGCAGCATTACGCTCTCCTCAGCCTCCGTTGCCCGCAAGCACGATCAGCCCGTCGAGGGCTATCCCGCCGCGCCGGCGCAGCACGAACGGATTGACGTCGATGGCCTGAAGCCGCGGGCCGAGATCGACCGCCAGCCGTGACAGGGCCACCAGCGCGTCCACCGCCGCCGCGCGGTCCACCGCCGGCGCCCCGCGCCAGCCGTCGATGAGCCGCGCCGCGCGGGTGCGGTCGATCAGCGCCGTAGCCCGACGGCGATCCAGCGGCGGTGCGGCAAACGCCACATCGCGATGCAGTTCCAGCGCCACACCGCCGGAACCGACCATGACCACCGGCCCCATCTCCGCGTCCCACGATGCGCCGAGCACCAGTTCCACCCCGCCCTGCACCTCCTCGGCCACCAGAACGCCGTCGAGCGCAATCTCCGGCGCATGGCGCTTCACGTTCCGCACGATCCGGCGGAAGCCCCTGCGCACCGCATCGGCGCTGGCGATCCCCACCAGCACGGCGCCGGCCTCCGACTTGTGGGCGAGCGCAGCGCTCGCCGCCTTGAGCACCACGGGAAAGCCGATGCGGCGGGCGACGCGCACGGCCTCCTCGGCACTGACGGCGACGCGCTCCTTGGGCACGCGCAGCCCGTAGGCCCTGAGCAATGCCTTGGACTCCACCTCGCCGAGGGTAACGGTCTCCGCACCGGCATGGCGGGCCAGGCAGCGATCGAGCCTCTGGCGCGCGCCCTTCGGCGCCGCCGGCACGCGGGCCGGGCGGCGCGCGAGGCCCGCACTGTACGCCACCACCCTGGCCAGCGCGTGCAGGGTCTTGTCCGGCTCCTGCATGAAGGTCAGGTGCGGCAGTTCGGCGCGCAGGGCGCGCGCCTGGTCGTTGAGCCCGTGCGAGATCATGGTGACGAAGGCGATGGGCTTCTTCGCGTGCGCCGCGATCGCCTCCACCGCGCGCAGATTGGCCGCCTTGCGCTCGGTGCCCGGCACGCGCGGCAGTTCCTCCTGCAACAGCAGCAGATCGATGCCCGGATCGGCAAGCAGCGCGCGAATGCTGTTGAGATAGGCGTCCTGGCTGGTCAGTGCAGCGAAGCCGGCATCGAGCGGATTGCCGATGATGGTCCCGACGCCGAGGAATTCGGCGAGCCGCTTCCGCGTCGCCGGCGCCAGCGGCGGAAACCGCAGCCCGTGGCTGGCCGCCGCGTCGAGCATCAGCCCGCGCAAGCCCCCCGACAGGGTGAAACCGCCGATGCGCGGCCCTTTCGGCAGCGGCGCGTGCAGCAGGTATTCCACCACCTCCACCACGTCGTCGAGCGTGCCGGCGCGGATTGCCCCCGCCTCGCCGGCCACCGCATCGAACACCTCCATGGAACCGGCGAGCGCGCCGGTATGCGCAAGCGCCGCGGCGCGCCCGGCGTCGGAAGATCCCAGCTTGGCCACCACCACCGGCTTGCCGGCAGCGCGGGCGGTGCGGCAGGCGGCGAGGAACGCCTGCGGATCGCGCACAGATTCCAGATAGCAGACGATCACCCGCACCCCCGGCAGGGTGGCGAAATAGTCGATGTAGTCGGCGGTGCCGAGCCCGGCCTCGTTGCCGCTGGTGACCAGAAAGCCGGTGTCGTTGCCGCGCTCCTCCAGCGTGCGCTTGAGCGCCATGGCGATGCCGCCGGACTGGCCGATCACGGCGACCGGCCCCGGCCCCACGTTCTGCGCCCGATCGTCGGTGATGGTCATGAAGCGGGCAAAACCGTTCATGTTGCCGAGGCAGTTGGGTCCGCATACGCCGATTCCCGTCTCGGCGATGACGGCGCGGAGCGCTGCGCCGGCTGCCTTGCCCGCAGGATCGGACGATTCGTCGAACCCGGCCGTCAGCACGTTGGCGCTGCGCGCCCCGAAGCGCGCGGCTTCGCGCAGGGAGTCGGGCACGAACCGCGCCGGCACCACCACCACCACGTGGTCGGGCGGCTCGGGCAGGGATGCGAAGTCGGGATAGCAGCGCGTATCCCATACGCTGTCGCGCGACGGATTCAGCGGATAGACGGGGCCGGGAAAGCCGTAACGGCCCAGATTGCGCCACACCCGTTGCGCCCAGTTGCCGGGCCGGTCGGTCGCCCCGGCGATCACCACATTGCGCGGATCAAGCAGCGCCGCCACCCTGTCGCGCCGGCTGGCGGCGGTCGGCGCATCGGTACGCAGCGGCTGATCCATCTGTTCCCCCGCCTTCCCGCTCAGCCGTTGCCGAAAGGCCCGGTCGCCGAGCGGCGGGCAAACAGATAGAATGCGCCGGCGATGACGGTCATCAGCGCCGTCCACAGCAGCCCCAGCGCCGCCAGCTCGGTCCCCTGCCCGTTGGTCCACAGATCGTACATGGCAACCGCCATGGTCTGGGAACTCGGCCCGGCCAGAAGTATGGGCAGCGACAGCACCCGGGCGGCGAGCAGAAATACGAACAGCCCGCCCGCCACCAGGGACGGCGCCAGCAGCGGCATGACGATGCGCCGCAGCGTGGTGACGGCGGACGCGCCGGCGACGCCGGCCGCCTCCTCGAGCTCGCGGTGAATCTGCAACAGCCCCGAATAGCTGTAGCGCATGCCGTAGGGCAGATAGCGGATGACGAAGGCCCAGATCAGGATCCACACGGTGCCGTAAACCGGCACCGGAACGCGCAGGAAGAGCTGCATCACCGCAACGCCGAGCACGATTCCGGGGAACACCAGCGGGAACGTGGCGAGCTGGTCGAGCAGCCAAGCACCGCGCCGGTTGCGCGCGGCGAGCCAGCCGCTCACCAGCGTCAGCGCCATGACCACCACGGAGGTGATCGCCGCCACCAGCAGCGTGTTGCCCACCAGCTCCAGGTAATACGGCGCATCGAACACCGCCCGGTAGTTATCGAGGGTGAGGAGCTTGAGCGCGGCGATGCGGAATGTCTGGTAGAACGGCAGCAGCGACGCCCACACCAGCACCAGCGTCGGCGCCACCAGCAGGATGAGAAAATTCACCATCAGGATCGCGGCCGTGATCCAGCGTCCGTGGCCGAGATCGAACGGACGCGGCCGGAAGCCCTTGCCGGTGATGGTGGAGAAGCGCTCGGCACTTTTCGACAGCCGGCCATAGAAATAGAGCAGCACCGCCACTACCGCCAGCAGCACCACCGAGAAGGCGCTGGCGTGGCCCATGTCGGGCGGCACCTGGGTCTGCAGGTCGAGGAAAATGTCGGTGGTGAGCACGTTCACCCCGCCCGGCAGCCCGACCAGCGCCGGCACCTCGAACGCCTCGAGCGCACGGATGAACACGAGCAGCGCCAGCGCCAGCACTGCCGGCATGGCGAGCCTGAAGGTGATGCGCCGCAGAGTGTCCCACACGCTGGCGCCCGACATGCGCGCCGCTTCCTCGAATTCCGGGTTGGCGTTGCGCAGCGTGGCCCCCATGAGCAGGAACACCAGCGGCGACCACAGGAACCCCTCCACCAGCGTCATCCCAGTCACCGAGTAGACGTTGATCAGCACGCCGCCGTCGCCGGTGAGATCGCGCCACAGCGTATTGACCGGTCCAGCCTTGCCGAGCAGGAACAGCCAGGCGCCGACATAGAGAACATAGGGCGTGCCAAGCGAGATGATGGCGGTGAGATAGGCGAGTCCGCGCCACGGCGTGTTGGTGCGCTCGACGATCCACGCCAGCAGCCCGCCGAAGAAAAGCGCCACCGCCGCACTGCCCACGGCGAAGATGGCCGAGTTGGTGGCACTCTCCACCAGCCGGCGCTCGGCCAGCAGACGGGCGAAGTGATGGGTGGTGAAGACGGTGCCGCGCCCCTCGGCGGCGGGACCGGTGAAACTGCCCTCGATCAGGAACAGCAGCGGCGGCACGACCAGCACCGCCAGCAGCAGGGCCAGCACCACGCCGGCGGCCAGGAACGGATTGACCGCGAAACGGGGCGAGCGCCCCCCGCCCCCGACGCCCGCATTTTCCGCCGCCGGTTTCGCTAATCCGGCCATCTGGTCCACCGCAACGGGCCGGGGGACGGCGCCTGACCCGGACCGCCGTCGAAGCCCTCAGCGGAACAGATCATCGAAGATTTTCTTCCAGCGGGGCATGTCCCGGTCCACTTCCTTGGGCGACATGTAGATCGCCTTGAAGCCGCCCGCCTCGGGCTTGAGGGCCGGGGTCTTCGCCGGAATCTTCGGATTGGCCGGCAGGTAGTTGGCCTTCTGGAACAGGCGCTGTCCCTCGTCGGACACCATGTAGTCGAGCAGCAGCTTTCCCGCGTTGGGGCGCGGCGCCGCGCGGGCGACCGAGGCCACCTGCAGCACCACCGTCGCCGGCTCCATCGGGATCCAGTCCACCGGCGCTCCCTTGTTCGCGCTGATTACCGCATGGTGGTTGAAGATCTGCAGCGCGATGGCGTTCTCGCCGGAAACCACCTGGTCGAGCACCTTGCGCGCCGAGGCGCTGCGGTTGACCAGCTTCTGCGCCGCCAGCTTGCGCAGGTAGTCCATGCCCCTGGCCTCGCCCATGCTCTTCAGCACGCTGCCGATAAAGCCCGGCCCGCCCGAGGTGGAGGTCGAGCCGTTCCACGTCATTTGGCCGCGCCATCCGGGGTCGAGCAGGTCGGCGTAGGTCTTCGGCTGGCTGCCCGGCTTGATCAGCGACTTGTTGTAGGCCGGGGTCAGGACGTAGACATTGGTGGCGATCCAGTACCCGTCCGGGTCGACCAGATGGGCCGGATAGTTCTTCGCCGCCGGCGGCAGCCACTTCAGCACCAGGTCGTCCTTGCGCAGAACCTCGGCGGTGTTGGTGCCGTCGAACACGTCGCACTGCACCTTGCCCGCCTTCGCCTCGGTCAGCACCTTGAGCGCGGTCTGGGTGGAGTTGGCGCGGGCGAAGCGTACCTTGACGCCGTATTTCTTCTCGAACGCCGCGGCCAACGGGCGCACGAGCTGGTTGACGATCAGGGTGGTGTACCAGACCACCTCCCCTTCCTTCTTCGCCGCCGCGATCAGCGCGGCGTCGGCGGCCGCCAGCGGGCGCGCCGCAAGGGCCGCGACCGCAAGAAGGGCAACGGAAAACGCGGAAAACCGGAGCGTCCCTGACATGACCTCACTCCCCATTTCTATTCGATCGTTATTGGCGCTCATTTGACTGCCCGGCGGAACGGGAGTCAATGCACGCCACCCGCCGCGCGCGGAGCGCGGCGGGCCGACACGGTTGCGAAGGAGAGCGTCAGCGCGCCTTCTTGCGCTTGAAATGGCCGAGGCCCGGCCGGAACGACTTCTCGTCGAGGAACTGGCGCATGCCCTCGTTGCGGCCGTCTTCCTTGTCGTTGTGCTTGAGCGCGTCGCTCTTGGCGTTGAGGTAGTCCGCCGCCTCGGGTTCGTTCATGAAGCGGACGGAGCGCACCGACTCCTTGGTGTAGCGGATGGCCGCCGGGCTCTTCTGCATCAGCAGCTTGGCGAGCTTTACCGTCTCGGCCTTCAGCTTCGCCCTCGGTACCGATTTGTTGACGAATCCGATCTCCACCGCGCGCTTGCCCTTGAACGGCTCGCCGGTGATCGAATAGTACATGGCGTTGCGGTAATTCATGGTCTGGGTGACGTTCCAGCTCACGATGCCGCCCGGCAGGATGCCCCAGTTCACTTCCGACAGGCCGAACACGGCCTCGTTGGCGGCGATGGCGAAGTCGCAGGCGGTGACCTGGGTGAAGGCGCCGCCGAAACAGAAGCCGTTGATCATGGCGATGGTCGGCTTGGGAAAGCGCGACAGCTTCTGCCAGCGCCAGTTGTTCGACGCCTGGCGCGCCTTGTGGCGTGCGGCGGGGTCGGTGGTGGTGCCGCGGAAATAGAGCCGGATATCCTGGCCGGCACAGAACGCCTTGCCCGCCCCAGTCAGCACCAGCACTTCGGTCTTCGGATCGACGGCAAGCTCGTCCAGCGCCTCGTTCATCTCCATGTGGAGCTGCGGGCTCATGGCGTTGCGCTTCTCGGGCCGGTTCATGATCAGGAAGGCGATACCTCCCTGGCGTTCGATCCTGACGGTCTCGTACTTGCTGGTGGTCCGTGCCTTGCGCGCCATCGAGCGCCTCCCTCTCGTTGATCTCCCGGCGGCGGTTCCCGCCCCTTCGCTAGCGATGCGTCCTATCGCCCGCCCGCCGCACTGTCAATCCGACCCGGTGCCGCAGCCCCAGGCACGCGCGATTTCGTCGACCGTCGTGACGTCGCCGAACAGCGCGGCGATATTGGTCAGGGTGGCGTCGTGCATGTCGCGCCGGTGCGAACCGACGCAGTCGGACGGCACCACCGCGTAGAACCCGTGAAAGAAGGCGCCCTTCACCGTGGCGTCGATGCAGGCATTGGTGGAAACCCCGGTGACAATCGCCGTGCGCACGCCGCGTTCCCGGAGCATGACGTCGAGGCCGGTCGCGAAGAAGGCGTCGTAGCGGTGCTTGACCACCACCGGCTCGCCCGGCGCCGGCTCGACCATGAAGAACTCGCTGCCCCATGCGCCGCCGGCGCAGCACACGGCGTCGATCCCCGCCTGCGCCCGGCGGGCGAGAAACGGCTCCGCCACCTTTTCCGGATCGTAGTTGGCGGCAATCCAGACGACCGGCACGCCTTTCCGGCGGGCATGGCCCGCCAGCCGCATGATGGACCGGGCCAGACCGGCGCTGCCGTTCATGTCGCAGCGGAAGGCCCGGTGGATGTAACCGCCCTCGGCACAGAAATCGTTCTGCATGTCGACCACCAGCAGCGCCGTATACGCCGGGTCGATACGCGTCTCCAGACTGGTCAGAATCTCGGCCATGGTCCCGATCCTCCCGCGACCATCTTTGGCCCCTGCGGGCGGCAAGGCAACCCCGCCGCCGCCGCGCGGATACCGTTTGCCCTTCGCCGCTGGATGTCTAAACTACGCTCCGCCGGAAACGGGCGTAACGTCCCGCGCGTTCGAACAGGTGTATGTCTTGTCCGACTCCCCCCTCTGGATTACCGAGGCCGATGTCGTCTCCCTGATCAGCCTGCCCGAGGCGGTGAGCGCGCTGGAGCGCATCCTCGCCATGGAAGCCCGGGACGAGGCCGCCAACATGCCCAAGGGGCACCTGATGGTGGGCGCCAACGATGCCATGCATGCGCTGGGCGCCTCGGTGGCGGGCGCCGGGGTGTGCGGTTTCAAGACCTGGGTCAACGTGGGCGGCAAGTCGGCCACCGTGGTGGTGCTGTTCTCTCTCGCCGACGGGGCCTGTCTGGCGGTGATCGAGGCAACGGCGCTCGGCCAGATGCGCACCGCCGCCATGACCGGGGTCGGCACGCGGCGCCTCGCGCCCCCGGGCGCCGACGAGATGGCCATCGTCGGCAGCGGCAAGCAGGCGCTGCCCCAGGTCGCGGCCTGCGCCGCGGTGCGGCCGCTGAAGCGCCTGCGCTGCTTCAGCCGCAACCCGGAGTCGCGTGCCCGCTTCGCCGGGTCGGTGCGCGCCGAGTTCGATTTCGAGGTGGTGGCGTGCGACACGCTGGAGGACACGGTAAGGGACGCGCCCATCGTCACCCTGATCACCAATGCCACCCGGCCCTTCCTGACCGCCGCCATGCTGGCGAAGGGCAGCCACCTCAACGCCATGGGCGCCATCGTGCCGAAGCGCATCGAGTTCGCCCAGGACGTGTTCGACCGCTGCGACCTGATCGCGGTCGACAACGTCGTCAATGTGCGCGAGCTTTCCTCCGAGTTCCGGCAGCGTTTCGGCGACGACGACGCGGCGTGGCGCGCGGTGCGTCCGGTCTCGGCGCTGGTCGCCGGGGAGACCGGGCGTCCGGCCGGCGCCGACGTCACCCTGTTCAAGGCCATGGGCATGGGCATTTCCGATCTGGCGCTGGGGATCGAGATACTCGACCGCGCGCGCCGAAAGAATGCCGGCCATCCCCTGCCCGAACGCGTGCGCACGCCGCCGCGCCTCAGGGACTGAATTTTCCGGTTGAGCACAACCAGCACAGGGAGCGTCCGGCGCATGCTGATCATCAACAACGACATGGTATCGAAAATCCTCACCATGGAGGACTGCATCCGCGTCCAGGAGGCCGCGTTCAGGGAGCTGGCCGAGGGCCGCGCCATGCACCGGCCGCGCATCGACATGTACGTGCCGTGCGAGCGCGACGACGGCTATTTCCGCTGGGGATCGATGGAGGGAGCGAACGGAGGCTTCTTCGCCATCCGCATGAAGTCGGACATCATCGTCTGGCCGAAGGACGGGAACGGCAACTGGACCGAGGAGAAATACTGCCGCGAGCCGGGCACCTTCTGCGGGGTGATCCTGCTGATCTCGACGCGCAACGCCGAGCCGCTCGCCTTCATCAACGACGGCGTGCTGCAGCACAAGCGGGTCGGCGGCGGCGCCGGCATCGGCGTCAAGTACCTGTCGCGCGAGAATTCCCGCGTCGTCGGCATGCTGGGATCGGGCGGCATGGCGCGCACCTTCCTCGATGCGTTCAAGGCGGTACGCGACATCCGGCTGTGCAAGGTCTACAGCCCGACCAGGGAAAACCGCGAGGCCTATGCGAAGGAAATGTCGCAGCGGCTCAATATCGAGGTGCGCGCCGTGGATACGCCCGAGGAGGCGGTGAAGGGGTGCGATATCCTGTCGAGCTGCACCGACAGCATGCAGCCGGTCTACGACGCCGACTGGATCGAGCCCGGCATGCATGTCACCAATCTCGGCCGCCGCGAGATGGCGGATGCGACCGCCGACCGGTTCGACGTGGTGATCCGCCAGGGAACCGCCGGGCTGCAGATGCGCCAGAGCGAACGGTTCCAGGCCGAGCGCGGGCTGAGCCCCGCCGCTTTCATCGCCGGCACGCCGGAGGAGATGGCACGCATCCCGGCGAAGAACCCGCAGCCCGGCTTCGGCGGTGACAGCCCGGAATTCTCCGATCGCGGCAAGGGCAGCGACAAGCCCGACTTCGGCGACCTGGTCAACGGCCGCTGCGAAGGGCGCACCAGCCCGGACCAGGTGACCTTCTACCGCAACGTGGGCAACCAGGGCCTGCAGTTTTCCGCCGTCGGCGGCTGGGTCTACCAGGAGGCGGTGCGGCGCAGGATGGGCCGCGAGATTCCGACGGACTGGTTTCTTCAGGACATCCGGGACTAAGATCGGCAGTCGGGCGCGCCGCCGTCCGGCCGACCGGCCGCACGGTGGCCGCCACAGCATTGGGAGGCTCGAAAATGTCAGGTTACCGATACAGGGGCGCTGTCGGCGCCGCTCTCCTCGCCGCTCTCGTTTCCACCCCGGCCGCCGCCGACGCGGTGGCCGATTTCTACAAGGGCAAGACGGTCAACCTGATGATCGGCTTCGGCGCCGGCGGCGGCAACGATTCGTGGGCGCGCACCGTCGCCCGCCATATCGGCAGGCACATCCCCGGCAATCCCACGGTGGTGCCGCAGAACATGCCGGGGGCCGGCGGGCTCAAGCTCACCAATTTCCTCTACAACGCGGCGCCCAAGAGCGGGGCGGTATTCGGGCTGGTCAACCGCGGCATTCCGCTGGAGCCGCTGCTCGGCGGCAAGGGCATCAGCTTCGACGTCATGAAGATGAACTGGATCGGCAGCCCCGACCGCGACATCACCGTCTGCATGGCGCGCAAGGACGGCCCGGTGCAGCACATCAGGGATATTTTCAAGAAAGAGCTGGTGGTGGGCGCCACCGGCTCGGGCGCCGACACCAACATCTACCCCACCTTCCTCGCCAACCTGCTGGACATGAAGTTCAAGGTGATCCGCGGCTACAAGGGCACCCAGGAAATTCGCCTGGCGCTCGAGCGCGGCGAGGTGCAGGGGGTGTGCTCCAACTTCGACAGCCTGGCGCGCGCCTCCCAGTACAAGGAGGGCAAGCTGCGCATCCTCCTGCAGGTCGCCCTGCAGAAGGACAAGGACGTGCCCGACTCGCCGCTGGTGACCGAGTTCGTGAAGAGCGAGTCCGACCGCCAGGCGCTTGAGGCCTTCCTCGCCCGCATCGAGATCGGCCGCCCCTTCGTCGCCCCGCCGGGCGTGCCGAAGGAGCGGGTCGCGGCGCTGCGCCGCGCCTTCGACGCCACCATGAAGGACCCGGCCTTCCTCGCCGACACGAAGAAGCAGCGGCTCAACGTGTTCGCCACCACGGGCGAGCAGCTCACCGCCATCATCCAGCGCATCTACGCGACGCCGAAGCCCGCCATCGCCCGCATCGCCAGGGCGCTGGGGCGCGACAAGGAAAAGAAGAAGAAGAAGTAAAACAAGGGAGAAGGATGGAACGCCATCGGGGCGGCCGCGCGGCCGCCCCTTTTTTCTCCGTCAGGACCCGGCCGGTCGCGCGCGCGCGCGGCCGCGTCGAAGCCGCCGCACACCGCCGCATGAGCCGCGACCGCAACCGGCTGTTGACCGCCCGCCGCGCCGGCGGGATAGTGGCGGCTCGCTGCGGCTCATGACAAGAAGGATGCGCGCGGACTGCGACGCGACGCCGGGGCCGCCGGAGCCGTCGAGAGCAGACGAGGGAGGAGCTCATGGCCACCGTGGCCCCCGACCGGCGCATCGGCCGCGACGACAACTGGCAGCGCGAGATGGACCTGTTGCACGCGCGCACGCAGGAGCTTCATTTGTTCGAGTTCTGGTCCACCGGCGACGAGACCGAGCACGAGGCGGTGCGCAAGTTGCAGAAGTTCGACAAGGCGCGGCCGCACCTGTGGCGCTTCGCCGACATCCATCCCTGCCTGGTGAAGGCGGGCGAGCTGATCGACATGTACGAGTCGGAGCGCCGCTCGCTCATCATGTGCAACCCGGCGCTGGGCGGCCAGATCGCCACCACCAACACCCTGTTCGCAGCCTACCGCATCAACAACCCGAACGAGATCGCGCCGGCGCACCGCCACTCGCCCAACGCCATCCGTCTCGGGCTGACCGGCCACACCAACTTCACCGGCGTCGAGGGCGAGCCCATCACCTTCGGACCCGGCGACCTGGTGCTCACCCCCCACGACACCTGGCACAACCACGGCAACGAGGGCGAGGGCGGCGCCATCAACCTGTCGGTGCTCGACATGCCGCTGGTGAACACCCTCAACGCCACCTATTTCGAGAGCGACTATTACGAGGTGGACGCGCGCGGCGAGCGCATCCGCGCCGACGTGCAGACCAGCCGCTTCCCCGCGGACTATTCGCAGCGCATCTACGGCGCCGGCGGGCTCAAGCCGCGCAGCGTCAGCCACCGGCGCGGCACCGGCAACGCCTCGCCCATGTACGTCTACCGCTGGGACCGGACGCGCGAGGCGCTGGAAAACCTGCGCCCCTATCCGGGCAACGGGTTCGAGGCGGCGATGCTGGAATATGTCGATCCCACCACCGGCCGGGCGCCCTACGCCACCATGACCTTCTTCGCCCAGATGCTGCGCCCGGGCGAGGCGACGCGGCCGCTGCGCCAGAACGCCAGCCTGATCGTGACCGTGCTGGACGGAAGCGGCCACAGCCTGATCGACGGCGAGCGCTTCGACTGGGACCGGTTCGACACGTTCTGCGTGCCGGGCGGACACTGGCTCGAGCACGTCAACGGCTCAGGCACCGGCGACGCCATCCTCTTCGTCTCCTCCGACGAGCCGGCCCTGAAGGCGCTGCGCTTCTACATGAAGCACGGCCGCGCAGAGAGCGGCGAGATCGTGCGGCTGGAGTGAGGCGGGGCGGACGACGAAATTCTACTGGAGTGGACCCCTGGGATGAGACAGTAAAAAGAGGGACAGTTCTCCTGGGAGGAGGACTGATGACGAAGGATACGGCGAGGCGTTTCAGCCGCGAGTTCAAGCTTGCGGCGCTGGCGCGGA
>Ga0326597_10004020_pt1 | contig 20841 bp, 17 predicted proteins | sample RVTome_12_FD_203789 | JGI IMG/M metagenome (GOLD analysis project Ga0326597, IMG submission 203789) | Soil microbial communities from uranium-contaminated site in the Upper Colorado River Basin, Wyoming, United States - RVT100D185 | ecosystem: Environmental > Terrestrial > Soil > Contaminated >...
GGTTGAACACCGACACGCCGAGGATGTCCGAGGGCAGGAGGTCCGGCGTGAACTGCACGCGCGAGAACTTCGCGCCGATCGAGGCGGCGAGCGCCTTCGCGAGCGTGGTCTTGCCGGTGCCGGGAAAATCGTCCACCAGCACGTGGCCGCCGGCGGCGAACGCGGCCAGGAGCTTCCTCACCTGCGCGTGCTGGCCGCGCATCACCGCCTCGATGTTGGCGGCGATGCGCTGGAGGAGCCGCTGCGCGTCCGCCGCCTGCACGCTAGAACTTCTCGGCGAAGGGCCGCAGGTCGGCTTCGAAGGTCCAGGCCGAGCGCGGCTGCGCGTGGATCTGGTAGTAGAGCTCGGCGATCGCGCCGGTGTCGAGCAGGGCGTCCGCGCCGAGGTCCTTCACGCGCTCGGCGAACCGCTGGCGCACCGCCGCCGTGTCGATCATGCCGTCGATGACGACGTGCGCGACGTGCAGGCCCTTGGGCCCGAGCTCGCGCGCCATCGACTGCGCCACCGCGCGCAGGCCGTTCTTCGCCGCGGCGAACGCGGCGAAGTGCGAGGAGCCGCGGATCGAGGCGGTGGCGCCGGTGAACAGGATCGTGCCCTGGCCGCGCGGCGCCATGCGCCGCGCCGCCTCGCGCCCGAAAAGAAACCCCGCGTAGCACCCGAGGCGCCAGATCTTCTCGAACATGTCGGCGGGGGTGTCCTGGATCGAGGCGCGGAAATTGGCGCCGGCGTTGAACACCGCGACCTGCACCGGCCCGTGCTCGGATTCGAGCGCGTCGAACAGCGCGATCACCTCCTGCTCCTCGCGCACGTCGGTGGGCGCCGCAAAGGCCTTGCCGCCCGCTTTCCGGATCTCGCCCGCCAGGCGCGCGAGGCGCTCGGCGCTCCTCGCGGCGAGCGCGACGTTGAATCCGGCCTGCGCGAAGCGCCGGCCGAGGGCGAAGCCCAGGCCCTCGCCCACGCCGGCGATGACCGCGACGGGAGGCTTGTCCATGGCGGCCATTCTAGAGCGCCGCGGCGAGCTCCGCGCCTTCGAGCATCGCGCGCTTGGCGTCGAGCTCGGTGGCGAGCTTCGCGCCGCCGATCACGTGGCGCGCGGCGAGCGGCCGCAGCGGCTCCTGGCCGGCGCAGATCACCACCGTGTCGGCGGGGATCACGCTTTCCTTGCCGTCCACGGCGATGTGCACGCCGGCGTCGTCGATGCGGCGGTACTCGACGCCTTTCAGCATCGCGACGCCGTTACGCGCGAGCTCGGCGCGGTGCACCCAGCCGGTGGTGCGCCCGAGCGTCGTGCCGAAGGGGCCCGCGGAGCGCTTCATCAGGGTGATCCGGTGCGCGGGATGCGCGGGCGGCGCGCCCTTCGGATCGAGGCCGCCCGCGGCGCCGCGGTCGCGCACGATGCCCCAGTGCGCCGCGAACGCCTCGGGCTCGAGCGTGGCGCGCCCGTTGCGCTCGAGCAGATAGAGCGCGACGTCGAAGCCGATGCCGCCGGCGCCGATGATCGCCACGTGGGCGCCGGGCTGGGCGCGGCCCGAGAGCAGCTCGACGTAGCCGACGACGCTGCGGTGCTCGATACCGGGGATGGCGGGCCGGCGCGGCTCGATTCCCGTGGCGAGGATCACTTCGTCGAAGCCGGCGAGCTCGGCCTCGCCGGGCGCGTGGCCGAGCACGATCCTGGCCCCGGCGCGGCGAATGCGCTCCGCGTAGTAGGCGACCGATTCGGCGAACTCCTGCTTGCCGGGGATGCGCTTGGCGAGGTTGAACTGGCCGCCGAGCTCGGCGGCTCTCTCGAACAGCGTCACTTCATGGCCGCGCTCGGCGGCGACCGCCGCGCAGGACAGCCCCGCCGGCCCGCCACCCACCACGGCGACGCGCTTTTTCTTCCTCGCCGGTGCGTACACCAGCTGGGTCTCGCGGCCGGCGCGCGGGTTGACGACGCAGCTCGCGGGCTGGCCGATGAAGTAATGGTCGAGGCAGGCCTGGTTGCAGGCGATGCAGATGTTGATGCCGGCGCGGTCCCCGGCTTGCGCCTTGGCGGCGAACGCCTCGTCGGCGAGGAAGGCGCGCGCGAGCGACACCATGTCGGCGTCGCCGCGCGCGAGGATCTCCTCGGCGGTCTCGGGCGCGTTGATGCGGTTGGAGGCGATGACCGGGATGCTCACCGCCTGCTTGAGGTTCCTCGTCGCCCAGGCGAAGCCGCCGCGCGGCACGGCCTGCGCGATGGTGGGTATCTTCGCCTCGTGCCAGCCGATGCCGGTGTTGAGGAGCGTGGCGCCGGCCTTCTCGATCGCCTTCGCCACTGTCGCGATCTCCTCGGCCGAGAGGCCGCCCTCCACGAGCTCCAGGGCGGAGATGCGGTAGAGGATGATGAAATCCTCGCCCGCGGCGATGCGGCTCGCGCGCACCACCTCCACGGGAAAGCGCATGCGCTGCTCGAGGCTGCCGCCCCAGCCATCGGCGCGCTGGTTGACGCGCGGCGCGAGGAACTGGGACATGAGGTAGCCCTCCGAGCCCATCACCTCGACGCCGTCGTAGCCCGCCTCGCGCGCGAGCGCCGCGCTCGCCGCGAAGGCGGCGATCGTCTGCCCGATCTCGTCGGCGCTCATCTCGCGCGGCGCGTTGGGATTGATGCCCGACTTCACCGCCGAGGGCGCGACGATGTTCCGGTGAAAGCCGTAGCGCCCCGAGTGCAGCACCTGCAGCGCGATGCGCCCGCTCGCCGCGTGCACGGCGTGCGGGATGACCCTGTGGCGCTCGGCGTCCGCCTTCGTGCTCACCTGCGCGCGGTGCGGGCCGAGCTCGCCGGCGTCGTTCGGCGAGAACCCGCCGGTGACGATGAGCGCCGCGCCGCCCTTCGCGCGCTCGGCGTAGAACGCCGCGAGGCGCTCCATGCCGTCGGGGCGCGCCTCGAGCCCGGTATGCATCGAGCCCATGAGAATCCGGTTCGGCAGCGTGACGAAGCCGAGGCTAAGCGGCTGAAAAAGATGCGGATACGCACGCATAAAAGGGGACAGACCTCATTTTTCTCATTTGCGACCGATTCGCAAATGAGAAAAATGAGGTCTGTCCCCATTTTAGCCGCGCGTTACGAGGACCGTGCCGGCAAGAATCAAGACGCCCCCGGCGAGCGCCGCGGCGGGGAGCGCTTCGCCGAGAAAGAGCGCGCCCCAGAGGATGCCGAAGAGCGGGATGAGATAGGTGACCGTCAAGGCGCGCGTCGCGCCGACGTCGGCGATGAGGCGAAAGTAGAGAATGAAGGCGGCGCCACTTGCCAGCACGGCGAGCGCGAGGACATTGGCGAGCACGAGCGCAGACGGCGGGGCGAGCGGCGGGACGAACGGCAGGAGCGGAATCAGCACCACCGCGGCGGCGAGCTGGTTGCCCGCCGCCATGCCGCTGGGCGAGACGCCGGCCGCGAAGCGTTTGATGAGCACGCCGACGACGCCGTACAGGCAGCACGCGCCGAGCGCCGCCGCCACCGCCCAGCCGAAGAGCGGGCTTTCCGCGAGACCCGCGGGACGCGCGATCAGCGCCACGCCGGCGACCCCGAGCGCGAGGCCCGCAGCTTTGCGACCCGTGAAGCGCTCGTCGCGAAACAGCGCGCCCCAGGCCAGGCCGAAGATGGGCGCGGTCGCGTTCACGATCGCGAGCAGCGAGGCCGGCGCGTGCATCGCCGCGAACGAGTACAGCGCGAACGGGGCGGCGATACCGATCGCGCCGACGACGAGGTACGAACGCCAATGGGACCGCAGCCCCGGATCGAACCCGGCGAGGCGAAACCAGGCGAGAAGGGAAAGCCCGCCGAGCAGCACGCGCAGCTCCGCGGTCCACGCGGCGCCGAGCACCGGCGCGGCGACGCGCATGAAGATGAACGACGCGCCCCAGATCGCGGCGAGCGCCACCAGGCGGCCGGTGTCGGCCGCCCTCATTTACGCGTGCGCTTCTCGATCTCCAGGAGCTTCTTCTTGCGCGCGAGGCCCCAGGCGTAGCCGCCCAGGGTGCCGTCCGCGCGCAGCGCCCGATGGCACGGAATGACGAGCGCCACCGGATTGGCGCCGCACGCGCTGCCGACCGCGCGCACGGCGCGCGGCGCGCCGATGGCGCGCGCGATCTGGCCGTAGCTGCGCGTCTCGCCCGCCGGGATGCGGCGCAGCTGCTCCCAGACCCTCCTCTGGAAGACGGTGCCGCGGATGTCGAGCGGGATCTTCGCGAGCGAGGCATCGCCCGCGAGGAAATCGAGGATGCGCTGCTTCACTTCGGGCATGGCCTTCGGCTCGCGCACCAGCTCGGCCTCGCTGAACTCCTCGGCAAGGAACTTCTCCACGCCTTCGCCGAGCTTCACCGAGCACAGGCCGCGCTCGGTGCCGGCGACGAGCACCGTGCCCAGGGGCGAAGCAAAGGTCGTGAAGGTGATGCGCGTGCCCTTGCCGCGGTTGCGGTAATCGCGCGCCGGCATGCCGAGGCGCGCCGCGGCCTTCTCGTAGAAGCGCGACACCGAGCCATAGCCCGCCTCGAACAGCGCGTCGGTGACGCGGCCGCCGTTCTTCAGGTGGCGCTTGGCGTCCTCGAGCTGCGCTTCGCGCTGGTAGTCGCTGGGCGAAAGGCCGAAAGACTGCTTGAAGCGCCGCTGCAGGTGGAAGGGGCTCGCGCCCACGGCGCGCGCCAGCTCAGGCAGGGTGACGCGCTCGCCCCTGCGGGCGTCGAGATAGGCGCGGGCTTTGGCGGTGAGAGCGGACATGGCGCCACTGTACCTGCCTGCCGGAGGGTCATCCATCCGGAAATTGCTCCCCGGGGCTGCTCTTGTAAGCGATCCGTAGCGCCTCCGTAAGCGGTTGGCTAGCCCGCCCCTCCGATCATGGACCCATAGGAGGGCACCTTGAACTGGGACATCGGAATGCTGAGGGGCGTAGTCCGGCTGACGCCGCGCGAGTCCGACGTGCTGCGCCTGATCGCGCGCGGCTGCACTTACTCGCAGGTCGCGGACCGGCTGGGCGTATCGCTGCACACGGTCACGTCGCACGTCAAGAACGCTTACCGCAAGCTCGGCGTGCGCTCGGGCGCGGCCGCGGTGATGCGGGCGGTGGAGCTGAGGCTGTTCGGGGAAATCTGAGACGGGGAGCGGGTCATGGATATCGCGAAAAGGCTGGCCGCCGCGGTTGTCGCGGCGGCGATGATCGGCGGTTGCGCCAGCTCGGGCGGCGGCGGGGGCGGCGGTGTGACGGCGACCTACGCGGACGGCTCGACGCGTGAGATAACGCTGGCGCGACTGGCAGCCCGCGCTGGTCGGCTCGCTGGAGGAGAACCGCTCGAGCATCGGCTTCTACGACTACCGCAAGGCGAACCTGTCGGTGGTCGCGGAGTAGTCCGGCAAAGCGGCTAGGACGTCTTCCCGTCCACGTACTTGCGCGCGGTGCGCACGTCCACGTCCAGGCGCCGCGCGACCTCGGCGTAGCTGCCGAGCCGGGCGTAGAGGAGGGCGCCATAGCCCGAGAGAAGCTCGTCGGCGGTAAGCGCGCCCGCGCGCAGCCGCGCGGCGAGCGCCTCCTCCTCGCCGCCGCCCGCCGGCGCGATCTCGCCCGCGTAGCGGCCCGTGAGCAGGATCCTGCGCACCGCCTGCTCCAGCTCGCGCACGTTCCCGGGCCAGGGGTAGCCGCGCGGCAGGTTCGCGGCGAGCGCCTCGAGCACCCGCGTCACCAGCTCGGGAACCTCGGCGCCGGCGATGCGCGCCACGAGCAGGCGCACGAGCAGCTCGAGCTCGGCCTCCGACTCCGCGATGCGCTGGCGCAGCGTCGGCACCTCGATCACGTCCGAGCACAGGCGGTAGAAGAAGTCGTTGCGGAAGCGCCCCTCGCGGCGCAGCGCGCCGAGCGCCTGATTGGTCGCGGCGATGACGCGCCCGCCGAAGCGCTTCTTGTCGCGGCCGCCGACCGGCGTGAAGGTGCGCTCCTGCAGCACCTGCAGCAGCTTGATCTGCACCGGGATGCTGACCTCGCCGATCTCGTCGAGGAACAGCGCGCCGTGCTCGTTGCAGCGCTCGAATATGCCTTCGTGGTGGTCGATGGCCCCGGTGAACGCGCCCTTGCGGTGGCCGAAGAGCTCCGACTCGATGATCGTTTCCGGGTACTGCGAGAGGTTGATGGCGATGAAGGTCTCGGTGAAGTTGGCCGCGAAGCGGCGCCGCGCGCGGTCGTAGGGGATGAAGCCCGAACGGCCGATCGCCGCCGCCACCGCGCCCTTGCCGGTGCCGGTTTCGCCGAGCACCAGCGTGGAGAAGTCCTCCATGCGGCGCCACAGCGCCGCCTCGAAGCCGCGAATGTCGTGGGTGAAGATGTTGTTCCACAGCGCTTCGCGCAGCCGGCGCATCGAGAGGGACCTGCCCGCGAGGCCGGCGCGGATGAAGTAGAAGCCGCGGCGCAGCTGGAAGTAGAGCGCGAAGTAGCGCAGCGCCGCTTCCTCGTCGAGGCCGCAGCGCATCAGGTCGCCGACCACTTCGTCGGCGAAGGGCACCGTCAGCGGCTCGCCGGCCTTGTCCGCCTGGCGCTCGATCAGCGCGTCGAACTGCGGCAGCGCGCGGATATAGCAGACGTAGAGGAACGCGGGCCGCAGCAGCGGCCGATCTGCGTCGCTCAGGCCGGGCGCATTGAGCCCGCCCGCCCGAAGGAAGGGCTCGAGCTTCGGCGCGACCGCGCGCGCGAGCGCCCCCTCATCGTTGATCAGGTCTTCAGGCCGCGCGCCGGGCACGAGCCGGCCAATCACTTCCATGCGGTTCGGCGCGAACGCGTTGCCGTAGACCACCTCGGCGAGGTCGGCCAGGTATGCCTGGTCTGCGGCGATCAGGCGCGGCGGGGACACGCAGGAAATGTATGCCTAGATGTCAGTAAATGCTAGACGATCCGGAAGCGAGTAGCTCGGAGGTACGAGCAGCTATATAAAAAACAATAGGTTAGGTACCTGGCACAGAGGCTGCTGTGATGAAGGTGTGCAGTCCAGTAAGGAGCCAGCCATGAACGGGCAATTCTCTGCAGGGCTCGAAGTCGTTCGCCTCACCCCGCGGGAAGCGGACGTGCTGCGGCTCGTCGCTCGCGGCTGCACCTACGTGCAGGTCGCGGACCGGCTGGGCGTGTCGCTGCACACGGTCGGGTCGCACATCAAGAACGCCTACCGCAAGCTCGGCGTGCGCTCGGGCGCGGCGGCGGTGATGCGCGCGGTGGAGCTGAAGCTGTTCGCGGAAGTCTGAGCCATGACGACCTCGGACGGCGCTTCGCGATGCGCGCTCACCCGACCATGGGATGGTGCGAACGGGCCCGCGTCCAAGACAATTTCGCCGATGCTCGATGGGATGAGCCGATGATCCGGAACCTCAAGCTGTGCGTCCCGATCGCGCTCGCCGCGCTTGCCGCCGCCTGGGGAATCTTCTCGCCGCCGCTGCAACAGGCGCAGGCATACCACCTCTTCGCCGACACGCGTGCGCTGCTTTCGATCGAGAACGCCGCTGATACGCTGTCGAGCCTCGCCTTCCTGCTCGTCGGCGCTGTGGGCATGGCGCTGCTGTGGCGCGAGCGCGCGGCGGGCCGCTCGGAGCGCTTCGCGTCGGCGCAGGAAATGCGGCCTTACCGGGTGTTCTTCCTGGGCGTGGCGCTGATCAGCGCCGGTTCCGCCTATTACCACCTCGCGCCGGACGATGCGCGCCTCGTCTGGGACCGCCTGCCGATGACCCTTGCCTTCATGTCGCTGGTCTCGGCGGTCGTCGCCGAGCGCATCAGCGTGCGCGCGGGGAACATGCTTCTCGTACCGCTGGTGCTGCTCGGGCTCGCGAGCGTCGCCTACTGGCGCGCCAGCGCCATCTGGGGGTTCGAGAATCTCCGCCCTTACATGGCGGTGCAGTACGGCTCGATCGCGGTGGTGCTCGCGGTCGCGGCGCTCTACCGCTCCCGTTATACGCACGGGGGAGTCATCTTCGCCCTCGCCGCGGCCTACGGCATCGCCAAGATCCTCGAGTCCTTCGATCGCGAAGTCTTTGCTCTCGGGCAGTGGCTGAGCGGCCATACGCTGAAGCACCTGGCAGCGGCAGCCGGGATCTACCTGCTGCTCAAGTCTGTCGAGCGGCGCAGGCCGCTGCCGGCGGCGGGCGAAGCTTCGCCCGCCGCTCTGCCGCGCGCCGGCACGCTGGCAACGCCATGAAAACCGCTCTCCTGCGCGGCGCCCTGTGCCTCGCCCTGCTCGCGACGCAGGCCTGCTCGGTGCGCCAGTACGCCCTGAACACCCTCGGCGACGCGCTCGCGGCCGGCGGCGACACCTACGCCTCCGACGGCGACATCGAGCTCGTCGGCGCGGCGACGCCCTTCGGGTTGAAAACCATCGAATCGCTGCTCGCGGAAGTGCCCGAGCACCGCGGGCTGCTGCTCGCCGCGGCGCGCGGCTTCACCCAGTACGCCTACGTCTACGTGCAGGTGCCCGCGGAAGAGCTCACGGAGCGCGACGTGGCCGCCGGTTACGCGCAGCAGGCGCGCGCCCGCGCGCTGTACCTGCGCGCGCGCGATTACGGGCGCCGCGGCCTGCGGCAGGACGGGGACGACGTCGCGCTGCTTTACTGGACCGGCGTCGCGTGGGCGGCGGCGATCTCGCTTTCGAAGGACGATCCGTCGATGCTCGCCGGGCTGCCCGAGGTGGACAAGCTCATCCGGCGCGCGCAGCAGCTCGACGCCGACTTCGACCACGGCGCGCTGCGCAGCTTCCTGATCGGCTACGAGATGAGCCGGCCGAACGCCGCCGCCGACGCCGAGCGGCGCGCGCGCGCGCACTTCGCGCGCGCGCTCGAGCTTTCCGGCGGCCACCAGGCCGGGCCGTATGTGTCGCTCGCCGAATCGGTGTGCGTGGCAACGCGCGCGCGGCGCGAGTTCGAGACGCTGCTGCGCCGGGCGCTGGCCGTCGAGCCCGATGCACGCCCGCAATGGCGGCTCGCCAACCGGGTGATGCAGCGCCGCGCGCGCCGGCTGCTCGCGCGGATCGACGAACTGTTTCCGGAGTGAGCGCCATGAAAAAATTGCTGATCGGCCTGTGCACCCTGCTCTTCGCGGCGCCCGCGTCGGCCCAGCCGGCGCTCGTCAAGGTCGCCACCATTGCGCCGCAGGGCTCCATCTACCACCGCGTGCTGCAGGAGATGGGCCAGGCCTACACGCGCGCGAGCGGCGCCGGCGCGCGCTTCATCATCTACCCGAACAGCATCCAGGGCACCGAGGCGGACACGGTGCGGCGCATGCGCGTCGGCCAGCTCGACGCCTCCATGCTCACCGTGGTCGGCCTGTCGGAGATCGACCGCTCGGTGGCGGCGCTGCAGTACATGCCGATGATGTTCCGCTCCTGGGACGAGCTGGACCACGTGCGCGAGCAGCTGCGGCCCGAGCTCGAGGCCAAGCTTGCGGCCAAGGGCTTCGTCGTCCTCATCTGGGGCGAGGGCGGCTGGGTGCAGTTCTTCACCAAGGAGGACATCGCCACGCCCGAGCAGTACAGGCGCGCGCGCATCTTCGCGTGGTCGGGCGATATCGTGCAGGCGAGCGTCATGAAGTCGCAGGGCTACCACCCGGTGCCGATCCCGCTCGCCGACATCCTGCCGGCGCTGGAGACCGGGATGGTCGACGCCGTTCCCGTGGCGCCGCTGTGGGCGCTCGTCGGCCAGTTCGACCGCATCGCGCGCCACATGCTGCGCGTCAACTGGGTGCCGATCGTGGGCGCCACCGTGATGCGCCGCCAGACCTACGAGGCGATGAAGCCCGAGGCGCGCGCGGCGCTGCGCGCGGCGTCCGACAAGGCGACGGACGCGCTGCGCGCGCACCGCGAGGCGCAGGATGAGGGTTCCATCAGGGCGATGCAGGCGCGCGGCCTGCAGGTGAAGGAGCTGACGCCCGAGCTGGAAGCGGCGTGGCGCGCGCTCGCCGAGAAATCCTGGCCGCACGTGCGCGGCACCATGGTCCCCGCGGAAACCTTCGATCGCGTGCAGGCCATCCTGGCCGATTACCGGGGCCGCAAGTGAGCGCCCCGGCGCAAGCCGTGCACACCGTCCAGACCCGTAATCCCGGCGCCGTGGTCGGCGCGGAGAACGCCGCACTCGCCGCCGTGTTCGCGCTGACCGTAGCGCTGCCGCTCGCCGAGATCGCGCTGCGCGCCGCGCTCGGCGTGGGCATCGAAGGGGTCGCGGCCCTGGTGCAGAACCTGACGCTGGCGCTGGGCATGATGGGCGCGGCGGTGGCGGCACGCGAGGAGCGGCTGCTCGCGCTCGCGACCGGCGCGATGTTCGCCGGGCGCACGGCCGCCGTGGCGCGCTTTGCCGCCGGCACCCTTGCCGCCGCCGTGGCCGCGCTGCTCGCGTTCGCCGCGGCCGAGTTCGTCGCCATCGAGCGCGCTGCGGGCGGCGCGCTCACCTACCGCATCCCGGTGTGGGTGGCGGAGCTGCCGCTGCCGCTCGGCTTTGCCGTCATCAGCGCGCGGCTCGCGTGGCACGCCGCGCCCGCGCTGCCGGGTCGGCTCGCGGCCGCGGCGCTGGCAGCGGCGGGGGTGGCGCTGTTGCGCGCCTCGGACATCGATCCCGGCGTCGCGCTGCTGCCGGCGCTGGCGCTGCTCGCGGCCGGTGCCGTGATCGGCGCGCCGATCTTCGCGGTCCTGGGCGGCAGCGCGCTCTTCCTGCTGCTGGCGCAAGGCGTTCCCGCCGCGGCGGTGGCGGTCAACCACTACAGCGTCGTGGTCAATCCGTCGCTGCCGGCGATTCCGATGTTCACGCTGGCGGGCTACCTGCTGGCCGAGGCACGCTCGCCGGCGCGGCTGGTGGAGGTGTTCGATGCGCTGTTCGGGCGCTATCGCGGCGGCGCCGCGGTGGTCACCGTGCTCGCCTGCACTTTCTTCACTTGTTTCACGGGCGCCTCCGGCGTCACAATCCTCGCACTGGGAGGGCTCGTGATGCCGCTGCTTGCGCGCGCTGGCTATGCGCCGAAGCCCGCGCTCGGTCTGGTGACCGCGGCGGGGCTGCCGGGCGTGCTGCTGATGCCGGCGCTGCCGCTCATCCTGTACGCGATCGTCGCGCGCGTCAGCATCGAGGACATGTTCCTGGGCGGCGCGCTCCCGGCGCTGCTGATGATCGGCATCGTCGTCGCCTGGGGCGTGATGCGCCAGCCGCGAGCGCGCGGTGCGCGCCCCGCCTTCGATGCGCGCCGCGCAGTCCGCGCGATCGCCGCGGCGAAATGGGAATTGCTGCTGCCCTTCGTGCCGATCGTCGGCCTGGCGAGCGGCCTGGCGACGCCGGTCGAGGCCGCGGCGCTCACCGCCGCCTACGCGTTCGTCGTCACTTCGCTCGTGCACCGCGACCTGCACCTGCGGCGCGACCTGCCCCGCGTGGTGGCCGAATGCGGCCTGATGGTCGGCGGCATTCTGCTGATCCTCGGCGTGGCGCTCGGGCTCACCAACTACCTGGTCGACGCGCAGGTGCCCGGGCGCCTCGTCGAGTGGGTGACGCAGACCATCGACAGCCGCATCGTGTTCCTGCTCGCGCTCAACGCGCTGCTGCTCCTCGCGGGCTGCGTGATGGACGTGTTCACGGCCATCGTGGTGCTCGCGCCGCTGGTGACGCCGATCGGCCTCGCCTACGGCGTGCATCCGGTGCACCTTGGCATCGTGTTCCTCGCCAACCTGGAGCTGGGCTACCTGACCCCGCCGGTGGGCATGAACCTGTTTTTTGCTTCGTACCGCTTCGGCAAGCCCGTGCTCGAGGTATTTCGCGCGGTGGCGCCGCTTTTCCTGGCGCTCGCCGCGGGGCTTCTCGCCATCACGTACCTGCCGTGGCTGAGCACCTTCCTGCCCGCTTTGCGGGCCTGACCGAAAACAAGGAGGACGCATGCAAGCGCTGCAGAAGATCCGCGTAGTCACCGATCGTGGTGCGCCGCCGGCGCGGCCGCGGCCGCCGGCCATCCCCGAGATCACGCCGAAGAATGCGCAGCCCTACCGCGCCTACAAGCCGCGCCCCTTCACGCGCGAAGAGCGCGACGACGTGACCGTGCTCTTCGGCGGCCTGCACTGGCGCGTGGAGCGGGTGCTGCAGGGATCGATGGAGAACCTCGGCTACCGCACGCGCGTGCTGCCCACGGCCTCGCGCGCCGACCTGCTCACCGGCCGCGAGGTCGCCGACATCGGGCAATGCTGCCCGACCAGCTTCACCACCGGCAACCTGGCCAACGTGCTGCGCGCGGAGGCCGAGCGCATCGGCGCGGAGGAGGTGTCGAAGAAGTTCATCTACGTGACCGCGGGCTCCTGCGGCGCCTGCCGCTTCGGGCAGTACCACCAGAGTTACGAACTCGCCCTGCGCAACGTCGGCCTGAACTCGTTCCGCATGTTCCTGCTCGGCCAGGAGGGGCTCGACCAGGGCCCCGCGGCGGGAGGCGGCCTGGAGCTCAACCTGCCGTTCACGCTGGGCGCGGTGTGGGCCATCGTGCTCACCGACGTGGTGCAGGACATGGAGTACCAGATCCGGCCCTACGAAGTGAACGCCGGGGAGACCGAGCGCGTGTCGCGCGAGTGCGTAGAGCTCCTGTACGAGGCGTTCCGCAAGCGGCCGCGGCGCGGGAAGAAGTGGGGCTCGCTCGCCTGGCACCTGGGGACGGGCTATTTCGTCGACGCCATGCGCGAGGTGCGCCGGCGCTTCGACGCCATCGAGGTCGACCGGCTGCGCGTGAAGCCGCTGGTCAAGATCACGGGCGAGTTCTACCTGCAGACGGTGGAAGGCGAGCCGAACTACAACATCCACCGCTGGCTGGAGTCGGAAGGCGCCGAGGTCTACCCGGCGGGCATCACCATCTGGCTCGATTACCTGATGCGGCTCGGCGGCCAGGACTTCGAGGACCACATCGGCATCGACCGCCACGCGAAGCTCAAGCTGGCCGGGATCCGCGCCGGGCAGGCGGCGCTGCGCTGGACGCACGGCCGCATGCGCCGCGCGCTCGGCGGCGTGCCGCGCGAGATGCCCGACCAGTACGAGCTGCGCAGCCTCGCCGCGCCCTACTACCACAGCCGCCTGAACGGCGGCGAGGGCGACATGCTGGTCGGCAAGGCGCTGTGGGCCTACCACCACAAGAAGGCGCACATGACCTGCGAGCTCTCGCCGTACTCGTGCATGCCGAACACCATGAGCATCGGCGCCATGGCCGCAGTGCTCGGCAAGTACCCGGATCTGCTCTACGCGCCACTCGAGATCAAGGGCGACGCCGAGGTGCACGCGCTGTCGCGCTGCCAGATGATCCTGACGGAGGCGAAAAAGCGCGCCCAGCGCGAATACGAGGACGTGCTCGAGCGCACCGGCATGACCGCGGAGAAGCTCGCCGACCGCGTGCGGCCCGAGATGCGCAAGGCCACCTACCGCGTGCCGCGCGGCGGCGCCGCGGGCACGGCCGCTAGCCTCGCGCTGCACCTCGCCGGGAGCGGCTCGTGATGATCGCCGGGCTGGACGTGGGCTCGACCACCGTGAAGGCGGCGGTGGCCGAGGACGGGGTGGTGCGCTGGCAGGACTACAAGCGCCACAACACCAAGCAGGCCGAAATGGTGCTCGAGTTCCTCGGGCGCATGGAGGCCGAATGCGGCTTCACGCCGGGACGCGACCGCATCTTCCTCACCGGCTCGGGGGCCGGCATGCTCGCGCCGCTCGTCGGCGGCAAGACCATCCAGGAGGTGGTCGCCGTGTCGGCGGCGGTGGAGAAACTGCACCCCGAGGTGAACTTCGTCTCCGAGATCGGCGGCGAGGACATGAAGACGCTGTTCTTCACGCCGAGCGGCGAGGGCAAGTCGAAGCAGGTGTACATGCAATCGGCCTGCAGCGGCGGCACCGGCACCTTCATCGAGAAGACCGCGAGGAAGCTCCAGGTCGGCGCCGAGCAGCTGGCGGCCGCCGCGTACTCGGGCATGACCCTGCATAAGATCAGCTCCAAGTGCGGCATCTTCGCCGAGGCCGATTCCAATACGCTGGTGAAGTCGGGCGTGCCGGTGGAGGAGATCCTCGCCAGCCTGTACGAGGCGGTGGTGTACCAGAACCTCGCCACGCTCACCAAGGGCAACACGCCGCAGCCCGGCGTGCTGCTGCTCGGCGGGCCGAACCTGTTCTTCAAGGGCCTGCAGGAGGCGTGGCGCCATCACCTCGGCAAGCTATGGAAGGAGCGCAAGATCGACGCCGACCCGGGCACCGCGATCCAGGTGCCCAAGGAGGCGCTCTACTACGCGTGCCTCGGCTGCATCGAGATCGGCAGCAGCGAGCAGGCTGCGGTTGGCGTCTACGCCGGGCGCGAGAAGATGCAGTGGTGGATCGACAAGGGCCAGTGGGAGGCGAAGGCGAAGGACGGCGCCAAGGGCCTGGTGCGCGACGACGCGGACATGTGTGAGTTCGTGAAGGAATACGGCAGCGATCAGTGCCCGCTGCCCAAGTCGGACCAGCCGAAGGACGCGCCCGTGCTGGTGGGCTGCGATTTCGGCAGCACGACCGCCAAGGCGGTGGTGCTGTGCGCCGAGGGCGAGCTCGTCGCCAGCATCTACGTGCCCTCGAACGGCAATCCGATCGAGGACGCGAAGGCCATGTTCCGCGAGCTGCGCCGCTCGGGCTACACCAACATCGCGGGCCTGGCGCTCACCGGCTACGGCAAGGACCTGCTGAAGGACATCATCGGCGCGGACGTCGCCATCGTCGAGACCGTGGCGCACGCCACCGCGGCGCTGCACTACTTCCCCGACGCGGACGTGATCTGCGACGTCGGCGGCACCGACGTCAAGATCATGATCCTGCGCCAGGGCACGGTGGCCGATTTCCGCCTCAACTCGCAGTGCTCCTCGGGCAACGGCGCCTTCCTGCAGGGGGTGGCCGAGCGCTATGACGTGCCGCTCGACCAGTACGCGGGCCAGGCGTTCCGCGCCAAGTCGATCCCGGCGCTCGCCATGGGCTGCGGCGTGTTCCTGCAGTCGGACATCGTCAACCAGCAGAGGAAAGGCTGGTCGGCGGAGGAGATCATGGCTTCCCTCGCCGCCGTGCTGCCGCTCAACGTCTGGGTGTACGCCGGGCAGCTGCAGAACCTGGCGGCCGCCGGGCGCAAGTTCGTGCTGCAGGGCGGGACGCACCGCAACATGGCGGTGGTCAAGGCGCAGGTGGATTTCATCCGCGGCAAGGTGCCGCAGGCCGAGATCGTGGTGCACCCGTACTCGGGCGAGGCGGGCGCGATCGGCGCGGCGCTGTGCGCGGCCGACTGGCTGAAGGAGGCCGCGCCGACGCGCTTTCGCGGCTTCGACATCATCGAGTCGCTCGAGTACACGAGCACCACCAACGAGCACACGACCTGCAACTGGTGCCCGGTGAGCTGCAAGCGCACGTTCATCGATGTGCGCCTGGCCGACGGCAAGGGCCGGCCCTGGAGCAAGGTGCCGGTGCAGGCGGGCTGGGAGCGCGTGATCAGCGGCAACTCCTGTCCCAAGGGGCTGCTCGAGGACGTGAACGAAATGCGCATCGTGAAAAAGAGCATGGAGGCGATGAAAGATGCACACCCAAACACTGCTGAGATGGTTCGCGAAAACGCCTTCCGCCGCGCCAAGGCCCCCGCTTAGCGCCGCGGACGTCGGCGCGGCGCGCGCCAAGCTGCGCGTGGGGATTCCGCGCGTGCTGAATCTGTGGTCCACGCACCAGTTCTGGATCGGCTTCCTCGAGGCGCTCGGCATCGAGGCGCGGCGCATCGAGTTCTCCTCCGACAGCTCGGAGGACCAGGCGCGCCAATTCGGCAAGGGCCGCGGCACGGTCGATTGCTGCTACCCGGTGAAATGCGTCTCCGGCCACTACGGCGAGCTGCTCGCGCGCGACCGGCACCACAAGATCGACGTGCTGCTCTCGCCGATGGTGTACTCGCTGCCCTCGTACCTCAACGGCCACGTCCTCGCCTCGCTCGCCTGCCCGCGCGTGATGGCGGCGCCCGAGAACATCAAGGCCGGGTTCCTGAAGGAAAAGGACGTCTTCGCCGAGCACGGCGTGCGCTACGCAGCGCCACTCGTGTCGCTCGCCGACGCGCCGCTCGTGCCCAAGCAGCTCTACGAGGGCCTGCGCGACGCGATCCCGGGGCTCACGCCGGAGGAAACGAAGCGCGCGGCGCAGGCCGGCTTCGCCGCGCTCGAGGCCTACGCGGCGGGCCTGCGCAAGCAGGCGCGCGCGGTGCTCGCGCAGTGCGCGCGCGAGGACAAGCCCGCGCTGCTCGTGCTCGCGCGGCCCTACCACATGGACCCCGGCATCGGCCACGAGATCGAGGTCGACCTGCAAGCCTACGGCTACCCGGTGCTGTGGACGCAGTACCTGCCGACCGACCCGGACCTCCTCGGCTGGATGTTCGGCCCCGACCTCGAGGCGGGACACATCAAGTCGCCCTTCGACCTCGCGGACGTCTGGCCCTCGTCCTACAGCGCCAACACCAACGAGATCCTGTGGGCGGCGAAGTTCGCCGCGCGCATGCCGTGGATCGCCTGCACCGTGCGGCTCTCGAGCTACGAATGCGGCATGGACCAGCCGACCTACTCGCCCGTGCAGCAGATCGTAGAGCGCTCGGGCACGCTGTTCTTCTCTTTCCAGGACCTGGATTCCACCAAGCCGGCCGGCTCGGTCAAGATCCGCGTAGAGACCATCGCGCACTACCTGAAGAAGTACTCGGCGCAGATCATCGCCAAGAAGAAGGCGGCGAGCCCGCCGGCCTGCCCGCTCCTCTAGCGTGCGCCGCAAGCGGCTGGCGGGCGCGCTCCTCGCGGTCGGGGTCGCCGCGCTGCTGCTTGCTTTTGCGCTCGCGCGTCCTGCGCCGGAGCGTGCCTTCTTTGCCGCCGAGAAGCATGGACTTCTGGTGATCGCGCATCGCGGCGGGGCGCAGCTGCGCCCCGAGAATACGCTCGCGGCTTTCGCGCACGCCGCGGCGCTCGGCGCCGACGTGCTGGAAATGGACGTGCGCGCCACGGCGGACGGGGCCATCGTCGTCCTGCACGACGCCACGCTCGAGCGCACCACCGACGGCCGCGGGACCGTGGCCGCCCTCGCGCTGGCGGAGCTGCGCAAGCTCGACGCGGGCTACCGCTGGACGGCGGACGGCGGCCGCAGCTACCCGTTTCGCGGCAAGGGCATCCGGGTGCCCACGCTCGCGGAGGTCTTCGCGCGCTTCCCCGGAGCGCGCATGAACCTCGAGATCAAGCCCGCGGAGGCCGCGTTCGCGCAGTCGCTGTGCGGCGCGATCCGCCGGGCCGGCAGGACGCACCAGGTTCTGGTCGCCTCCATGAGCGAAGACGCGCTCGGCGCTTTCCGGGACGCGTGCCCCGAGGCCGCGACTTCGATGGGGCCGGGCGAGGTGCGCGCTTTTTTCCTCGCCCACCTGGCGCGGCTCAGCGCGCTGATCAGCCCGCGGGCGGCGGCGCTGCAGATTCCCTACCGGGTGGGGGATACCGTTGTTCCCAGCGCGCCGCTCGTCGCGGCGGCGCGCGGGCGCAACCTCAGGCTGCACGCGTGGACGGTGAACGACGAGGACGTCCTGCGGCGGCTGATCGCGATCGGCGTGGACGGCATCATCACCGACCGGCCGGATGTGCTGCTGCGGCTGCTTGGGAGGCGATGCACCGGCCTTGCGGCGGAGTACGATATGGCATGGAAAGCATGCGACGCATCCCGTGAAATCCGGTACGGCTAATTCCTGCGTGAAGGTCCGCCACCGTCAGCAAGACGAGCTGATCCGGCCAAAGGAGCGCGAAGCGTGGCTGGAGCGAAATCGCGCTGCGATCGCCGCATACAATCGACGAGTCGAGCGTGACGGAGTGTTCGGCGACGGTACGCGTACGTTCTGATCACACGATCGAAAACCCGGTCAAGCACCAGCTAACGCCTCCAGGTACATCTCGCGGTCGATGTTGCCGCCCGAGAGGATCACCGCGAAGCGCGAGCCCTGGCGGCCCTTGTCCTTCAGCAGCGCGGCGAACGGCGCCGCGCCCGCGCCTTCGGCGATGTTGTGCGTGCAGCGGTACAAGTCCCGCATCGCCGCCTTCACCTCGCCGTCGCTCACCGCCACGATGCGCTCGGCGCCCGCGAGGATCACCGCGAGCGCCTCGGGCACCGGCACGCGCACCGCGACGCCGTCGGCGAAGGTGACGGCGCTCTTCGTCTCCACGGGCTTGCCCGCCGCGAACGACAGCGCGTAGCAGGGCGCGCCCTCCGCGACCACGCCCACCACGCGCGTCTTCAGGCCGAGCGCGTCGCGCCAGGCGATGACGCCGCAGATGCCCGAGCCGCAGCCCACCGGCACGTACACTTCGTCGATGTCCGCCACCGCGTTGAAGAGCTCCATCGCGTAGCTGCCGACGCCGGTCACGAGGTGCCGGTCGAAGGGGCCGATGTAGTGCAGCCCCTGCGCCCCGGCGAGCGCGTGCGCGTGCTCGCGCGCCTCGTCGTAGTCGCGCCCGTGCTCGACCAGTTCCGCGCCCCAGGCGCGCATCGCCGCGTTCTTTTCCTTGCTGTTGCCGTGCGGCACCACGATCAGCGAGCGCAGGCCGTGGCGCCGGCCGGCGTAGGCCACCGACTGGCCGTGGTTGCCGCGCGTGGCGCTCGCCACGCCCGCGAGCTTCGGGTTCTCGCGCTTCAGCTGCTCGATCAAGGTGAGCCCGCCGCGCACCTTGAAGGCGCCCGTGGGGGTGTGGTTCTCGTGCTTCACCCAGACCTCCGTGCCCGCGCGCTCGTTCAGCAGCGGCCAGCTGTATTGCGGCGTGGGGGCGACGCTCGCGTGCACCAGGCGCGCGCCGTCGTCCAGGTTCCTGCGCGTGAGGCCGAGGATCATTTCGGCCGCCGGTCGATCACGCGCTTCGCCTTCCCGATGGAGCGCTCGATCGACGAAATGGGTACGAGCTTCACCTCGGCGGTGACCCCGACGTAGGCCTTGATCTCGTGCTGCAACGAGGCCGCGGACTGCGCGTCCGCGGCCCCCGGGGCGAGCTCGACCATCACCGTGAGATGGTCGAGCGGGCCTTCCTTGCTCAGTTCCATCACGTAATGGGGCGAGAGCTCCTTGTGCTTCAGGATCAATTCCTCTATCTGGGTAGGAAACACGTTCACCCCCCGGATGATGAGCATGTCGTCCGAGCGCCCGGTGATCTTCTCCATCCTGCGCATGCTGCGCGCGGTCGGCGGCAGCAGGCGCGTGAGGTCGCGCGTGCGGTAGCGAATGACGGGCATCGCCTCCTTGGTCAACGAGGTGAAGACCAGCTCGCCCTTTTCTCCCTCGGGCAGCAGCGCGCCGGTCTCGGGATGCACGATCTCGGGGTAGAAGTGGTCCTCCCAGATCGTCAGCCCGTCCTTGGTTTCGATGCACTCCTGCGCGACGCCCGGGCCGATCACTTCCGACAGGCCGTAGATGTCGATCGCATCGAGCGAAGTGCGCGCCTCGATCTGCCTGCGCATCTCGTTGGTCCAGGGCTCGGCGCCGAAGATGCCGATCCTGAGGCTCGCCTGCTTCGGGTCGAGGCCCTGCTTTTCCATCTCGTCGGCGATCGCCAGCATGTAGGAGGGCGTCACCATGATGATCTCGGGCCTGAAGTCGCGGATCAGCTGGACTTGCCGCTCGGTCATGCCGCCCGAGAGCGGGATCACGGCGAGCCCGAGCGCTTCCGCGCCGTAGTGCGCGCCCAGGCCCCCGGTGAAGAGCCCGTAGCCGTAGGCGACGTGCACCTTGTCGCCGGGCCGCGCGCCCGCGGCGCGGATCGACCGCGCCATGACGTGCGTCCAGGTGTCGATGTCCTTTTTCGTATAGCCGACGACCGTCGGCTTGCCGGTGGTGCCGCTGGAAGCGTGGATGCGCACGATCCTGTCCATCGGCACGGCGAACATGCCGAACGGGTAGTTCTCGCGCAGGTCGGCTTTCGCGGTGAGGGGAAACTTCGCGAGGTCGGCGAGCGTCTTCAGGTCCTTCGGCTTCACGCCCGCGGCGTCGAACTTCCCGCGGTACGCGGGCACGTTGTCGTAGGCGTGCCGGAGCGACCACTTCAGGCGCCGCAGCTGCAGCTCGCGCAAGGCCTTGCGCGAGCCCTTCTCGATCGGCTCCAGGGGGAACCCCTTCCTTGCGGGGAATTTCCTCGCTTGCGCCATTCAGCGCCCCGTGAAGACCGGCTTGCGTTTTTCGAGGAAGGCGGCAACGCCCTCGCGGTAGTCGCCGTGGCGGCCCACTTCGCGCTGCAAGTCGCGCTCGAGGTCGAGCTGCGCGTCGAGCGTGTTGTTCGGCGAGGCGTAGAGCGCCTGCTTGATCATGCCGTAGGTGTGCGTCGGGCCGGCGGCGAGCGTGCGCGCGAGCGCGCTCGCCTCGTCCATCAGCTTCGCGTCGTCGACGCACTTCCAGATGAGGCCCCAGCGCTCGGCGTCCTCGGCCGGGACGCGCCCGGCGAGGAGCGCCATGCCCATCGCGCGCTGCAGCCCGGCGAGGCGCGGCAGCCAGTACGTGCCGCCGCAATCGGGCACCAGCGCGATCCTGGAGAAGGCCTGGATGAAGGAGGCCGAGCGCGCGGCGAGGACGAGGTCGGCCGCGAGCGCGAGGTTCGCGCCCGCGCCCGCGGCGACGCCGTTCACCGCGCACAGCACGGGCTTCGGCAGCGCCCGCAGGCGCCGGATGAAGGGGTTGTAGTTCGCCTCCAGCCCGCCGCCGAGGTCGAGGTTCGGGTCGTTCATGTCGCGCTCGGCGAGGTCCTGCCCGGCGCAGAAGCCCCGTCCGGCGCCGGTGATGAGGAGCGCGCGGATTGAAGCGTCCTCTTCGGCCCGGGTAATCGCGTCGCGCAACAGGCCG
>Ga0326597_10004021_pt1 | contig 20840 bp, 23 predicted proteins | sample RVTome_12_FD_203789 | JGI IMG/M metagenome (GOLD analysis project Ga0326597, IMG submission 203789) | Soil microbial communities from uranium-contaminated site in the Upper Colorado River Basin, Wyoming, United States - RVT100D185 | ecosystem: Environmental > Terrestrial > Soil > Contaminated >...
CCTGGCTTACCCCGCGGGAAACCAGTGTGTCCGTGCCTTGGACCTGTTCCGGGGTAAGCGTGGGGTAACCAGGTCGTGAATGCCGGTGGTGAAGCTCAACGCGCGGAACATCACGACGCTGCCCGCCATCGGCGGCGTGCGCACGGACTACCGCGACGAGCTGCTGCCCGGCTTCTTCCTGCGCGTGACGCCACAGGGCACGCGGAGCTTCGGTATCGTCTACACGACGCGTGATGGCCGGTTGCGCCGCTGCACGCTCGGCCCGGTGGGACCGCTTGGCCTTTCGCAGGCGAGAGCGCAGGCGAAGCGGCTCCGCGGAGCCGTGGCTCAAGGTGAAGACCCGCAAGGCGACCGGATGAGCGCCCGCCGGCAACCACTCTCGGCCGCGACGATCGCCACCCTCGTTGAGTCTTTCCTGTCGTCGAAGGAAGCGACCGCGTGGCGCCCGAAGACACGACAGGAGTTCGAACGCATCCTGCGAGTCGAGGTCGTTCCGGCCCTGGGCCACCTGAAGCCGGACGAGGTCAAGCGTGGGGAAGTGCGTGCCCTCGTTGATCGCCTCTCGGATCGGGCACCGATCATGGCCAACCGCGTCTTCGAGGTGACGCGGCGGCTCTACACCTGGGCGATCGGCAAGGACCTCGTCGAGACGAGCCCTTGCGTGGGCCTGTCGAAGCCGGGCTTCGAGACCCAGCGCGATCGCGTCTTGAGCGAGGACGAGATCCGAGCCGTCTGGTCTGCGTGCGATGCCGAGCCGGGCATCATCGCGGACGCCTTCCGTTTGATGCTCCTGACTGCTCAGCGCCGCGGCGAGGTCCTGTCCATGCGCTGGCAGGACGTCGACGGCGCCTGGTGGACGATCCCGGCTGAGGTCGCCAAGAACGGCCGGTCACACCGCGTGCCCCTCAGTCCGCAGGCGCTCGCGATCCTCGAGCGACGGCGCGAGGGCGCGAAGGGCCCCTGGGTCTTCCCGTCGCCCACGACGGACCGCCCGATCGAGAACCCGCAGAAGGCGGCCGAACGCCTCCGCGAGCACTCGAAGGTGCCCGACCTGCGACTCCACGACTTCCGGCGAACGGCCGCCTCGCTCATGACCGGCATGGGGATCTCCAGGCTGACGGTGAAGAAGATCCTGAACCACGCCGAGCGCGATGTGACGGCCATCTACGACCGGCATTCCTACGATCCCGAGAAGCGCGCCGCCCTCGAAGCCTGGGGCCGGCGACTGGAGGCCATCGTCGGCGGACAGGGCCCCAAGGATCAGGTTGTGACCATGGGCGCTCGACGCCGGCTGAAGCTTGATTCCGGGCAGTCCCCGTCGCAAGATCAACACAGGAGGACGTCGTGAGCACCGAGTACGTCGAACACCGGGAAGGCTTCTACAGGGTCGCAGGCACCCGTGTGTCTTTGGACTCGATCGTGTACGCCTTCCTGTCCGGGCAGTCCGCCGAGAGCATCGCACAGTCGTTCCCCGTCCTGACGCTCGAACAGGTGTACGGCGCGATCACGTTCTATCTGGCGAATCGGGAGACGATCGACCGATACCTCGAGGCCCAGGAACAGGAGTACGACGCGAAGCGAGCGGCGGCCCGTGCAGCGGACCCGATGTTCTACCAGAAGCTCGCGGACGCGAAGAGGCAAACGCCGCTCGTCCGCTGATGCGCATCCGCTTTCAGGCGGACGCAGACCTGAACCAGATCATCGTAGCGGCCGTGCTTCGACGCTCCCCCGAAGCCGACTTTCGAACCGCGACCGACGGCGGGCTGGCGGGACTCCACGACCTCGAAGTGCTGGCGGTGGCCGCCCGGGATGGCCTGTTGTTGGTCACCAGCGACCGGCAGACGATGCCGAGGTATTTCGGAGAGTCATCACGAGAACGGAGAGCCCGGGAGTGATCGTCGCCGGCCAGCGCCTTGCCGTTGGTCAGGTTGTGGAGGACCTGATTCTGATTTGGACCGCCTCGCAGGCGGAGGAATGGACGAACCGCATTGTCTACCTGCCGCTTTGACGGAGTCATCGAAGCCGGTGGTGAGATGTGGGGGACGTTCCAGCCGACTTCGACAGAGAATCGGCTTGTCCACACCGTAGGCGTATACAAGTCCAGTATAGGGAGGCAAGCCACGGAGTGGGCAGGTTGCGTCCGCGAGGTGGCCGGTGCAACATCAATCGGACGCCGGAGCCTTCGAGGGAACGCATGACGCTCGTCTCAATGGACCTGCCGGAGTCGGTGTTCTCGGCGCTGCGGCTTTCGCCTGCGGAATTCGGGCGCGAGCTACGCGTGGCAGCAGCGATCCACTGGTACGAGGTCGGCAGGATCTCCCAGGAGTTGGCCGCGCAGGTCGCCGGCCTCAGCCGCGCTCGCTTTCTCGATGAGCTGTCGCGGGCGAAGGCGGATGTCTTCGTCGTGGACTTCGACGACCTCACGCGCGAGCTGCGCCTTGGCTGAACTCGACAGGTCGGCGACATGACGATCGAAGTGGACGCTGTCTACGAGGACGGCGTCCTGAAGCCCGATCGGCCGCTTCCTCTGAAGGAAGGCGCCAGGGTTCGCCTCACGATCGAGATCATTGCCGAGGAGAGGATGACACGGAAGGATCTCGATGACTCCAACGGGTAGAGGACGCTCGGGGCCACGCGCAGGACCGTCCGCCTCGAAGTAGTCGGCAACATCGCTGGCGGTCGGATGTTGACCTACCGCTGCCGATCGCCGAGGCTTCGCAAGCCGCGAACCAGCCAGATAACCTCGCGCATTCTCTCCGGCATCGCTCTGGAGGCCAAGCGGAAGACAACTCGACGAGCGGCTCGCTCCGGGTTGTCCTGCCACCGCGTGACGCGGCGGCCGAAGCGGAGCCAGTGCGCTACCCAGGTGTTGCCTCTGGCAAGGGTCAGCGAGCGCCTGGCCGTCTTGAATAGCTCCAGTTGGCTATCGACGCGCGTCGATCTCCTGACGGGCAACAGCGTGTGTGCATGCTCGTCATCGCGTTCTCGCCGGCGAGGGATAGGGACCGGCGCGACTCCCTGGCGGGCCCGGTCGAGTCGTCGGTCCTGCCGCTCCAGGCCGATCAGGCTTCCCGCTCCCAGCGTTCCCGAATCCGCTGGATCCTCACCGGAGAGAGATGGACCGCCATCCGGTTCTCGAAGCGTGGGCTGAGGAGAGCGTGCACGTGAGGATGAGCGGTTCGGCCCTGGCCACCGTGCTGATGGACGGCAAAAACGCCCTGGGCGCCTCGGGCGGCGCCGCGGAAGGTCTTTTCGACGGCGTCACGCAGAACGCGCTCGCAGAGATGACCGTCCAGCCTGTGGAAGCGCTCGGCCGCGGGGTTGTCCACGGTCAGGATGAAGCGGAAGTAGACGGGATTCCGAAGGCCGCGCGCGTCGTGGCGGAGACCCTTTCGGATGGCGTGTTCGTCGCCCAGCATGGCGCGGTAACGCTCGCCGATTCCGTAGAGGTTACGCGGCTGCCCGTCTGTCAGCCCCTCCTCGCGGTGGGCGATGTAGCGCACCTGCGCGCCGGCTCGACTTGGGTCGCGGTGATAGCGAGCTTCGACGAAGAACACGTCAGGCCTGCTCGTCGTTCGGCCCCACGTCCCGGAGCCTGGAGAGGTCGCGCTCCGCGTCGGCAACGGCCTGCTCCCACTCGTCGGCGCTGACGCTTCGCAATTCGGCCATCAGCTCCTCCTCGCTGACCTTCACGGCCCCGTCGCGGGATGCCCAGTGGGCCAGGAGGCGCTGCGTCCCGAAGGTGGGTGGACCGAGAAGCTCGATCAGTAGTCGAACGCTCTCGATCGCTCCGAGCAGCTCCTGGACGTGGCCACCGGGGACGCCTTCGCGGTGGCGGATTGTCTCGATTCCGACAGCGAGACACTCCCGAATGGCCTCGGATCGAGTCGTCCCGTTGTGCTTGGCGTGGGCCTCGATCTCGCGGACGAGGTCGGGCGGAATCCTGGCCGTGACCCACTGGAGCGAGGCCTCGGTTGCGGCCGGATCGGGCTGGCCTGTGGGTGTTGAACGGCGTTGGCTCCGGCTCGCCGTTGCCCTGGTTTCGACCCTGCGAAGTTCCATCGGACTCCTCCCGCAAGCTGAAAAGTCGGCTTGCGCGAGGAGGGGCAAGACGCGTGCCGCCGGCACGGAACCGGCCCCGCGATTGGTCCACGCTGACTCGTCTGGAGATTGCGCGCGGGCTGTCGGCGTTGGGCCGTGCGGCGCTTCTGAAAGTTGAGAAGCGCGGCACCCGCTGTTTCAAGAATGAAGCAGTTTGGAGTCCGCTGGGGTCCCGCGCGAGCTTCCGATGGAACGCCTTGAAACAAGCAAGCGCGCGAAGTCCCGTGACACGCTTTGGGCCGCCGTAACTCGTTCGAGCCTCGTAGAGTGGACACGGAACGCAGGGGCGTGTGTCACGCCCTTTATCTCGCAGTCGGGTTTTGTTCGGTTCTTCTCAGGGCCTGGACGTGATGCATCGGCCAGCTGAAACCGGGTTGGTATGGGAAGAAGCTCATGCCAGTGGGTGTGCGGCTCGCGCGGGTCATCGCCGTCCGGGTGCGCGTGCCGGTGATGCTCGTCTTCGCACCGCCCGCTGGCTTCTCGCCGCCATCGCGGCTAGTTCGAGGCCTGCGGCGAGAGCAAACAGCCAAACACTTCGCATTCATCTCCTCTGAGAGCCGCCTTGGAAACGAAACCACGTCCATTCGGGGAGAGGCCGCTCAGACGAGGGTGAGACTCACCTACAATGCTCCCTAGCAAGTTGTCGCGAGCATTGGAGTTGTGGTGCGTATGGATCCCGTCGGACCGATGTCAGACAAGATCGCCGACCAGCGTGCGCAGATCCGCGCTGCGCTCGAGAAACACGCGCCTGCGCTGGTCAACCGCTACGACGCCGCCGTCCGCCTGGTAGGGGACGAGACTTTCCCATGGCGCCTGCGCCTGGTGGCACACGCCGTCCGCGAGATCGCAAACGCTTTGCCCGAGGAACTCCTCGGCCTGAAAGCTGGCCGGGACTCAGACGCCGTGCTCGAGGACGTTACGCGGGCTTGGGAACGGGCCGTCTCACCCAGCGCTGAGGACGGGGCTGGCTCCCCGGCCGACACCGTGCGGATGCCACCCGCCGGAGTTCCCGTCCCGCCTGACATCTTCACTAAGCTCGACGAGTATTTCCGCACAAGGGCCAAATCCACCCGCAGACGTGATGCGGCCGAGGCGCTCTTCGCATGGTCCGATCCCTTCAACCGCGCCCAGTTGGGCTCGCTCGGCCCCGTCCTCAAGGCATGGCTCGAAGCCACTAGCTGGTTCGTAGCGAAAACACACGCGCCACGTAAGCCCGGCCCCGACCAGGGCATTGACGCCGCCGATGAGCAGGAGCTCCCCAAGCGGTTCGCCGCATTCGAGCGCGCCCTGCATGGGTTGCTGGGAGGCTTCTTCGCCGTGCAGGCCGACATCGAAGCCATCGTCGCGGATCGCGGGCCAGCCGGACTCAACGACGTTCTGCCGCTCTTGGCAGCGGCGGAGCAGAGGCGTCAGTTCTTGAATCGCCTCGACGACCCCGCCTGGATCGAGCCTCTCGAACAGCGGGACTTCTTCGCCAAGCCCGAGGAGCCGGTGTCGGATGCCGAAGGATCCAAGCACCCGGTGTGGCCGGCCCTGCGCTATCTGTTGCGCATGGCGGCCCGGCCCGAGGCTCAGGAGCAAGTGGCGCGCATCGCCGCCGGCCTGCCCGACACCGAGAACGTGACCGTCCGTCGCGACCTCGTCGAGATCGCGCTGGTGTTGCCGCCTCGCCTGTCGGCTCCGATCGCGAACAGGGCGCGCGGCTGGCTTAGCAGGCCCAGACCTTATGGCCTGCCACTCAAGCTGGGGACACTGGCAGCGCGCCTTGTCGAGGGTGGCTATGCGGACGAAGCACTCGGCCTGTGGGACACACTCCTTCGCTTCGTCCCCCGCCCACCCAAGGAAACCAACGGCTGGCTGTGGCCGCCCGAGGTCGACCCTCAGGTCGAGCCCTCGGCGCTCCGAACCATCATTAGACAGAGCTTGCCTCAGCTCGTTGCCGTTCGACCGCGTGATGTTGTCGCGATGCTAAGCCGGCGCCTCAACGCCGCGCTCAAAGCTCGTCGCCGTGCGGATGACGAGAGCCAAGAGGATCACCTGAAAATCTGGTTGCACGACCTGAACAACGATGGCGGCTCGGGCATGCCCTTCGAGGTCGTGCTCGTTTGCGCTCTGCGCGATGCAGCCACCCAGGCCGTGGAGGGCGGACGGTTGACCCTCTCCGACGTCCTGGCCACCCTCGAGGCCCAACCCTGGCACGTGTTCAAGCGGCTGGCCATGCACCTGCTCGAGCGGTTTGCCGACCAGGGCGCGGCTGAGGTGGCACGCTATCTCGCCGATCGATCGCTTCTTGAGCGGCTCGACGCTGAGTATCAGCGGCTGCTCCACCGAGCGTTCCCTCTCCTGACTCCGGAAGAGCGCGGGCAGATCCTCCTCTGGATCGAAGAGGGGCCCTCGGCGTACCACGAAGATGGCTCGGGTGCCGCGGCGGACCTCGACGATGAAGATCGTCGTGCCGTGGATCACTGGCGCTGGCGGCGCCTCGGTCTCGTGGCGGCCGACTTGGACGACTGGCTGCCTCGGTGGTTGCAACTGCGTGAGCGGTTCGGCGTGCCGCCGGCTCCCGGCACTGATCCGGTCCGCCGCTCTTTCGGCCAAGTGGCGTTCAAGAGCCCGTTGGACGCCGACACACTCCGCCCCCTGGCCGTGGCCGAGCAGCTAGACCGCATCCGGGGCTGGAACCCGTCAGCCGACGCCCCATTCACGAATTACGAAGGGCTGCGCGAAACGGTCAGCAACCTGGTCGCTCAAGATCCGTCGCGCTACGCTGCGGATGCTGGCCTCTTCGTCGGCCACCGGCCCGAGATCGTGCGGGGACTGATCGGTGGCTTGGCAGTCGCCTGTGAGGCGAAGCACCCCTTCCCCTGGGAGCCGGTCCTCGATCTGGGTCGATGGATCGTGGGCCAGCCAGCAGTCGAAGCGGTGAGGGGGACCTGGGGCGAGGATCCCGGATGGGCTTGGGCCTGGTCCGCCCTCGCGCGCCTCCTCTCTCATGGGTTCAGCCCGAAATCCGGCCCGGCCGGCTTTCCCCGAGCGCTCCGGGACAGTGCCGCGGAGATTGTCGCCGCGCTGATTCCGTCACCGCCGAGCGGGAAGGAACAGGCCCTCGAGACGCTGATCGACTACGCCATGTGGGTCCGACGAGAGGGGTCGCCAACCGGACCGCTCGAGGCGGATCTACCCGAGGTGCAGCGCCTGCTAGTCGCCGAGCTCGCACCACACGCGTCGTCGGAGACTTATCGCGCGTTGGGCGCGCTGCTGCCCTGGTTGCTCCACCTCGATGCGACATGGGTCGCGGCGCACCGCGATGAGATCTTCCCGGCCGCGCCCGCGCGCGCAGCTCACTGGCAAGAGGCATGGTCCGGGTTCGTGCGAAGCCATGAGGTTCGGCCCCAAGCGTCGTATTCGATTCTGCGCACTGAATACACGCGGGCGGTCGAGGAGCTGGCGGGAGGCGTAGAGGGACGGGACCGGGAGTTCATCGGGGAGTGCTTGGCCTGGCATCTCATCGTGCTGTACCTGTGGGGAGACATTGATGTCACCGGCCCTGATCCCCTCATGGCCCGCTTCTTCGAGATTGCGCCGCTCTCGCTCCGCAGCCACCTGCTGTGGCAGGCCGCCGAGGGGATCGAGAATGCTCTGAAGCTAGGCCCCCATGTGATCGATCGACTGATGGCTCTCTGGGCCGACCGGATGGCGAAAGCCGAGGCCGACGCCCGCGCGCAGGAGGAGCTTCCAGCGTTCGGCTGGTGGTTCGCCAGCGGGCACTTTGACGAGACCTGGGCATTGGAGCAGCTCGAAAAGGTGCTGCGACGCAAGGTCGCACCCGAAGCCTCTCCCGAAATCGTCAAGAAGCTAGCGGAACTCGCGCGGTCGCAGCCGCGCACCGCTGCGAGACTACTGGACCTGCTGGCCGATACGCCCGGTGCTGCCCTCGACGCCGTCCTCTGGCTCGATGACGCGCGCCACGTCCTCGCGGAGGCCGTGCGTAGCGGCGACAACGAGGCGTACGCCCACGCCATAGCGGCGCGGGACCGCCTCGGGAAGGCCGGCTTCGCCGACGTCCGGCAAATCCTGCCCCTTTCTCAGGATATGGACGATCCGCAGGCCATCCCGTACTTCCTCTGGGACGAGCCGATGACGGTCGCCCGTTTCCGCGAGCGGATGGCTCAGGCCTCCGAGCCGGAGCGCCTGCGGCTTCTAGCCAAGCTCTTGCGCGAGGCGCGGGACACCGATGTGTGGAAGTTCACCACGCCCACCGAGGTGGACGAACTCTGGCCCCGGTTGACGGACAGGCTCGGACGCAAGCGCGACTTCTGGGAGTCGCTGCTGGCAAAGTGGCGGGAGAAGGGCCTGCTTGCCCGTCCGTAGCACCCTCGCGCCGCTGCAATACGATCTGCTGGTGGCCTTTGCTCCGCGCGCCCCCGAGTTCTTCCTTACCGGGGGAGCTGCCCTCGCGCATTTCCATCTGGGGCATCGCCAAACCGATGACTTGGACTTCTTCGTGCACGCTGACGTCCTGCCCCAAGGCGCCGAGGCACTGCGGCAGGCAGCAGCGGAGATCGGCGCGAGCGTAAGCGTCATCACCGACGCGCCGGATTTCAAACGCTACCTGGTCAGCCGCGCCGCAGAAGCAATCGACGTCGACCTCGTCCGCGACCGGCAGCCGTCCCTGGCCGCCAAAGCCGTAATAGACGGCATCGCAGTCGATCGGCCGGAGGAGATCCTGGCCAACAAGCTCACGCCGTCCGTGATCACGAGGGGCGAGCCGCGAGACATTGTGGACATCTGGTATCTGGAGGGGCTCGGCCTTCGCGTCGAGGACGCTTTGCCGGGCGCGATGCGCAAAGAAGTCTTCACTGCGGCCGAGCTGTCCCAGCACCTCTCGCGGTGGCACATCGGCGACGACACGCCCGTTCCCGGCGGGCTCACTGTTGAGCAGCTCCGAGCCTATGTCCGTGAGCTCTCGGAACGGCTGGCGATTCTGGCCTTTCCCCGACAAGGCGCGTAATCGTTAACGGCGGGGCCTCGCCGCGCTTCGGTCTTGGGCATGCCGGATTCCCGTGGAGACCATAGCTGGGACGCTCAGGAGCCTAGAGACACAACGCTGAGCGATTACATCTATTGTCGTTCCGGCCGAGGAAGGGACCCAGAACCGCGCCGCCGTATAGTGAGCTTCGGACTTGGCTCGCTTGTAGATGTCGAGCATCGCGGCGTCGAAGGCAGACTCAAAGGCGCTCCGCATGCCAACCTCGCTCGCTGTCCCGCCTACTCCGTCACCGCTTCGGCTTCGCCTTGCGCTTAGCGGCGGCCTTGCGCCCCGCCGCTCGACGCCTCCGCGTCACTGCCGCCTTCCTGCGCGCCGCTCTCCGCTTGCGTGTCACGGCCGCCTTTCGTCCTGCCGCCCGTCGCTTCCTTGTGCGTGCAGCCTTCTCGCCTGCCGTGGGCATAGCTTCCTCCGACTTACGCGCGCCCCACCAGTCCGCATCCAGATGCACTCTTGCGATGCCGCGCTGCCTCGCGATGACAAGCGCGGCCTCCTGATACGCAGCGCTCCTGTCGGGATCGAGATGTCTCACGCCCTGCCAGCGCGGGAGTGCGAGTGCGAGCGCGGGCGCTTCTCTACGAATCCGCTTGGCCGTGATCGAGTCGAGAGGGACTTCAAGCAGCCGTTCCGCCGCTACCAAGCCATGCTGTCTGGCGAGGTAGCTCGTGTAAAGACTGTCACGAAGGAAAATGTTGAGGAGCTTACGCGCAAGCCCCCAACGGGCCGCACGCTTCGGAAGGCACGCACGCAGCCGCTCGGTATCGGCGTCAAGCTGACGCGCAAAGCCGCGCGGGTCGTGCGTGCCGAAGCGTGCGAGCTTGAGCCCGACGAGAAAGTCTCGCGCGCAGTCGACCACGTCCGCACCCTGCCCCCGCGTGGCCGAGGCCGTCACGGCGACGCGTGCCGCCCGATGCTGGACCATCTTGAGGAAGTGCGCCTTCTTCACGCTCGCTCTCCAGCGCCTTGTGCTCGCCCAGGGATGGAATCAGAAGCCCGAGCGTAGCGCGCGAAGGAGGACGGCGCAAGGGCAACCGCGTCCAAGGGAAGCGACAGGAAAGCGATGGACGGATCACGCCGGCCGTCCTACAATGCGTGAAGTCACAGACGGCGCAGACCTCGGGACCGAGGCTGCGCCGATCGTGCTTTGTTGCGTTGTGGACATCGCAGAGATCGCCCGTCTCAATACCATCCGAATTCGGCCAACCGCGATTGATACGTCTCCGCAATCGTCAGCAGATCCTTGCTCGATGCGAAGAGGCCAGCCTTGATCGGCGGCCACGCGTCACCTTGCTGCTGGATGTCCTTGACCGTCTGCCCGTAGGGATCTCCGCCGCGCCGCTGTTTCCATCCGAAACGCCCCGGCGGGGCCCAACCACCGCCCCGGCCATCGTGCACGGCGTACATTAGGGCGAGCAGGATCTCGAACTCGTCGAACCGGTCCTCGTAGCTGCTGCCGAGATAGAGCGTGTCCTCCAGCGATCTCTGGAGGGTCGCGTAGAGGTGCTCACTGCGGGGAACGTAGTGTCTCTCGTGGTCGGGGAGCCACTTGAAGGCGTCATGGATATGTGCGAGTTCATCGACAACAGGAAGGACGATCGGTACGCGCCCTTCTCTGCCTGACTTCGCGTCAACGCGCGTCGAAAGGCAGGCGCCGAGGTTATCGTATTGGCGGCCAGAGAGTGCCGCGATGCCGGCGGCGTACATGAGTCGTAGGCAAGGGTACCAGCGCAGGTTGAGCCAGAGAGTTGTGCCCCCTTGTGGCGTGATGGCCTCGGTCAGACGCGCGAACACGCGCTCGATCACTTGCGGCGTGTCACCCCACCGCGCCAGGACGGCTAGAGTCTCCTCGAGGTCGCGGCAGGCCACGTCGTACTGCGCGACTCGAGCGATGAACTGCTCCTTGTTGGCGGCGACGCCTTGAACTGGCATGGCGGAGGGACCTATGGCTTCCAGGAGGGCGCGAACCTTCGGAGAGATGAAGGCGTCCAAGCGCATCTCGTTTGCCGGTGATGCAATCATTTCCTGGACGACGTCGACCGTGCTCCTGGGCGTCTGCGGCGGTGGCACAGGCAGACTGGAAAGGCCGATTCGGAGTGCAGTCTCCAGAGCCTTCGTGAGTCGCGCTCGCTCCGGCGCCCGTTCCTCCACCTCCTCGGCCATGTCGTACGTCAGGGTCCGCCTCATCTTTAGGTCGAACGGAAGCTCCTCCACTTTGCCGAAGGCCCGGTTGAACACAAGGATGATCCGATCGTGCCCGAGGGCCCTGAGGGCGTAGCCCAGTTCTACGAGCACATTCGGGTTGGGAGCGGGCCTACCGCGCCGGGAGCGGTTGGAAGGACGGGTCACGATCGAGACATCCGCGACGAAAAGGTCGGCCGCAGCGATCTTGTCGAAGATGGCGCCAGCGATATCGGGGGCACCCGGCAAGCCCTGGGTGTCACGGTCGACCACTGGCTCGACGGCGATGGTGTCATCGGCCGCGATCTCCTCCGCGGCGTCATGGAGTGCGGTTCCGATGACGCCGCGATTGGTCTTGTTCGGAAGGTCCGATTGCCACGAATAGAACACCGTGCGCTTCATGAACGAGTTAGTCTAACGGCCAGGAGAGACAAGAACGAAAGCATCCGCGCGCGAGGTTCTCGCCCGAGCGCCGGCGTATCGGTGGATGCGACGATCCCGTCGCCATGTGCGAGACTCCCGCGATGCAAGTCGCCCGAGATTCGCCCTCGCTCGGCCTTCGTTGTGGCGCGTGTCATGACGGTTTCATGGGCGATGTCGTTTACCTGCGGAGCGTAACCACTGGTGGGAAATTCGTCTGTCCCGCATGCGGTACGTCGCGTCCTGCGGAACTGGCCTATTTTGACGCGCTCGCCGGGATGCCTTTCACCAACTCATTGCTCCTTGCGAATGGGATGGAGCGAAATGAGGTCACGCTACCCCTGGGGCGAACGGGCGCTGTTGAGTTCGGAACCCCATTTGATCGGCTCCTATACGTAAACGCCACGCCCCAAGCGGAGTTTCCGGTTGAGTGCGCGATTCAGCACATTACCGAGCGTGGCTTCGTACTCCACGTCGCGACGGCCGTCGAGTCGGCCCCGCCCCATCCGGTTCGTGTGGTCTGGATTGCTGCTGGCTACCGGGGGCCCCAACTGCCACCATTCCTCGACTTCGTCGGGCGGAGCTTCCGCGCTCTATATGCGTCCACGATCGAACCCGAGATCGACTATCGGATTGTGGTCATGGAGGCGGCAATTGGATTTGAAGGTTTCGCCGCATGGTTTTTGGAGTCGGTCATCTGGAAACACGATCACTTCGCCAAGTCCAAGGCGACACGCGCCAAACTTCGGGCGCTGATCACCGACGCGGGAATAACGAACCTCACCGAGGTACCTATACGGATAGCTCTTGCCGAGATCGACCTTTATCGCGTGTTCACTCTCTTACACCTCCCCGCCCAAGGTGGCGTGCTTACCGTCGAGAGCATCCTCTCTCCCATCCTTACTGGGATAAAGGTCCGCAACGACATCGCACATCGCGGTCGCACTCACGTCGATCGAAACATTGCTACGGACTTCCTCGCCGCTGTCTACTTCATCATCGAAGCCGTCTTCCTGAATAACGCAGAGATCGAGGCTGAGATCAGGTCATCTGCGGAACGTGTCAGCTCGTCGCCGCCCACATCGCCCTAAACGGGTCATCTGTCCAGCCCCCAGTCGGGGCGCTGGACGGTCCGTCAGCCAACGGTTAGCGATTCCCGGCCCGGAAAAGGAAAAGGGCCGGTGTTCCGGGCCTCTTCGTGAGTTGGGTGGATGACGGGATTCGAACCCGCGGAGGCTTGCTAAGCAGTCAGTTTGTGTCACTTTCACCGCTAAGTTGTTGCTGGAGTTGGTGAAGCTGATGGGGATCGACCCATCACTCGTGATGCCATCCTCTTGGCCTCCGAGCTGGGCACGGCCGCGGCTCTTTGCCTGAATGGGGGCGCCAAGGTGGGTAGCCCGGCGCAAATGGATGTCTCGTAAGTATGGTCGGGGGCAGCCGGATCTGAACTGGCGACAACCTGCGCCCAAGGTAGCTGGCGGGTCTGGTGCTTACCCCTGGCTTACCCCGCGCGGAAACACGTCCGCGCGATGAGCCGGTAAGCCGTTGCAGCGATTGGTGGACCGCGCGAGGATCGAACTCGCGACCTCCTGATTGCGAACCAGGCGCTCTCCCAGCTGAGCTAGCGGCCCAAAGGCGAGACTACGGACATTGTACAAGATCGTGGGCAACACCCGAACGGGGATCGAACCCGCGACCTCGTGAATGCCATGTCTTTGGTCTCCTGGCGGGGCCAAGCGTCAAGGGTAGAAGACGCTCCTTGGTCAGCTCCTCAACGTGCTCCTCGTGCATGGTAGTTTCGTTGACGGCTAAGGTTGGCAGGGCGTCTACGGCGAGCTCAAGAAGCGTGGCTACCGCGTGACGGTTGTGCAGAACCCGACTACGTCCTGGCGGACGACGTAGCCGTTACGAAGCGGGCGCTCGCGGCCCAGGACGGACCGTCCGTCCTCGTCGGCCACTCCTACGGTGGCGTCGTGATCACGGAGGCGGGCAACGACCCGCAGGTCGCCGGCCTCGTCTACGTCGCTGCCTTCGCTCCGGACGCGGGGGAGTCGGTGGCGGCGCTCATCAAGGATCCGCCGCTGGGCGCTGCTGTGCCGCCGATCCTCCCGCCGCTGGACGGCTTCCTGTTCCTCGAGAAGTCGAAGTTCGCGGAGTCGTTCGCGGCTGACGTCGCTCCGAACGCTGCGGCGTTCATGGCCGACTCACAGGTTCCGTGGGGGGGTGGACGCGCTCACGGGCGCCGTGAGCAAGGCGGCGCTGAAGACGAAGCCAAGCACGTACATCGTGGCGACCGAGGACCGCATGATCCCTCCGCCGGCACAGCGCGCGATGGCTGCACGCGGTCGCCTCGACGATCCAGCAGGCCGCCGACGCGCTCTCACGCCTCGCGCTCCTCTGATGGCTGGTGCGAGCCTTGGAGCTCGCGCCAGCCGTCATTCGTTCCCGGCGTCGCCAGCGCTCAGTGAACAGCGAAGATAGGCGCCGCACCCACGGAAGCTTGTCCGACGCCGCGCGTCTAGGTTCTCTGCAACCCGGACGGCCGCCTGCCGATCACGGCGCATGATCGTTCTTCCAGAACTGGTCGAACATCACGATGTGAGACATCCGGTCGACCCGGTTCACGATGAACGCTCGTCCGTCATCCACCCAACTCGCGCGAAACAAGGCGTGAAATGGCAGCCTGACGGCGACACGCGAAGCGCCCGTCGCGACGTCGAGAATGTGAATCGCATCATGATCTCGCGTTTCCCGAACGAGAATGCTGATCGACCGCCCATCGGGACTGAACAGGGGCAGTCCGAAACCACTCCCCGAGCGAGCGTTATCCCAGACCACCGCGCGACGCGCAACGTCAATCAGCCGCAGGCCGGTGCCGGCGTTGCTTGTGACGATCAACTCCCGCCCATCCTGGTCGACGATCCAGTCACCCCGGAAGAAACCGTCGATGACTTTTTCAGCGCGTCCGCCCGCCGCCGGCATGCGCCACGTCTCCCGTCTGTTCTCGCGGAACGAGGTGAACACAATCGACTGCCCGTCCGGCGACCAGACCGGCCATGAGTCTGCCGCCTCGTCGTTGGTCAGCGGGCGCAGATCCGATCCGTCCACGTGTTGCGTCCAGATGTCCGAATTCCCCGTGGTCGTGGCCGCAAACGCGACACGTGAGCCATCCGGCGACAGCGAAGAATGCGAGACGACGTCATTCGGCAAGGCCGTCACCTGATGAGGCGGGGTCCCCTCGTTCAGGTGCGTCAGCCAGAGGTTCCGGTTGCCGGTCGCTGTCCCGTTGAACAACAACAGACGGCCATCACGCGAGACGAACGTCCACATCGCCGCGTCCCTGCCGTCCATCAGGCGAACGGCGGCCCTGCCGCTCGCATCGGCATCCGGTCCCACAGGGACCTTCCACACTTCCCTGAGGAACTGACTGCGTGTCGCGACCAGGCGCGATCCGTCCGCCGACACACTCGCGTGGGCGAACCCGGCGCTGTCCGAGATGGTGACACGGGCGATCGTCCCCGTCTGGACGTCGAGGATGCCGAGGTCGTTTGCCGCCTGCTGCCGTGCGACTGGGAGGTACGACACCAACAGATGCCGGTTGTCTGGCAACCACTGCTGACTGCTGTCGGTAGCGCCGCGAGTGAGTCCTTCATTCCCCCCGGTGAAATGCGTCACCTGACGCTCACGTCCCGTGCCGATCTCGATCACGAACAGGTTGACCGGACCAAACAGCGTCCCCCTGGTATAGGAGAGCCAGCGGCCGTCGCGCGACCACGCCGCGCGCGAGCTGCCAGTATTGAGGTTTCGCGCGACGGGGCGTCGGCGCGCATCGTTCAGCGCGCTCACGCCCAGTGCCCACTGGGCGGTGTTGTCCGGATCGAGATAGAAGTACGCGAGGCTTCGTCCGTCAGGAGCTGGAACGGCCATGAAGGCATCGGCCAGAATCTTCCGGGACTGTCCGCCGAGAGCTCCGATCTGCCAAATAGACGAACCGCTCGGGTCGATCCTGGTGAAATAGACCGATTCTCCGTCGGGCGCGTAAGCCAGATCTCGCTCTTCGAGCGGGTCGTTCGTCAGCCGCACGGGCTCGCCACCGGATACCTGTCGCAACCAGATGTCGGGTGAGCCGCCGTGGTCGGAGACGAAGACGAACGTCCGCCCGTCTGGCGACAACGCGGGGTAGGTTTCGTTGCCGCCGTAACTGGTGAGCCGTGTCGCAATCGTCCGCGCCATCGTGTCGATGGGCGTTGGACCGTCGGCCCTGCCGCGCACCCCGAGGGCGATCGCCGCCAGCGCACCACCGCCGGCAACCGCACCGAGCGCTATCAGCGCAATGGAATGCCACGAGTGACGTCTGCTACGCGGGTCGGAGGGGGGAAGAGCGTCAGCGTCCGGTCCGGGCGCCACGGCTTCGTCGAGCTCGAATCGCGCCTCACCAATGTCCCGCATCCGGCGCCTCGGATCTCTGTCGAGACAGCGCCGCAGCACCTTGCGGACACTGGCAGGGGTGTCCACCGGCAGGCGTTTCCAATCCGTATCGCCACCCACGACGGCTGCCAGCGTGTCCGTGATCGTCTCGCGTGCAAACGCGGGCCGACCGGCCAGCATCTCGTACAGCACGCAGCCGAATGCCCAGATATCCGTGCGCTTATCGACCGTCTGGCCGCGCGCTTGCTCCGGGCTCATGTACGCGGCGGTCCCGAGAATGACACCTTCTCGTGTTCCGCCGACTGCCATCGTCGGTGACTGAGTCAGATCAGGTCCTGGCCTGTCACCAGCCGTCGCTTTCGCAAGGCCAAAGTCGAGGACCTTCACGACACCATCTGGCGTGATCTTGATATTGGCCGGCTTCAGATCCCGGTGAATGATGCCCTTCTCGTGCGCCGCATCGAGTGCGTCCGCCATCTGCCGCGCAATGCTCAACGTGTCTTGAACGGGGATAGGGCCGCGCGCGATGCGGTCGGCCAGCGTCTCGCCCTCGACGAGCTCCAGCACCAACGCGCGAATCCCGTCAGCGTCTTCCAGCCCGTAGATCGCGCCAATGTGTGGATGATTGAGTGATGCTAGGACGCGCGCCTCGCGTTCGAACCGGGCCAGCCGATCAGGATCACTCGTGAAGTGGCGCAGTAGGATCTTGATCGCCACGTCGCGACCCAGCTTCGTGTCGCGCGCGCGGTAGACTTCCCCCATGCCACCGACGCCGATGCGGTCGCGCACCTGGTAGGCGCCCAGGCGCTGGCCGGTCAGGACGGAAGCTCCAATATCGCTGACTATTTCAGCAGCCACGGCAATCGCGGGACCGTCGAGAAACCCACGGGCCGACGCCGGCTGGGCGAGCAGCGATTCCACCTCGCCCTGCAGAGTCTCGTCGCCAGCGCATGCACTCGCCAGAAAAGCTGGGCGATCGCCCTCGCCGCGCGTCAACGCCGCGTGATATAGCTCCTCGACTCGACGCCAGCGCTCAGGAGTCATCGTCTCGGTTGTGAATCCTGGATTATTCCAATCACTTCTTACCGGCTCGAACTCTTGTTCGGCCAGCAACGGGCCATCTTGCCACGCGTCGCGCTCCGGCGGAGAGCAAAGTGAGAGTGCCGTCCAGTTGAAGGTTCTTCACCGGCTCAAGGCGCGTTCCGGCAGCAGGCGGCCGCGACACGAAGAGCCCCTCAATGCAGCAGCGGATCGACTGATGGAGTGAGTTCTAGATTTCAGCCGTGTGGAATCAATGACTTGGAGTTGGTGGAACTGACGGGATCGAACCCGTGACCTCGTGAATGCCATTCACACGGTTTCCCGCCTGGGCCTGCTCAACGTCCTGGTCACCGAGAGCGCGTCGAGGTGAGGCTTGAACTGAACCAGAACTGAACCAAACGATGGTTCTCGCCCCCGTGCTCAGCGCTCTAAGTTATTGGAGGATCTATTGGTCGGCTGGGAAGCGTCGCATGATTGCGAACCAGGCGCTCTCCCAGCTGAGCTAGCGGCCCGAAGGCAAGATTCTTATCGTACCAGACGGACTAACGGGCGATCAAACGCGCGTGCATGAGGGGCGCGCTCGCCTCCTCTAACGTTGCGGCAGCGGACGGCGCGTCGAACCAGTGACCTCTTGGATGCCATTCTCTTGGGCTCGCGCGCACAGAGGCGGGATCATCAGGGTTTCCATGGATCCACGACGGTCACGCCGCAGCCGTCGAAGTCAGAGGTGTTACGAGTGGCGATGGCCGCTCCCATGAAACGTGCGATTGCTGCGATCTGGGCGTCGAAATGTGAGATGGGACGGCCGGCGCGTCGCCGATCGGAAGCGATCTGGGCATACGTCGGGGCCACATCGCTGCCGAATCCGAGGATCCGACCCGCGAAGTCCTCCTCGAACATGGAGGTGGCGGCTGCTTCGAGCGCGCTCCGACGTCGGCCTGGTGGAAGAAGCATCAGGCCGTGGAGGATCTCCGCTTGCGTGATGCTGGTCGTATGGAGACTGGCCGCCGGCTGGGCGGCCATCCAGTCGATGACCTTCGTGGCCGGTTTCAGCTTCATGAGCTCGGACAGCACGTTCGTATCGAGGACGATCATCGGAGAGGCTTTGGCGGCTCACGGATAGGCTCGCGGGTGGGCCGCCCAAGCTCGACCCCGCCGAGGCGCCGAAAGCGGGCGCGGATTGCGTCGGCCAGGTTGCTCGCGGGGGGGGCCTCGTCCCGCAGCGCGGCCCTCAGCAGCGTGCGAGCCTCTTCCTCCATCGATCGCCCGTGCTGCGCGGCCCGGACGCGCAGTCGCGCTTTCGTCTTTTCGTCGAGCTTTCGGATCGTGATGCTTGCCATAAATGAGCCTCGTCGTGCAATCACTGATTGCATTGTATGCAATGCGGGGGGCCGGTGTCCAGATCGCCCGGCACAGGGCTGACGGCCGTTCGCCGTCGCGGCGCTGGCCTGGGCGGTCCGATCGTTCCAGCGCCGTGCTGGGCCAGCTACTTCGCCGCCTTCTTGGGCGCTTCATGAAGCTCGATCGGATTTCCGTCCGGATCCTCGACCTGGATCTGCTTCCCGCCCGGCCCGGCCTCGACCTCGTTCCGGAAGCGGCCGCCGTCTTTCTTGAGGGCGGCCACGATCGCGTCGATGTCGTCCACGTACAGCACGATCCGGTTCCAGCCTCCGGGCTCCTGCTTGCGCCCATCGGGCATCGGCCGCGACCCCGAGCTGGCCGGGCCGCTCAGAAGCAGATGGAGATCGCCGCGCGCAACGGTCGCGACCGGGCCGGCCTGGTGGACCAGTCGGAATCCCAGCCGCTCGGTGTAGAAAGCGATGGCGCGCTCCATGTCGACCACTTGGTAGCGAACAACGGCCGTCTTGGCGTCCGCCGTGAACGGCGCCGAACGCGCGCTGTCTGAGTTGGTCATCTTCAGGTCCTCCTTCTCGAGGACGTTACCGCGCGGCGCGCGACGGCGTATTGGAGGAATTTGACGTCGTCGGCTCCGGCAAGGCCACGTGGTGGTCCTTCACGGTCACGCTTCGCAGGCGAAGGAACTCGGCCGGCGACAACCCGGTGAACTCGGCCCAGTCGCGGCAGAGGTGCGCCTGATCGAAGTAGCCGCAGTCGAGCGCGACCTGCGCCCATTCCGGCGCCCCGCCGCCGTTCACCCGGCCGAGCGCGCGCTGAAACCGGCGGACCCTGGAATACCGCTTCGGCGTCATCCCGACCCGTTCGGTGAAGAGCTCGATGAATCGCCGGTGGCTGAGCTGAACGTGCCGGGCGACATCGCCGACCTCCACGCCGGGTGCACCAAGCCTGCCGAGGGCAAAGGCGACCTCTCCCCGCATGTTTGGAGAAGGAGACAGCGCGCCGATCAGCGCCTGCTCCAGGATTCGAAAGCGCTGTGCCGGGTCCGCCGCGGCGGAGAGTCGGTCGCGAAGCTCGACCGCGCGGTGCCCCCAGAGAGCCTCGAGCTCAACGTGCGTATCCGCGAGCTCGCCGGCAGGTACGCCAAGGACGCTGGCCGCGCCTCCCGGCTTGAAGTGGACGCCGACGATGGACGCGTGGGCTCGCGTTTCGACACCGAACGCCCTGCTGTAGGGACCCGAGGTGATGGCCCCGCGAAATCGAGCGCACTCCTGACCGCTGCCCCTGGGCCAGTGGATCCGGAACTCGTCCTCGTGCAAGTTGAAGACGATCTCGATCGTCCCGCTCGGGATGACGCGCTCCCTCGAATGCGACGGCGCATCGGTCAACGACCAGAAGTAGTCGACCAGCCCGGCGAGGGGCGGCGGTGGAGGGTGGACAGAATAGTTGGGACCGCGCGGCCTCATCCATCGATGGTAGGTCAGAAGCCGCGCCCCGCTGGCCGACGCGCTGACGCGGCACCATGGCCGAGTCTAGCCGGTCAGCCGGTGCGACGGGAGCGGGCCAGAGCCAGCCTACCGAGGACGATGGCGATCAGCCCCAGCACCAGGGCCACGATGGCTCCGAGTCGCCCGGAGCCGGTGCCAATAGCGCCGGTGTTGGTGACCAGATGCAGCCCAGCGAGGACCATGCCGATCAGCCCCAACGCCAGGGCCACGATGGCCCCATTGCGCCCGTTGCCGGTGCCGATACGACCCGCGGAGCGGGCCAGCGCCAGCCCACCGACGACCACGCCGATCAGCGCCACCACCGCGGCCACGTTGGCTCCGCCTCGCCCGGAGCCGGCGCCGATAACGCCGGCTTGCGCGGCCACCGGTGCGGCAAGCCCGAACCCACCGAGCAGAGCGGCTGCGGCGGCGGCGATGGCGACTCGGATCAGGGATCGGGTGCGTGTCATGAAGCTCCTCCGTGCGTGGCCATGCAGCCAGCGAGCGTCAAGACGCACGCGCGCCACAGGACTCGTTCAAGCGTCCCGCGAGGGATCGTGTTTTCCACTCGTCGACATCCTAACGTTCCGAACGCGCAGGCGTATTGGACAGATTTGACCCTCCGGGCAGCCAGAAGGCTGTGTTCCACTATGGCCGTCTCGATTGGGAGGGCGAGTACTACGACCTGGACGTTGGACTGCCTCGACGGCCCGAAGCGTCGCACGTGGGCCAAATGCGGATGTGGCGCGGGCGTCAGGGGGGATGGTGGAGTCGCCCTGCGG